>ERZ1504875.39-NODE-39-length-51639-cov-9.397177_pt1 | contig 51639 bp, 31 predicted proteins | sample MGYA00572088_ERZ1504875 | MGnify/ENA primary metagenome ERZ1504875 (study PRJEB39906, sample SAMEA3182112) | gut metagenome | biome: human; feature: gut; material: Stool; isolation source: human stools | place: Canada | collected 2013-05-06 ...
AGGTCGACGCTGACATCTTCTAAGCCTTACTCATTTCGAGTAAGGCTTTATTTTTGTATTATGCTTTTGTAAATATTTTAATTTATATTTATATGCATTTACATATATGTTTTCGTGTTTACGAACATAATGAAATCGTTGTTTCTTGTGATTGCAAAGATAAACAATTTTTATTAACAACATAAAATGTTGTAAGTTTTGCGGTGCAATTATACCGGCTGATGCCGTTGTTTGCACACATTGCGGCAGGCAGGTAGAAGCTTTTGCTAATAATCAGCAGCCTCAGCCGACTGTTGTTGTAAATAATTCAAGCAATTCGTATTCTTCTTATGCTAGTGCAACAGCTAATGGTTTCGGCGGCAGGCAAAAGAGTAAGTGGACTGCCTTTTTCCTTTGCCTCTTTTTAGGCTATTTAGGTGCTCATAAGTTTTATGAGGGTAAAGTCGGCATGGGAATATTGTATTTGTTCACATGCGGCCTGTTCGGTATAGGCTGGATCGTTGATATAATCATTATATTAACTAAGCCAAATCCATACTATGTTTAAACGATAGTTCCAATAAAAAAGCTCCTGTAAAACATACAGGAGCTTTTATTTTATATGGAATTAACCCGGTATTTTATTAAAACTTGCTTTCTATTTCCGTGAATTCCTTGTAAACTTCTTCTGATGTGAATGCTATCTTTCCGTCTTTCAGGTTCCATGAGTCCTGATGGCTGCTCAAAAAGTCCATTGCTTCTTTTGCAGCGGTCAGCTTTGATACGGTAGAGTCTATTGAAGCTGTGAATTTATTGCTTTCGCTTGAATCAGATGCTGAGTGCGCGCTGAGAATTTTGTTGTAGAGGTCAAGATATTTTCCTTCAAGCCCTGCTCTTTGCGCATATGAGCTGACAGCGTCTGCATTTACCATGTTATTGTAGCTTTCTTTGTAACCTTGAAGTTTGGTGATAACAGAGTCCGCGGTTTCTTTTGAAGTTTCAAAAGACGGGCCGTCTTTCTCTATGTTTTCAGCAGTAAGAAATGATGACACAGAACTGTTTTTTGCCGTGTCTGTTGTATCATAAACTATGGTATACAGATCAGACATATAGCTTTTGAAAGCATCTTCAACCTGACCGTATTTGCCGTCGGCAACTCGTCTTTCCAACAGAGAGTTTAATTCTTCTCTGTCAATATTCCCTGTGTATTCCTGACCGGTTATGTCATTTATCATTTCAACTTCAGTCATTACGGCATTGTATTGCTCTACCTGCTGATGACGAAGATATGCATAAATACCCGCAGCAGCCACAGCTGCAATAATGATAATTACAGCGACTGTAATGCCGATTTTCTTGTTTTTATTCATAGAAACACAGCCTTTCCGTGTAAGATGGAGGGAGATAACTGCTTATTTTAAATTCTGTAAAAATAATTGAATATGAAAATCCCCCGCAATATGCAGTTTAATTATAAACTATACGGAGGATTTTGTCTATATACTATTAATTTAAGTAATATTCCGCCTGTGCGTGCCATAACTCAGAGTATTTGCCGTCCTCATTAAGCAGTTCTTCATGTGTGCCTGTCTGAACAAGGCGTGAGTTATCAAATACGGCTATTCTGTTGCAAAATACACAGCTTGAAAGGCGGTGGGAAATATAAATTGCTGTTTTGCCGCTCACAAATGAGTTGAATTTTTTGTATATCTCATTTTCGGCAATCGGGTCAAGAGCGGCAGTCGGTTCGTCGAGCACAACGATGGGAGCGTTTTTATAAAGCGCCCTTGCAAGTGCAAGCTTCTGCGCCTCACCGCCGGATATTTCAACTCCGTTTTTATCCGTGTCCTTGTAAACGACGGTGTTTTCACGCTTTTCCATTTTCATGATGCGGGGCAGAATATCGGCTTCTTTAAAGCAGGCGTATAGACGGTCTGCATCCGGGGTATCGCTCACAGCAATATTTTCTGCAACAGTAAGTGAGAACAAACTGAAGTCCTGAAACACTACAGAATAAAGTTTCATAAGGCTTTCACGGCTGTATTGGCTGATGTTCTTGCCGTTTATAAGAATTTCACCGTCTGTAACATCGTAAAGGCGGCACATCAGTTTTATAAAAGTTGTCTTTCCACTGCCGTTTCTTCCCACAACAGCAAGCTTTTCGCCGCTGTTTATTTTTAAATTAATATTCTTTAATGCATATGTTTCGCTTCCTGGATATTTAAAAGAAACATTTTTAAATTCTATATCATATTTGTTATCGCTTAAATCGGAATTTCCGTATTTCATTTTGCTCTGCGTGCCCGTAATATCAAAATAGTACTGTGCAAGGGGGCACATTTCCGCGGTTTTTCCGAAAGTGGTTGCAATTTTTATAACTGCCGCAATCACCTGCATAAAAGTGCCGCAGTAAAGAACGAGCGAAGCTGTTGACAGTAACCCGAACAAGCCTTTTACGCCTATGAACAGATATATTCCGAACCCAAGCACGGCGCCGAGCAGTGCAATAGTGGAGCTTGTGGCGGCTGAGCGCGCGGATGTTTTTCTGAGGAGTTTTTCTCCGTCAGTGAGAAGAGTGTCAGTCGCTGAATGTCTTATCATACTCTGCTCTTTATACAGGCGTATTTCCTTGCCCGTGCTGTAATTCTCAAACATTTTGAGAAAGTACATGAAAAATCTGTCTAATTTTGAATACTCGTCATTTGTTTCAAACCACAGCTTATTCATTTTTGTGGAAATCAGCAGAATAACAACAGCCATAATAGCAACGCAAGCTATTATTATAATCAGGAAAAGCGGCCGCTCAAAAAAGTTGTCTCCCGTTTTTGTAAATCCTATCTTAAACAGCGGAACAAGCGTTACAACGGATATAACGAGCATAATCAGGCCGGTAATAAAATCTTTTGTCATCCACGCAAACTGAGTAAATGCGGAAAAAACTCTGTCCTGCGCCTCTGTGTGTTTGTGCAGAAGCTCTTTGAAATCACTGCTTTCAAGAGTTTCATAATCAAGTGTAAACAGTTTGTCTGCAACGGCTTGTTTTTCTTTATTATACATCTGCCGGCGGTATGAATAGTATACGTTGTTTGTGAAATTGCTTGCTATTGCGAGAACGAAATTAAGCAGTACGGCTGAGGCAATAAGAATTATAAGTGTCTTAACCGGAGCGCTGTTTTCAAGAGCGTCTATTATTTTTGATGAAAAAATTATGTTTACGAAGGGCAGAAACGCTGCTGTAACAGCGTTAGCTGCGGTGCAAGGCAAAAGTCTTTTTTCAAGACGGTGCATTTCCTTTAGCGATCTTATCGCAATTTTCAGATTATTCATAACGCACCCCCTGCTCTCTGTAATAGTAGCTCTGAAGCCGGTACATTCTGTAATATTTTCCTTTAGCAGCCATCAGCTCTTCATGTGTTCCGCTTTCTGCAATTTTTCCGTCAGAGATAAAGAATATCCTGTCACAAAAGCGGGTGGAGGAGAGCCTGTGGGAAATGAAAAACGATATTTTTCCTTTTGTAAGTTCGTTGTATTTCAGGTAGAGTTCGTTTTCGGCAATCGGGTCAAGAGCGGCAGTGGGCTCATCAAGTATCAGCACGGGAGCATTCTTGAATACCGCCTTTGCAAGCAGAAGCTTTTGCTTTTCACCGCCTGAAAAATCCTGAGCGTCTTTGTTTACCTCTTTTATCATTTTTGTGTTGATACCGTCCGGCAGGGAATTTATCTTATCATAAATTCCTGCGGATTTGAGAGCCGAAATAACTTTTTCGGTGTCAAAGCTGTTGCTTGCGGCAATGTTTTGAGCAACAGTCAGCGGCAAAAATGAATAGTCCTGAAAGACGGGTGAAAATAAACTGAAATATTCGTCACGTCCGAAGTCAGACGCTTTTGTGCCGTTTATAAAGATCTCACCGCTGTCGGTTTTATAAAGACCGCACAGCAGCTTTATGAGGGTTGTTTTACCCGCGCCGTTTTCACCAACAACGGCTATATTTTCGCCCGCGGTGATTTTAAATGATATGTTTTTTAAAACGGGCTCATCAGATTCGGGGTATGTAAAAGAGATGTTTTTAAATTCTATCACCTCAACATTTTCTGGAGCAGACTTTTCTGAGCTTTTATTGCCGTTATCGGAATTCTCAATATATTCCCTGTATCTCTGGCACTCATCGCAGCAGCTTTCAAGATTTGACAATGAGTAAACAAGGTTTACTATCCAAGAAGAAAATCCCGTTATGATACCGAAATAGAATATAAAGTCCGAAATGGAAAGCTGCCCTGTTGCGGCAAGATACGTAAGATAGGCATATGCCGCAAGCTCACGCAGAAGGTTCATGAACGCACGTACGCCGCTTACAGATAAATTCATTTTTGTGTAAAAGCTGACGAGTTTTTCTGTTTCGTAAACAAGCCGTGCCATAATGGCTACAAATCTGTCTCCAAGTGAATATATTCTTATATCTTTGCCGGCATCTGTGTTTTTGCTCTGTTTATAAAAGTAGTTAAATTTTGTTATGATATTGCTTTCTTTGTCGCGTGTTTTCAGCCCTGCTTTATTAATTAAATGAAGCACAACGGCTTCCACTGCGCAGGTGGCAAGAATTAGTAATATAATATAGAAATCTATTTTATATACGAGTGCGGCGGAAGTTATTATTCCTATAAGAGAAACAAAAATCATGTTGAGTGTATCAAGAAAATCCGCACTGCCCGAATAATAGCTTCTGTAAAAATCACCTGCACGCTGGTTCATTTCCCGCCCTTTAAGGCTTTCTATCTGCACATAATCGGCGTTCAGGTTTTTATCAAACGCAAGAACGGCGTATCGCATCCTTATAATACGCGCGCTGCCTAACAACAGCTCCTGCATAAAGGGCGCCAGCCATGTTGTTACGGCAACAAGCGCGCTCAGCCCTGCAACCGTTGCGGCAAGCGTGCCTATTGACACTTGTTGGTTTATACAGTCTATCATTGCTTTTGGTATATATGCTGTAATGATTGGGTTGAGCACAAGCGCAGGTATTCTGACAATAAAATAGAAAATACTGCGTCTGTCCCATGCCGCCCAGTTTTTTATCATATAAAGTGTGTTGTTCAGCGTTTGGTTTTTCATAACTGATACCTCTGAATAACCATGAGCATTATATATTTAGATGTTTTTAAATCTGAATATATAAAGGTAAATGCGGTTTATATTTATTGCTTTTGATTATTAAGACGTAAAAAAGTTTATTTGTGTCTGCATTATTTTAAAAATACTTGTCATAACTATATTATATGGGTATCACACATAATTGTCAATATGGGCATTACCCATATTATATAATTTATTTGGGTGATAAGATGTTTGAAAGAATAAGAGATCTCAGGGAAGATAATGACTTGAAACAAAAAGATCTTGCCTCATATCTTTCTGTAGATCAAAGCACATATTCCGATTATGAAAACGGCAGAATAAACGTGCCTGTGGATATGCTTATTAAGATAGCCGAATATTATAATGTATCGCTTGATTATCTTGTTGGAAGAAGCAACACAAAGGAATTTGTGGATTGAATATAATACTTAAATAAAAAACTCCTGTCTTTTTCAGACAGGAGTTTTGTTTTGCTGTTATTTTAGTGGGTCTGTTACATTCCGAAAAGCGCCCAGATACCTACTCCGAGGCCGCTTCCCGCCATAAGAACGGCAAGGATTATAGCAGTAACCTTGACCCATTTTCTGCTGTACATTTTTATGCCTCCGTGTTCATAATGGAATTTGCCTCGGCAATCAGCTTTTCGGCTTTTTCCTCAGCAGAGGCTTTGTCAGTTCCGATAGCTGTAATATACGCCTTTATCTTGGGCTCTGTGCCGCTTGGGCGAACGATAAGTCCGCTGCCGCCCTTTGCCTTGTATGCAAGCACATTTGATTTAGGCAGGTCTATCTTGCTTTCTGTGCCTGCTTCAAGGTCTTTTTCAACGCTTGTTTCATAATCAGCCGTGTAGGTTATTTCCGCTCCTGCAAGGTCTTTCGGCGAATTTTTACGCAGATTATCCATTATCTGCTGCATTTTCTTCATGCCGGCAGCGCCGTCAAATTCATAGCTTTTTACTGTGTTGCAGTAATATCCGAACTCGGCATAGATATCTGCCATAACTTCAAGCAGGGTCTTGCCCTGGGATTTGTAGTAAGCGGCCATTTCGCAGATAAGCATTGAGCCTACAACTGCGTCCTTATCCCTTGCGTGTGTGCCTGCAAGGTAGCCGTAGGATTCTTCAAATCCCATAATGAAATCGTCTGCTCTGCCTTCTGCCTCAAGCTTTGTGATAAGTTCGCCGATATATTTGAAGCCTGTAAGCAGGTTTTTGAATTCACAGCCGTATTTCTTTGCAATTTCCTGTGCAAGGTCTGTGGAAACAAAGGATTTTGCCGCAACGGCGTGCTCGGGCAGAGTGCCGTTTGCCTTTCTCTGAGAAAGCAGGTAATTGAGCAGCATTGCGCCTACTTCATTGCCGCTCATAAGTTCAAATTTGCCGTTTCCGTCGTTTACTGCAATTCCTACTCTGTCGCAGTCCGGGTCGGTGGCAAGAAGAATGTCTGCGTCGTTGCCCTCTGCAACTTTAAGCGCAAGTTCGAATGCCTGCCTGATCTCAGGGTTCGGATAAGGGCAGGTGGGGAAATTGCCGTCAGGATTTTCCTGATCAGGTACAATATAAATATCTTTTACACCTATTCTGCTGAGGATGCGGCGCACGGGCTTGTTGCCTGTTCCGTTAAGCGGTGTGTAAATAACTTTTAAGCCTGCTTTTTCACATATGCCGGGATTTACGCACTGCTTCTGTACCTCGTCAAGAAAGCTCTCAATAACGTCCTGACCCATATATTCAATCAGGCCGCTGTTTACCGCCTCGTCAAAATCCATTGATTTAATTCCGGTAAAATAATCAACCTTTTTGATATATTCATAAGTTTCAGCCGCTTCCTCGTCGGTCATCTGATAACCGTTGTAATCATAGCATTTGTAGCCGTTGTATTTTGCGGGGTTGTGTGAAGCAGTCAGAATAATACCGCCCTGCGTGCCGAATTTTCTTATTGCATAGGAAAGGCAGGGAGTGGGTTCAAGCTCCTCGTAAATATAAACTTTGATACCGTTTGCGGCAAGCGTTTTTGCCGCTTCTTTTGAAAAGTAATCACTTTTAATTCTTGAATCGTAGCCGATAGCGCAGCTGGGGTTTTCATAATGAGCGTTCAGAAAGTCCGCAAGGCCCTGAGTGGCTCTGCAAACCGTGTAAACATTCATTCTGTTGGTGCCTGCTCCTATAACACCGCGCAGACCTGCCGTGCCGAATTCAAGCTCGGTATAAAACCTGTCATTTATCTCCTCATCGTTGCCGCCGATCTCTTTGAGCTCCGCAATAAGGTCGGGGTCGGCATTGGCGTTTTTAAGCCATTCATCGTAAAGTTTTTTAATTTCCATAAAATCGCTCCCTTAAAAATTTGGGTCTTACCTTTCGGTACATGATTATTGTAAACTTATTAAAAAGCGTTGTCAATAATATGCATTTTAACATTTTATTAATTTCTGTAAGATAATTATTGCTTGCAGCCCAAAGCTATATTTAGTATACTGTAATTAGTTGAATTATATTTCCAAATGAGTAAACAAAAAATGAAAGGCGGTAAGTTTGTGTTTGCAAAGGCAAAAAGTCTGGGTATTTACGGTATGGACGCTTTCGGAGTGGTGGTTGAAGCCGATATCAGCAAGGGTCTGCCGCGTTTTGATATAGTCGGCCTGCCCGATACCGCTGTAAAGGAAAGCCGTGAAAGAGTGCGCGCAAGCATTAAAAACTGCCGCTTCGACTTCCCCGTTTCGCGTATAACGATTAATATTGCGCCGGCAGACATAAAAAAAGAAGGCCCGGTTTATGACCTGCCCATTCTGATAGCGCTGCTTGCCGCTACAGGGCAGCTGAAAGAAAAAATAGATGATTATGCCTTTATAGGCGAACTCTCGCTTGACGGCGAAATACGCGCCTGTACGGGCGTGCTCCCTATGCTTCTCAAAGCAAGGGAAGAAGGCATACCGTCCGTTTTTATACCGTATGCCAACAAAACAGAAGCAGGCGCCGTAAACGGGATAGATGTCTATGCCGCAAACAATATAGGTGAGGTAATACGCCATATCACGGGTGAGGAAAAGCTGCAGCCGTGTTATACTCCTGCTTCGGAACTTGCAACTTATGATGAAACTCTGGATTTTGCAGACGTGAAAGGGCAGGGGGACGCCAAACGTGCTCTTGAAATAGCTGCCGCCGGAGGGCATAACTGTATCATGATAGGCCCTCCCGGCACGGGAAAATCAATGCTTGCAAAAAGGCTGCCGTCAATTCTGCCTGAAATGAGTTTTGAGGAAGAACTTGAAACAACAAAAATATATTCAATAGCGGGAAAGCTTCCGCCCGATGTGCAGCTGATAACAAGAAGACCGTTCAGAAGCCCGCACCACACTATTTCCGCGCAGGGGCTTACAGGCGGCGGGCAGGTTCCGCGGCCGGGCGAAATAAGCCTTTCGCACAACGGCGTGCTGTTTATGGATGAGTTCCCTGAGTTTGACAGGCGCGCAAAAGAATCACTGCGCCAGCCTCTTGAGGATGGTATCATTACCATCTCACGCAGTTCGGGTACTGTTTCTTATCCGTCAAATATAATGGTTGTGGCGGCGATGAACCCGTGCCCGTGCGGATATTTGGGGCACCCAACCAGAGAATGTGTGTGCACGGATGCGGCAAAGCGCAGATACCGTGATAAGGTGAGCGGCCCTATTTTGGACAGAATTGATATCCATATTGAAGTTGAGCCTGTTGATTATGACCGCCTTGCTTCAAAGCAAAGGGAGGAAAGTTCCGCCGAGATACGGCAGAGAGTAAACCGCGCAAGGGAAATTCAGCGCAAAAGGTTTGAGGGAACGGGTATAGCGTGCAACGCAAAAATGACGCCGAGAATGACGCGTGAATTCTGCGTGCTTGACAGCGATGCCGAAAATCTGCTGAAACTCAGCTTTGAAAAGCTTGGTCTTTCTGCACGTGCCTATGATAAAATACTGAGAATATCACGCACCATAGCAGACCTTGACGGCTGTGATAATATAAAAGCAGAGCATATTGCCCAGGCGGTGCAGTACAGGAGCTTGGACAGGAAATACTGGACCGAATAATACTATTAAGGAGCAGCAGGAATTATGAATGAAATAATTGAAAAAACAATGAAAAATCTTGAGAAAAACAATATTTCCGCATTTTACGCCGAAAGCAGAAAAGATGTTGCGGCAATTATAAAAAAACTTGTGCCTGCGGGCAGTACAGTTTCAAACGGCGGAAGTGTAACACTTTGTGAAACAGGCGTAATGGATATGCTTAAAAGCGGCGATTATACTTATTATGACAGAAGCGGACTTGACGGTGAAGAATTGCGTCAGTGCTATGTAAATGCTTTCGGCTGTGACGCATATTTCTGCTCCTCAAACGCCGTAACCGAGAACGGAGAACTTTATAATGTGGACGGCAATTCAAACCGTGTTGCCTGCATAGTTTACGGGCCTAAGCAGGTTATAATGGTAGTGGGCAGAAACAAGATAGTGCCCGATATTGCAAGCGCTGTAAAACGTGTAAAGCAGCAGGCGGCGCCTCAAAATACCGTACGCCTAAATAAAAATACTCCGTGTGCGGCAACGGGGCAGTGTATCAGCCTTAAAGATGATAATTCAGAGCTTTGCGCAGGATGCCTGAGCCCGGAGCGTATCTGCTGCAATTTTGTGGTTACCGCATATCAGCGCCACAAGGGCAGAATTAAAGTGATAATAGTGAATGAGGATCTTGGTTACTGATTTAGAGTAATCCGCGGGCGCTATATGCAATGTGCATTGCCCATATACTGTTAAAAGAAAAACCCCGTCAATACCTGTGTATCGGCGGGGTTAGTTTTTGATTTATATGAATATAAAATTCAGCCGCGCTGTGCGCTGAAGGTAAAAAACAGAATTACTGCTCTTCGGGTTCATAGTTGAATGAAAGCACATCAGCGGTGCCGAAATATTTTTCAACAAGCGGTGTAAGTGTATCGCTTTCGCTGTAATCAGTTGAGCTTATCTCAAGTACAGCCTCATTGAATGCTGTTGAAAAATCATTCGATTTAGCGAATGCAAATCCGTGTTTAACAGACCCAAGCGTGCCGTTGAGCATGGTATAATTAGCGTATCCGTCAAATTTGTAAAGATTGAAATCGTCAATAATAACGGCATCTATCTCTCCTGCGTCAAGAGCGGCAAAAGCCTCGTCTGCAGATTGGTACTGATGAGCCGAAGCAAGCGCGTTGAATACAGAAGCGTTTTCGGCAAGTGCCGTTGCCGCTGTTTCGGAAACTATGCCTGCTCTTGCGCCCTCAAGGTCGTTGTAACTGCCTATTGAGCTTGATGAGGAAACAAGTGTAACAACGTCATTTGTAATTATATCAGAGCTCCAGTTGTAGTCCTCATTTATTGTGCCTGTGTCCTTATGAACGGCGCAGTAGATAATTGCGTCATATTCGTTGCCTTCATCGTCTGTATAAGCAACATCTTCGCCAAGGCGGTAACCTTCATCTACCTTTATGAACTGGTAATTCTTATAGTCGCCCTTAAAAGAATCAAATGTGGCGGCAATCAGTTCAACGTCAAAGCCCGTAAGATTACCGTTTTCGTCTGTGTAAAGGAACGGCGCCTGCTCTTCGGTATAGGCGATAAGCATGGTGTCATCCGTTATTTCAGATGTTTCACTGCTTTCAGTGCCGCAGCCCGCAAATAATGAGCAAATCATAAGTGCGCAAAGGAAAATGCTTAAAATTTTAATATATTTTTTCAATTTTTATCCCCCTTAAAGAGATTTATAATAATGTAATTTTAAATCAAATCAGCTCTAAAGTCAATATAAATAAAAAAGCCTGCAGCCCCTCTTTGAAAAAACAGCTTGGGTTATGTGCAAACTGCACAAAATTTAACGCGGTTTTATGTAAGATTGACAAAATCGTTTTATAGTATTAAAATAGCATACAATAATGATAAATCGGAGATGTTGATATGCTTACTTTAGATCGAGTTTATTCAGCGGCAAGGGTTTTAAAAGAAATAGTCAGAGAAACTGATATGATATATGCGCCGAATATCAGCAGCAGCGCAAAAATTTATCTTAAAACTGAAAACCTGCAGGTTACAGGATCTTTCAAAATAAGAGGTTCATATTTCAAAATAAGCCAGCTTTCAGATGAGGAAAAGAAGCACGGCGTTATCGCCTGTTCTGCGGGAAACCATGCGCAGGGTGTTGCGCTTGCAGCCACAAGAAGCGGAATAAAAAGCATAATCTGCCTGCCTGACGGAGCGCCTATTTCAAAGGTAGAGGCAACAAAGCGTTACGGCGCTGAGGTGTGCATGGTAAAGGGCGTTTATGATGATGCATATAATAAGGCAATCCAACTCAGAGATGAGGAAGGCTATACTTTTATTCACCCGTTTGATGATGAGGATGTTATCGCCGGTCAGGGCACTATCGGCCTTGAGATAATGGAACAGCTTCCGAATGTTGACGCTGTTGTTGTTCCGATAGGCGGCGGCGGGCTTATTTCTGGTGTTGCCTATACTATCAAACAAATAAACCCCAAGTGCAAGGTATACGGCGTGCAGGCGCAGGGAGCGCCCAGTATGCTTAACTCCGTAAAAGACGGGAAGATAGAAACTTTACCTAAAGTTCAGACCATTGCGGACGGTATTGCCGTAAAGACCCCAGGAGATAATACATACGATATGGTAAGCCAGTATGTTGACGGTATCTTTACAGTTTCTGATGATGAGATAGCGCTTGCAATACTTACGCTTCTTGAGCAGCAGAAACTCATTGCAGAGGGTGCGGGTGCTGTACCTGTAGCCGCTGTGCTTGCAGGTAAGATACCGGATATTGAAGGCAAAAATGTATGCTGCCTTGTTTCAGGCGGCAATATAGATGTTACAATTCTTTCAAGAGTAATTGAAAGAGGTCTGAAAATGAGCGGCAGAACCGCCAATATCACTATCGCGCTTTCAGATAAGCCGGGTCAGCTTGCAGATGTTTCAAAGATAATTTCACAGACGGGCGCAAATGTTACGAGTGTTAATTATGACAGCACTGATCTTGATATGAATATTACGGACTGCTATCTTAAAATTACTGTTGAAACAAGAGATTATGCTCATGTTGTTGCAATCAAGACGGCTCTGAAGGATGCCGGTTTTGAGGTTTGCGACTGATTATAAATAATGAAAGGGTGCTGAAAATGGAATTTGTATCAACTAATAACGCGCCGGGCGCCATCGGCCCTTACAGCCAGGCGGTAAAGGCAAACGGACTGCTTTTCACAAGCGGCCAGATAGCTATCAATCCCGCAACGGGAAATGTGGAGGCTCAGACTATAGAGGAGCAGACACAGCAGGTGTGCGAAAATCTTAAAGCAGTTTGCGCCGCAGCAGGCACAAGCCTTGATAAAGCGGTAAAAACCGTGTGCTTCCTTGCGGATATAAATGATTTTGCCGCTTTCAATGAGGTATACGGCAGATATTTCACAAATAAGCCTGCAAGAAGCTGTGTTGCAGTAAAATCTCTGCCCAAAAATGTTCTCTGTGAGGTAGAAGTAATAGCTGAGCTTTGATCTTGTGCCGTAATACGGCATAAATTGTGTCAGCAAAATGTTAAAAAATCAAAAGCCGCCGAGCACTTTATGTGCCCGGCGGCTTTTCTATGCCTGTTATAAATTGTTTATTTCATAAATTTCGCCAGTAAATCCTGCGGCGTAGAAAGTATTGCCGTTCTGCGCAAGAGTGCCTAAAACAGGCGTTCCCACGGCCAGGCTGTTTATGATACTGCCGTTTGAAGCGTCCAGTCTGTAAACATTACCGTCAGAAGCTCCGAAAACAAGCGTGCCGTTGTCATAAATAATTTTTCCGTCCGCCGTCTGCACGTCGCCGCTCGTATATGAAGCAGTGTATACCATGCTTTTACCGAGAGGCGTGTTCCAGATTATCTGATTTGTTTCAAGGTCATAAGCAACGATGCCTTTGTCAGCAGTTGTTATGTATGCGGTTTTATCTTGAATTACAGGTTTGGAAGCAGTGGCGAAATTATAGCCCGTGGAGTCTGTTTTTTGTATTATTTCTCCGTTTTCGGCGTTAACTGTCATTATTGCGTCGCTGTCCGCTACAAGCAGGGTGTTTTCGTCAATAACTGCGGGAGTAGAACTTCTGAAGCGTATATCCTCGTCTTTATTTTCCCAAAGCTTTTTGCCGCTGTCTTTATCAAGAGCAGTGAGGGAATCCCAGTGGGAGCTGATTATAAGTTTGTTTCCGTTTAATATGAACTCTGCGGCGGAACATTCGCCCTTGTTTCGTTCAGACGTCCATTTTACAGCGCCGCTTTCAATGTCAACTGCGCTTACGCAGGCGGCGCATCCTGCAAATACGGTTTGCCCGTCCGAGCAGATACCTGTGCTGGTGTTGAGCGAATTTCCAAGGGAAAGCTCGGTCTGCCACAATAACTTGCCGCTCTCAGCGTCAATGCAGTAAAGGTTCCCTTCGCAGTCCTGCGCAATTATTTTTCCGTTTTCAAGCAGCAGGTCGTTTTTAACAGAGTTTACTGTTTCAAATTTCCACACTGTTGCTCCTGTTTGAGCGTTTATACAGTATACTGCGCAGTCACGCGGCCAGTTGTCGTCATTTGTTGCGGCATAGATAAAGCCGCTGTCATAAACAGTGTCCCCGAATAAAACAGTTGAGGGCAGGGAGGTGAGAAGCCTCAAATTTTCGCTGTCAGGCTGGGTGAAACGGGCTTCGTCATAATAATAAAGTTTTGTGCTTACAGCACCGTCTTTGTCAATTGAAATTATTCTTGTAGAGCTGGGGGATTCATCTATTCCTCCGCAGTCAGGTCTGCCTGTGCTGATCTCAAGGATTCCGTCATTGTTTCTGACATAGTTGTAATGATAGTGACCGAATACCCAGGCAATTATATTGTGCTGTTTAAGGTCAAGTTCACTTCGGTCAAATTCAATAACGTAATCGTCTGAATAAGGCTTTGTGTGATTGAAAATTACGACTTTCATATCAGGGTCAGTGTTCTCAAGGTCGTTTTCAAGCCAGCGCCAGCGGTCGTTTTTGCTGTATCCAGATTTATAATCGGCGCCCGACTGAAACGGAGTAACAACATAGTGAACATTGCCCACTTCAAATGAGTACCACACAGGGCCGTAAATGCTTTCAAAAAGCTGTTCGCCGTAGTCGCCCTCAACATAATCGTGGTTGCCTATGGTGTAGCGCACGGGAATCCCCATGTTTTCGGTATTCATATCTGAAAGGTGGCGCTTTAATCCCGCTTCATAGCATATATCACCTGTATGAATAAGAAAAGCGGGTTTTTTCTTTGCGGCAAGCTCTTTTATGTAGTTTATCCATTCGCCTACGCCGTTTTCACCGATTTCCGTGTCTGAAATCTGAATGAAAGAATGTGCTTCGCCTGCCGCTATTTCTGATTTTTCAAGTGTAAAGTTATATGATGCCGTTTTTTTATCAACAGGAATATAATAATCTTCCGTCCAGTATCCTGCGGGGGCTGTAACGGTGATAAAGTGTGCTTTTCTCCATCCGTTAAGCGTAAACTGCCCGTCAGCGTCTGTCTTAACAACATTTCTGCCGTCTGAAACACTTACACCCTCAACAGGTTCACCTGTATCCGCAAGTGTTACCACTCCTGTGTAAGGGCCGTCATTAGTCAGAATGAAGTAACCTGAAACTATTCCGACAACGGCTATTACCACTATCAGAATAACGATTGTGACAATTGATTTTTTTGACATCTTTATCACTCCCACTGTAAATAATAGTGAACCCACGCTGTGCAAATGCAAGAAGATGCGCACAGAAATTCTGAAACAAGATGTGGCATCCTGTTTACAGTCTACTATAATTTCACAGATAAATGCAAGGTTTTTCAAAAATATTTTTTATATCATCGGACAAGCGGTCTGTTTTTTTTAATTATATAAATATATATAAGGCGCACACACTAAAAAAGCGTTCCCGTAAAATGCGGGAACGCTTTTTTGATAAAGATTATTCTGATTTATCAGTTGCCCTTTGATTCTGTTAATACACAGTCAACCTCAAAGGTGTTTATCTTGTTGTTTTCAATACGCGCAATAGTAAGCTTGATAGTGTCGCCCGGTTTTGCGTCAGCAAGCGTTGAAGTCATAATATCGCTGCTTGTCAGCGTTTCGCCGTTTACTGCAACTATCATATCATACTCGCGGATATCCTTGCCGGCAAGGTCTGATTCTGAGTTTACTTCATTGATAACCATAGTGCCGTTTGCGTCGCTGTATCCGAGTTCGTCAAGCGCGCTGAGAATAGCTGTTGCGTTTGAGTAATTTTCAATATTTGTATAGGTGATGCCTATCTGTGCTCTGCCCTCAACATAGCCAACTTTAATAAGGCTGTTTGCTGTTTCAACAGCTGTGTTGCTCGGTACGGCAAATCCCATGCCCTCATATTCGGTGGAGGCTATCTTTGATGAGTTTACGCCGATTACCTGGCCCTGCATATTAAAGAGCGCTCCGCCGCTGTTGCCTGGGTTGATAGCGGCGTCAGTCTGGATACACTCCTGGTCATATCCTATGCTTGATGATACAGGCCTTGCAACTGCAGAAATATAGCCGCTTGTAACGCTGTTCATAAATTCAAGTCCGCCGGGGCATCCTATAGCAACTACCTGCTCGCCTACAACGGCAGAATCCGAATCGGCAAATTCGGCAACTTGAAGTCCTGTTGCGTTTATTCTCAGAACGCCTATATCTGTCTGATTGTCATATCCTACCATAGCCGCGTCATATTCGTCGCCGTTGTTGAGCGTTACTTTAAAACTTGAACCGTCGCTGATAACATGAGCGCAGGTCATGATATATGTGTAGCCGCCCTCCTCAAGCATGATTATGCCTGAGCCTTCGCCTGAAACCGTCTGCTCATCTGATGAGCCTGAGCTGCTGCCGCTGCTGCTTCCGTATCCGTAGAAATAGCTGTAAGGGCTGGATTCTGTATATACCGTAATTCCTACGCAGGAATCTATGCAGTTCTGAGCAATTCCCGCAACGGTGTAGTTGCCCTCGCCGTCAGTTGACGCAACATCGCCTGTATTGTCCTGAATCTGAACACCTGAAGATGATGAAGACGTGGTGGTTTCTTTGGATGAACCGTCAGTTCCTTTAGATACGGAAACTGCTATTCCTATTATTGCCGCTATAACGCAAACCGCAGCTATTATGGCTATAACTATTGCCGTTTTGTTTTTCTTTGGCTTTATAGGATTTCCGTTTGCGTCATATTCAACAGTTTTTTCTTTTTTGTGTTTCTTTGCTTTTTTTGTTTCCTGCTGATTAGGCTGATTCGGTGCAGTGTAGTAATTTGTGTTGTTTGGGCCCGCATTGTTGTAGGCGTAGTGATATGTGGTGCCGTTTTCGCTGTCACCGTTTGCATTTGCCGATTGGCCGTTGCTGTAAGATGTGTTTTGATTATATGCGCCGCTGCCGTTATACGGATTGTACGCGCCGTTGCTGTCAGCGCCGCTGTTCACACCGCTTTCAGCGTTATTATTTTCAGCTGTTTTGTTTTCTTCCGGTGTGAAGCCGTTTTCATATTCGTTGTTCATTTATTATCTCGTCTCCTTTAAATAAACAGGACTGAACTGCTTTGGCAGGGTGAACGAGAATTCCGCAGTGTCCTCGCTCTCGCTCTTTGCCGATACTCTGCCGCCGTGCATTTCTATCATCAGCTTAACAAGATACAGCCCCAGGCCCGCGCCTTTTGCGTCAAGGCTGCGGCTCTTATCCGCCTTGTAAAATCTTTCAAACACTCTTGAAAGATCTTCGGCTTTGATACCCGTGCCGCTGTTTTTGATGCTCAGTTCAATCTGCGTGGCTGTTTCGGTAAGCCTTACCTGGATGTATCCGCCCTCGTTAGTAAATTTCACAGCGTTGTCAACAAGATTGTAGATTGCCTGGTATATCATATCCGGATCTGCCACAACATAGGTAGGTTTAAACTCATCCAGCCCGCGTATATCTATATTTTTATTTTCTATCTTTTGCTCAAAAGTAAGAAGAATGTGTATTATCTGGTCTGAAATATCATATTTTGACGGCTTCATTTCAAGGTCGCCGCTCTCTATTTTGCTCATGTTCAGCATGGATACCACAAGTCTGGAAAGCCGCTTTACTTCTCCGCTGACAATTCCAAGATAATAATCCTCTTTTTCCTTAGGAATGGTGCCGTCAAGTATTCCGTCAATAAATCCCGCAATTGAAGTCATCGGGGTCTTGAGCTCGTGAGAAACGTTTGAAACGAAGCTTCTTCTTGAGCCCTCAAGCACTGCCAGCGCCTCTGCCATGTCATTGAATGCCTTTCCGAGATCAGCAAGCTCATCGGCGCCTTCAATTTTTACACGGTACGAAAAATCGCCCGCAGCAAACTGCTTGGCCGCCTTGCTCATCTGCTGAAGCGGTGAAAGCATTTTCTTTGTTAAGTAGTATATACAAATAAAGGCAAAAATAAGGCAGAAAAATGCGGATACAAGAAAAAGTCTTAAAACTATTATTGAAAGATTCTGTATTCCCGTATTTGAAAGCGCAAAAACAGTGCCGATTATATTGCCGTCCTGATAAATCGGTCTGCCCACAACATAGCATTGTGTGCCGCCAATATTAGCCTTCTCAACTATCTGCCCCTCCTGATAAACAAGTGACAGAATATTGCTGTTTATTCTTATCTTATCGTGAACGGAACAGCTTGGAAAATACCCAAGAGCGGGCAGGGAGCCTGCCTTGTCTCTGCAAAGGATGATGTTTCCTTCGTTGTCGCACACAAAAACATCAGCGTCTATTGATTGAGACACCGTTGAAAGCGTTTCACATAAAATTTCCTTGCCGAGAGTGTATTTATCATTCATATCGCTTGCGGAAAGCGTTCCCTCAACCGTGTTTGCTATGGAATAAACGTTTTCCTTGAGCATGCTTGTTCTCTCGTTCAGCGTGTAGCTGTTTACAAGAAGCATCAGGGTTGAGCCCAGCGCTATAAGCACTGTCAGAAATATCGCCGCAAAGGTAAGAAAATATTTTGTGAAAATATTTGGCTTAATGTGCAGTAAGGAGGCAATTTTAAGTATTCTGTTTTCAATCTTTTTGCCTATGTCTACCTTGGCTTTTGCCTTAGCCGCCATATTACTTATTCCTTAGTTTCAAATTTGTAGCCTACGCCCCATACCGTTTTGAGCGACCATTTGTCTGATACGCCCTCAAGTTTTTCACGCAGTCTTTTTACATGAACGTCAACCGTTCTTGAATCTCCGTAGTAATCAAAGCCCCATACCTCGTCAAGAAGCTGGTCTCTGGTGTAGACCCTGTTGGGGTTTGACGCAAAGTGGTAAATGAGTTCAAGCTCTTTCGGAGGGGTGTCAACAACTTTGCCGTCTACCTTGAGCTCATAATTTTCAATATTGATCTCAAGCTTGTCATATTTAACTACTTTCTTTTCGTTTGCGGCATTGTCTCCCTCGCCCTTTGAGCGGCGAAGCACGGCTTTAATCCTTGCCATTACCTCTTTTGAGTCAAACGGCTTTGTAACATAGTCGTCCGCGCCGAGTTCAAGACCCAGCACCTTGTCAAATGTTTCGCCCTTTGCCGTAAGCATTATAATAGGTACAGAGGAAGTTTTGCGTATTTCTCTGCATACCTGCCAGCCGTCCATCTTAGGCAGCATTATATCAAGTAAAACAAGGTCAGGCAATTTATCGTTGAACATATCAACAGCCGTTTTGCCGTCGTTTGCAACATAGGCGGTGTAGCCCTCGTTTTCAAGATAAAGCTTCAGCAACTCACAGATATTGAGGTCATCGTCTACCACAAGTATTTTGTTACTCATAAGCGGAATTCTCCTTTCTTTTGGGAAAATAATAACATCCGTTTTTGTTCATAATTTGATTTTGTCATTAACAAATGGTGAAATTTGTTAAATATTTTTTAATAATCTATTATACTATTTTTACCACTCTTTGCCGCGTTTTTCACAGCTCTCAACGTAATCTATAAACTGACGAGCGCATCTTGGTGAACGTCCGCCCTTGCGTGTTGCCCACTGCTCTGCAACGGCGCACAGGTGATCCATATCAACATCAAGCTTCCTGTCCTCGGCAATCTTTTCAACGATATCAAGATAGCCTTTTTTGTCCGGATTTATAAATGTAATGGAAAGGCCGAATCTGTCAGACAGGCTCAGCTGTTCCTGCATTATATCGTTTCTGTTTATATCGTTTTCACGGTCTGAAAAGCTTTCCTTTATAAGATGACGCCTGTTTGATGTTGCGTAAATGATGGTGTTGTGCTTGCGTCCGCCCAGGCTTCCTTCAAGCGCGGCCTTGAGTTCTCCGAACGAGTCGTCGTGTGAATCGAAACTTAAATCATCTATAAATATAATGAATTTCATAGGGCTTTCGGACAGCATTTCTCTTATCATGGTAAGATCGGGGATGTCGCTTTTTGATATTTCTATCATTCTCAGCCCCTCGGGAGCATATGCGTTGAGTACAGCATGCACGGTTGAGCTTTTGCCTGTTCCGCGGTCGCCGTAAAGCAGCACGTTGTTAGCAGGGTAACCGTTTACAAAGCTTTCCGTATTGTCTATAACTTTTCTGCGCTGATCTTCATAATTTTTAAGGTCTGAAAGCTGTATCGGGTCGGTTTCTGAGATAGGGTAAAGGCCGTGATTGCGCCACGCAAAAGCATTGTATTTTGAATACATTCCGTAGCCGTTCTTTTTGTGGTATTCTATCAGATCTTCTATTCTGTTTTCCCAGTCCTCAGTGAGAGGGGCAACGGATTCTCCCGTCTGCCAGCTGGGCAGGGTTTTAAGTACCTGCCTTAAATCAATGTTTTCAACAGATTCATATATATCTTTTGGCGAGATGTTGGCAACCGCTTCAAGTTTTTTAAGGTCGCTTTTTACGCCGTTGAGCACGGCGGCGGGCAGTCTGTCCGCCTTTCCTGCGGCGGCCGCTTTTGTAAAAGCGTTGTCATCGGTCAGTATAAGCCTTGAAAGATATTCTTTGAATGAATTATGGCTTGTTACCTTTCTGAAAAACTTGCTCTGCTTTTCAAGTACCGCCTCGCTGTCCACATTCTGCAAAAGGTCAAGCAGGCTTGCAACCACATCGTCTTTTTTCAAATCATAGACGCAGAGCGCCTCAATATAAAATCTTAATTTTTGTGCCTTGTTCATTGTATTCAGTCCTCTTTTTTTACGGATTTGCCGCAACAGTTAAAATAGGTTAAAAAATCAATAAATTATTTACTGTTATATTACTACTTTTTTGTTAGTTTTACAAGTAATTATCGGCAAAAAAAGCCTTGACGAATGTTTTGCAAGGGGCTATAATAAAAATCATTAACAGATATGTGAAATACATATTTTGTTGACAGAATATTATAATCTTTTAGGAGGAAAAAACTATGTCACAGGCAAGAATCTTTTATCAGTCAGACTGCAATCTTGATTATCTTTCAGGTAAAAAAATTGCTATAATCGGTTACGGCTCACAGGGTCATGCTCATGCCCTTAACCTTAAAGAGTCAGGCTGCGATGTAATAATTGGCCTTTACGAAGGAAGCAAATCCTGGAAAAAGGCTGAGGAGCAGGGCTTCAAGGTTTACACAACCGCAGAAGCTGCTAAGCAGGCAGATATAATTATGTTCCTTATCAACGATGAGCTTCAGGCAGATGTTTACAAATCTGAGATTGAGCCCAACCTTGAAGAGGGCAACATGCTTATGTTCGCACACGGCTTCAACATTCATTTCGGCTGCATCAAGCCTCCCAAAAATGTTGATGTTACAATGATCGCTCCCAAGGCTCCCGGTCACACTGTTCGCAGCGAGTATCAGGCAGGCAAAGGCACACCTTGTCTTGTTGCCGTAGAGCAGGATTACACAGGTCATGCTCTTGATATGGCTCTTGCATATGCTGCCGGAATCGGCGGCGCTCGTGCAGGCGTTCTTGAAACAACCTTCAGAACCGAAACAGAAACAGACCTTTTCGGTGAGCAGGCAGTTCTTTGCGGCGGCGTTTGCGCTCTTATGCAGGCAGGCTTTGAAACTCTTTGCGAAGCAGGCTATGACCCGAGAAACGCTTATTTCGAGTGCATTCACGAAATGAAGCTTATCGTAGACCTTATCTATCAGTCAGGTTTCGCAGGAATGAGATATTCAATCTCCAACACCGCTGAATACGGCGATTATGTAACCGGTCCTAAGATCGTTACAGCAGAAACAAAGAAAGCTATGAAGAAGATCCTTTCAGATATTCAGGATGGTACTTTCGCAAAAGAATTCCTTCTTGATATGAGCCCGGCAGGCCGTCAGGTTCACTTCAAGGCTATGAGAAAGCTTGCTTCAGAGCATCCGTCAGAGGCTGTCGGTGCAGAAGTACGTAAGCTTTACAGCTGGAACAACGAAGAGGATAAGCTTATCAACAACTGATAAATTTATGCTTTACATACAGGCACGGTTTTCCGTGCCTGTTTTTTTATTCAAAGGTAATAAAATGATTAAGCACGCAAAAAAACAGCCGCGGAACTCTCCGCAGCTGTTTTCTTTTTGTATTATTTTACACCGTATACTTTTCTGTAAAGCTGTGCTTTTATATCGTCAAATTCCCGCTTTTCAAGTCCGCCGCCTGTGCTCATTATCATAAGCTTCAGGGAGTTCTGCCCTTTTGCAAGGGGAGGCTGGGTGTAGTCGTAATCATTCAGCGTAAATCCCGCTCGCTCGTAAAAAGCTATTCGCCGCTTTGCGATTTGTGTTTCGGGCGGCTCTACTTCAAGAATAAATCTCTCTTTGCTTATTTCAACGGCACGGCTTATGATCTCAGAACCCAAACCGGATCCCCTGCGGCGTTTATCCACTGCAAAGTTTTCACCAAATGTGAAACCGTCCATTTTCCACAGTGTAATGAAAGCAGTTAAGATCCCGTCAGCGTCTTTTACTCCGTACGCAAAGAAATCATTATTTTTGAAAAGCGATTTCTGCGCATCATACGGCCGCATTTCGTCAGTAGGGAAGCTCTGCTCCATTATTTGATACAAAGCGTCAAAATCCTGCTCATAAAGTCTGGTAAGCATAATTACTGCCTGCTTATCCTGTAAACTCTGCATTCGTGCTTCTGCAGAGATGCTGAAACGGTTCTTGCGTTAAAATGCTCGTCGCTCCAGAGTTCATGAAGCTGATAAGACTGTTCCTGCGGGAAGTCAAGATACTCATCACCCAGAATATCGTTGAGGTCAACGGACATTCCTTTTACGTGGGAGCTCGGATTGTAGAAGCATACTGCTATATCTCCGTTTTCAAGCGGTCTGCCTATAATGTCAATTCCGCGTATCTTTTTAAGACGCTTTGCCTGCTTTCCAAGCTTATCCTGATCTATAGCTATAAGGTTTTTGTTTGTAACAGTTTTCAGTATCGGATGGTTTTCTATCGGAGCGCCGTCAGAGCCTACAAGCAGACGGACATCATTTCCGAGTATCAGCGGAGCCGCCATCATGCACCAGAGGCTGAAATGTGTTTTATTTTCATTGTCTGTAAGTTTTCCGTTGCCTACTTCAAGCATATCGGGATCGTTCCATGCGCCGGGACCTGCGTGCTTATAAAGCCTTATGTTGTGGCTGTAAAGCATGTGTATGCTTTTCCAGTTTGCGGAAATATCGGGTGTAGTTCGCCACATGTTGCCGGCTTTTGAGCCCCAGTGCCACGGAAAAGCCATGCCCCATTCACATATGGAAAAGACTATCGGCTTTTCTCTCATGCCTTTTTCAATTGCCGCCTTTTTTGACGCCTCTTTAAGGGCATTGCCCATTCGTCTGTACTGTATGAATGAGCTGTCCGCGTTTGTAACAACGGGGTTTGTGAGAATTATCTCGTTTGAGCCTTCTTTGAGCTCTATAAATGTCTGCACTCTTCCTGTAGGTGTAAAACCTTTGGCGCTCGGGAAGAATACTTCGTTTATTTTTCCGTTTACTATTACCTGAAGGTACTGCTCTTTTGTACTCAGCTGTTTGTAGTAAAGAACGGTAAGCACATATTTGCCGCTCTTGTTTATCATCGGGCGGAAAGTAGCCGTGCCTGCCGCATGGTTAAGCATTCCGAGACCTTTGCCGCTCGGGAGTTTCTTTACATTGAGAACTCTTGCTCTGCCTGTAAGCTGAGCATCCTCGGGATAGAGCGTAAGCTCTGCCGTTTTGCCGGGTTCGCTTATTTCCAGAGCCTCTATAACAGGAGCCTCGCCGCTGATTATTTTGTGGTGGCAGAAATCGTATTTAAAGAATTCACAGCCCCAGTCCGCAATCGTCTGCGCGTCAAGGTCTTCTCTGCCGAGGCTTGCGGGCAGATCCTCGCATGTGAGCGTTCCGTTTGAGGAATAAAGACCTACTTTCATACCCATTCGGTTTACCTGAGAGATAAGGGACTGTATACCGTTCGGGAATTTTTCCAGATCGCCCTGAAGTTTGCCGTTTGCGTCCCTCATGGAGCTGTGCCAGCAGTCGTCAAGATTTATGTACTGATAGCCTGCATCAAGCAGTCCGCTGTCCTTAACCGCTTTTGCGGTGCTGAGTATAAGCTCTTCGCTTATATTCTGGCGGAAAGTGTTCCAGCTGCTCCAGCCCATCGGCGGGGTAAGCGCGGTGCCGTTTGAATAGGGTTCGTCATTTTCAACACTCATTGTTATCTTGGTGGGCTTTACCAGCTTTTCAAGCGCGCAAAGCGGGCATTTACCGCTGTTTTTGTAAAGAATAAACCATACGGCAAACGCTATCACAAGAAGTACCAGAATTACAAGAATTGCAATTAAAAATCCCATATTTCCCTCCGTTTTGAAGTTAAGTAATTTTCCGCTCGCCGTCAGGCAAGTCCTATTTCTTCAAAAAATTCAAGCTCACTCTGAGCCTCTGCCGTAGTGCTTTCGTTCGAAAGGCCTTTTACGGCGCTCATCATAAACTTTCTTTTATTTTTAAGATTATAGAAAAACCTGTATACCCACGCAAAAGGCGTCAGATACGGTCTGTTCTCAATAAATTTGATATAAGGTATCTCTTTCAGCTTTTCGTAAGGCGGAAACAGAAGTCTGAGCCTCGATCTGAACTTTCCGGCTTTTTTTCCGTCCTCCATATCTTTTCGCTCAATAACCGCGGATATGTTTCTGTTGCTGAAACCGAATGCGCCGTGGGATGCCAGAAACTCCTCTGTTTTTGAAGTGTCTGTTTTGAAATCCATGCCAACGCCGTACCATTTTCGGCAGACGGTAAGAATATTTTCGGCAAATTTATCAAGCCCCGCCGCTTTAAGTCCGCTCAGCACTGCGTTTATGTCAATATCGCTGAATTTCAGCATAACCGCAAGGTCAAGCACCATTCTAATTCCCGCTCCGTAAAAGAAGAAATGGTGGGCAAGGTGGGCTATAAGGTATTCAAAATGATAATTGTCCTCAAACCTGCCCTCTAAGCCGTTGAAATGCGCCTTATCAATTGCGCCTGAAAAATATTCTATTGCGCAGTTGTTGCCTGTTTTTCCGTTTACAAGAGAAGTGTGCACCTCTGCGCGTATGCCGTTTTTATCATAATCCCACACGGGCCCGTTGCTGTTTACGCATTTAAAGCCCGCCTTTTCAAGCGCCGTTTTTGCGTCATTTCTTCGGTCGGCATCTATGAGAACGTCTACATCGCCCATTGTGCGCGTTTCAGGCACGGGATACGTCTCTCTAAGCACTGCGCCTTTAAACGGCACAAAACGGATACCAGCGCCTGTGAGGGCGCTTTTAAGCTCACCGTATACCATCATGGTAAGATTAGAGTTGTAAATGCTGTCCGTAAAAAGAGATTTGTAACGCTTTGAAATATCGCTGACTTTAATTTCATCCGAGTTTTCGGACTGCATCAGCGCACAGTAGGCAACGGAAAACAGATTGTGCTTTGCCGCTTCGTCCATAAGCGCACCGATGTCCGTATCTTCCCGCAGGCGTATTTTATCTGAATTTAGATACGCCGCCGAAAGCTGTATCAGATATTCTTGCTCTCTGTTCATTGAAACACCTTTTTAGATATAGTTGTTTTCGTTCAAAAAGCTGTGAGCCTGCGTAATTATGGCTTTGTCATTCTCAAATTTAAGAATACTCAGCGCTCTGTCATAAGTAAGCCAGATGTAGTCCTCTATCTCTTCAGGCTGAATACAGGTAGAGGTGTCTGTTGTTGTGCCGACAAAAATGGACACAACCTTTTCTATTTTGTTTTGTATTTTATATTTTGAAATGCTTTCAAAACCGTCAATAAGCTTAACGTGTATTCCGGTTTCTTCCAGCACTTCGCGAACAGCTGTCTGCTGTTTTGTTTCTCCCGGTTCGATATGCCCTTTGGGAAAGCCCCAGTGTGCCGATCTTCTGTTTTTAATTAAAAGATAGCGCACTTCACCCTTTATATCTCTGTAAACAACAGCTCCGCAGCTGCTTTCGTAAAGGCATTCAAGTTTATACGCGGGAAAATCTTTTTTTGCGTCAATGTATTTAGCAATATCATTGATTATAAACCGCGTGCTTTTAGGCGCGGTTATTAAAATTTGCCTGCCGCCCGCTTTGGGGTTCAGCGTTGCTATAACTCGTCCGTCAAAATTACGAACGGGATGGTCTATGCCCATCACAAAGGAATTCAGATTTTCGTAACCGTAAACTGCCCCGTAATTCAGCGGATAAGTATAGCCCGTTTTTTCATCTGCCGTACCGATAGGATGATCTATTCGGACACGGATATATTTTCCGAGCATTTTTTCACCACCGTGCACAAGTTACATACATAGTTTATTATACAAGATTATATATAAATATACAAGCACAAAATAAAAAGAGCGGGCTGCTGCAAGTGAACAGCCCGTTCTTTAATTGTACGGATTATTTTACTATTCCTTTTTTGAACATTATATGCGCAGAAAGCAGGGAAACTACAACTCCTACGGGGATAAGAACACCCACGGCAAGGTCGCCCTTTACAAGCAGCATAAGGCATATCGCGGCAATCGGAACTATGTTGATCTTAAAATGCTTTGCAATGTAGGACATGCCGAGCGCGCCGAACAGGGCGGGCACTACTTGCTGAAACGCAGGGGCAAGCACGGAATCCTCAGCCGTAAGATACGGCAGAAACGGCGCAAATGCCACAACGCCTATTGCGATTATTATGGTAGTAACTATTGATGAAGTTGCTACGGCTATTGTGGAAAGAATTTCTCCCTCATCTGAATTTGCGTTTACCTTTGCGCTGTCCAGCGCAGAAAGAGCGCAGGGTAATTTAAGGTTGTTTATATTGCCCGTTACAAATGCAAGGTATGTTGCGCCTGAGCCGAGCAGGGGAGTGTATGTAAACACCTCTATAACCGCCGTGGGGTAAAAGAGCAGCGCTATAGGCGCAAGTCCTTTGAATACCACGTCGGCATTCGGAAAAGCATTAAACTTTGCTGAAATGGAAAGAGGTATCATGATAAAGAAAAGAAGCGCTGTTATTACCCAAAATCTGCCGTAAATGTGGGTTCTGCTGTTATATTTATCCATACTAACCCCTCCATTCAAGAACGGCAATACCGCCGGGCAAAACTTCGTGCAGCAGGATTACGGCTCCCAGAGCTATAAACATGCTCAAAGGCATTGCAAGCGGCTCAAGCCAGCTGATTTTCTTTTTCTTTTGTATCTGCATAAATACGAACATTGCCGCCATTGAAACAACAAGCGCCGCAACGCTCATTATTCCCGCACCGTCGCCTATTTGGTCAGGCTCTCCCGTGCCGAGCACGGCTCTGCCAATAAATGCGCTGATAAGACCTATAAATGCCGCGGCGCTCATTGTATTTGCCCATGCGGCGTTTTTGTTTACAGCTCCGCCTATTTTTTTCTGTATGAATTTAAGCAGAAACGGTACAAGTATAAGCGGCATTACGGAGCCGAGCGTCATTACCCAGGCAACTGCGGAAAACTCAACGGGATCGGTTATTTCATAAGAAAGTCCGCCCGTGTGGCCCATAACATCTATTGCGCTCTCGGCGGCGGGCACCTCATAAGAGATGGCTCCTATAACTGTAAGTCTTATCCACGGCAGCACAATTCCCAGCGCTCCGGACAGGGTAAGCACAGTTGCAAGTATAGAAATGGAAGGCGCAATTGAAAAAAGTGAGCTTGATACCATTGTGTTTTTCATAGTGGCGGTGGAAATGCCTATTTTCTTGCCCTGGCGGTAAGCCCTTATCAGGAAAAACAGGCTCTGTGCCAGCACGAAAACAACTACCGCACCGCCGATAATGTACATAAAAGCGCTTTCTTTGAAATCCATAGCGTTATTCCTTTCCCGCCATTTCGCGTATGTAGCGTTTGAAAAATGTTATTCCGGCGCCAAGCTGCTCTATCGGGCATCGCTCATTTGTTGAATGAGTTGTAAGCAGCAGGGAAGTGCTTACGGTAAACGGAGCAAAGCGGTAGATGTTTTTGCAAATCGGCTCGTAATGATAAGCGTCCGTTCCGCCCATAACAAGATACGGAGTTACTATATTTTTGCTGTCTGCCGCCAGCGAAAGCTTTTTCAGGGTCTGGAAAGACTTGGTGTCCGTAGGGGATACATAAGACGGCTCCTTGCCCTTTAATAGCTCTATTTGGATATTCTCGTTTTTTATAGCTTTTCTTATGTGCTCTTTGGTTGATGCTATGCTTTCACCAGGCATAATGCGGCAGTTTACCGTTACGCTGGCGCTTTGCGGAAGCACGTTTGCCGCAGGGGAGCCGCTGCTCATAGTTACACCGATAGTTGTTCTGATCAGAGAAGCGGCGGGCGGGATCTTTGTCATAGCAAATTTTACAAGTGGTTTAAGCAGGGGATAGTTGCACATTACAAATCTGCCTGCATATGTGCATCTTTTGCCCACGCCTTTGAAAAGGTCATTTACGTAATCAGGCATCTTTGCCTTAAACTGATGATTTTCAAGCCTTACAACAGCTTTAGAAAGCTCACCGATTGCCGTATGCTTAGGCGGCTGGGAGGAGTGCCCTCCTTTTGCTTTTAAGATAAGCCTGAAATCCGCGTAGCCCTTTTCAGCTACACCTATTCCGGCAAGATTGCCCTCAAGTATGCCTTTTACATTTGCAGGCAGCATTGCGCCGCCTTCGTCAATAACGCTGTCAAGTTCAACACCGCGGCTTTTCAGTGTTTCCATTATTGCTCCTGCACCTGATTCTGAAGCGGCAACTATCTCCTCGTTGTGCCCGAAGCACAGGTATATACTGCGCTTGGGTTCAAAGCCTTCCTCAAGCAGTGTTTCTATGCTTTCCATAACACACACAAGGTGGTTTTTCATGTCAAGCGCTCCGCGCCCCCAAACATACTCGCCGTCATTAAAGCCGTCAAACGGCGGATGTGTCCAGTCCCCAAGTGTGCCGTCCGAAATCGGAACAACATCCATATGGGATAAAAAGGCAATAGGTTTCAGCGTTTCATCACTGCCCTGCCATTTGTAAAGCAGGCTCGCGCGGCCTACTTTTTCCCTTGTAAGGTTATTTGTTATAAGCGGATAAGAGCTTTCCAAAAAATTGTGGAATTTCTCAAATTCCGCCCAGTCAACCTTGCCGGGATCATCGTGAGAAACAGTTTTGATTTGAATAGCATTGCTTAAATGTTCCGCCACGCGTTCCACGTCAACTTTCTCCGGCGGAAGATCGATTTTCTGCGTTTTCTTTTCCTTAAAGAAAACAGCGTGAATGGCTGTGCCCAAAAGACACACGGCAATAACTGCCAGAATGATAATAAGGATTTTCATAACGATACCTCGCCGCACTTGCGTTAAACTTATGCCCCCAGCGGCTCACGGGCAAAAAGCATATCTACGAATCTATTATACAATGTTATTCACAAATAAAGCAATATATTTATCACGCGGCTTTTCAGAGTAATTAAATATTGTTTCAATCAGAATATCTGCGCTGTTACAAAATAAAAAAAAGAGCGCCCCAAAAGGGGCGCCCCGTAAATAACTCTGTTTAATTTTTAATTAAGCAAGAGTTTCAAGAACTCCGCACAGTTCGGAAATTACTTCGTCTGTTTCGCCGGTAAGAATTCCGAGTACGTTGTCAACAACACTGGAGATTGAATCGTCAGCGCCGCCGATCAAGCCGCCGATAAGGTTGCTGATGATCGAGTAGTTATCCTTGTAGTTGATTGTTTCAACCAGGTAACGAAGAACTGCGATAAGAACTTCGTTAGGATCAGCGTCAACATAAATTCTCTTTCCGATTGTTGAAGCCTGAGAAGCTTCGTCGGTGATTACCTCGCCGTGTGAAGCAAGCTGATACCAGTCAATTGGCATAAGCTCAATTCCGAGAGGTGATCCGCCAATCTTGATCATGCCGAGTACTGTGTTCAGAAGAGAAACAATGTTGTCTTTTCCGATAAGCGGTCTGAGTGAAGCAGAAAGATCATAAATATCGAACTTGTAATCGCTGCCTACAAGACCGAGCTTTCTGAGTTCGCTCTCAATATTAAGTCCTGCAGCTACAAGAATTTCATTTACATCTGCGATAGGCTGAACTGCGTCAAGCAGAGCTCTGATCGGAGTAAGAAGGTTCTCAATTATCTGAAGAAGTCCGTCATTTGCAAAGAAGAGTGCAAGGTTCGGAAGCATATCTGCAAGCGTCTGGATAGGCGCGTTGAGAAGGTCTTCAACTTTATCGAGAAGCGGGTTCAGGATATCGATAAGAATGTAGTCATATTCTTTTGACATATCCTGTCTGTACTGATACTGAGTCTTGACATTGTAGCAACCGAATGCCTCAAGAAGAGGTACGATTGTTGATGTGTAACCGTCTGAGCCCGGAAGGTAAATGAGGTTGAACAGACCGAGTGAACCGTCATTAAGAAGTACATCGAGTACACCGTAGATCGGGCGAAGTGCTGCGCAAAGAGCGTGTACGAAAGAGTCTCTGTCTGTTACGCCCCAAGAAAGGCTGTCAGCTTTTACACGGCTCCATGAGCCAGCGTTTCTGATTACGTGTGCCGCGCTTGAGTAAGACTGGCCGTAATCTTTGTTTTCAAGAAGATCTGCAACATTATCTGTTGAGAAGTCTATACCTGTCATCGCAAGAAGCTCTGTAAGGTTCATTGAGTCGTTAATCTTAACGCCCTCAACTGCGCCGTAAAGACCTGTTGCGATTGTGCTGATGATGCTGTCGGTGTAAACGTTCTGAGTAACAAGACCGGAAAGGCCGCCCTCAATAAGTCCGCCGATAAGACCGTCAAGCATAGGTCCGAGGATTGTAAGGAAGTCCATATCAACCGTTGTGGGATATGTGAACTCATAATCCTTGTAAACGAAGCCTGAGTAATCGAAGAATACGTTTGTAGGCTCACTAAGCAGGAGATAGAAGACTGCAAGAACGACATCGTCTTTCTTTGCGGTAGCTATCTGACCGAATACTGTGTCAAGAATGTTAAGGATAGTATCATTATTCTTGATAGCGTCAATACCGCTGAGAAGCTTGTTGATTGCGGCAGAGTTCTTGATAAGTACGTCTTCGATGTAGCGAAGTACGCTTACAAGTACCTGACCCTGATTATCAAGGCTTGCAAGTCCGCCCCAGTCAATGTCGCTGAGCTTGATATTGATGCCCTTGTCTTTGAGAATGCTGTTAACAAGCGGGATAAGGATATCCTGAATGTTAAGGCTCTCGCTGAGATTTGTAAGTTCAAGGTTAAGATCGCCAAGGTCAATTCCGATAAGACCTTCAAGAAGATCTTTAAGAGATTTGCCTGCAATCTGCTCAACAAGATCGTCTGCATTGATGCCGTTCTTGTTGAGAACATTGATGAGATCTGTGATAGGAGCAAGCAGGTTGCTTACAGCCTTACCAAGACCGTTGTTGTCAAGGAATGCAGCAAGTTTCGGAAGAGCAGCAGTAAGAGTATCAAACGGAGCTGCTGTTACATCGTTAAGGAAATCAACGATAGGATTAAGAATGTTAATCAGAAGATTATCTTTTGCTGCTTTGTAATCTTTAAGATACTCGTCGTAGTTCTTGCACTCAACATTGAATGCGTCAAGAAGCGGCATAATTGCGCTTTCATAGCCGTTTCCGCCCTTGATTGTAAGAACGCTGAGTTCTTCAATTACCGGAACAAGATCAATCTGGATTGTTGAGGTCTTGCTGCCCGGGTTATCAGTATTGTTAACATAAATTGTAAGAATACTGTTGTTAAGTACGAGTTTAACATTAGCATTGAGCTGAACTTCAACATCGAAGTCTCTGAGTACCTGTGCTGCGATTGCGGCAAGGTTAGCATCGCCCTCTGCAAGGAATGCTGCAAGAACATCGTTTGCAGGTCTTGCAAGAGCTGCAAATGCCTTTACAAAGCCTTCCTGAGCCTTAGCGGAACCATCTGTGAAGCCCCAGTTGATTGTGCCTACCTGGCTCCAGGAGCTGCACTTTCTGAGTGTTGATGCAGCTGATGAGAATGTTGCGCCGTAGCTGCTGTCCATAAGGTAATCAGCAAGCTGTGACGGTGAGAATACGAATATTCCGTCTGCGTCATTATTAGATTTCTCTTCAATGCCGCCGTAAACTGCTTTTGCAAGCTTGGTAAGGTTTTCGTTTGTGAAGATCAAACCGTTGAGAAGTTCGCTCAGGCTATCCTGATCAATTACATCGAATTCCTTAAGAAGCGGGAAGATGTTTGCTACGAGTTCGTCAAGGCTGTCAATTGCGTCTTCTGCATCCTGAGCAGTAATGCCTGTAGGATATTCGAAGTCATTTGCCTCTTTCTTATACTCGTTATACATCCATTCAAGTTCCTTCGGATTCTGGATGGATGAAACAATATCTTTGAGAAGTGTAAGAAGTGATACGGAATCATAGCTTGTAATGAGATCTTTAAGCCAAGGAAGCTTGCTGCCCATAAGCTGACCTAAGATTGTATCATCTGTAAGGAGATCTACAGCTACGGCGTAAAGCATAAGTACAAGCTTTTCATTAGAAGTTGTATATGGTCTTATGAAATCAAAGATCATTCCCTGTAATCCTGCAATGCTTGTGCCTGCTGCCATATCGATAAGTGAGAACAGGACGTTTTCGCTCGGAATTGTGCTTGCTACCGTATCTTTTGCGTCTGCAATTATATCGTTAAGCATTTCACCAAGAGTTGGTGACAGATAAGCTGCAATGTTTGCAGCGCCGCTTAATTCTTTTGTAACGGTGTCTAACGCTGAATTAATTATCGAGTTGAGGAAATCATCCTGAACGATATTGAATATCGCTCTTACCAATCCAAGAAGTCCTGAAACAGGAGCGTCAAGGAATGAGCCGAGAATACCTGAAACAGTGTCAAGGATAGCATAAACAGCATCCTCACCGGTTGCGTTCTCAGGAAGCTTTTCTGTGTAATCAACGCCCATAGCGTCACAAACAGCACCGAGAATAGGTGAAACCTCGTTGTCATATATTCCGCCCTGAACAAGGAGTACACCAAGGATTGAAGGAATTACGCCAAGAGAATCTATAAGATCTCTGTAGAATGTTTCTTTGTCGCCGTCCTTGAGGTTGTCATAACCAAGGTCTTTAGCATAGCTTGTTGTTGCAAGCTCTGTCCAGCTGAACTGCTCAGAAATACCTTCGTCAATCACATCTGAACGTACGGCGATAGCGCTTGGAGAAATAATTCCGTTTACAGCGCTTGTTATAACCTTATTGTTATCGCCGGCGATAACAAGATTATCGTTGATTAAACCTTCAATAAGAGCATATGTTTGAGTAACAAGATTTGAAAGGTTTTCCTTTGTGTATACCTTCTTAGGATCAACAGGGCCGTTGGCGTCTGCATTTGCAGAACCGTCAGCGTTTGTGCTACCTGCGTTGATTACTTTGAGGTATTCAGTAATAAGGTACCAAACCTGATCAGCTTCGTTCTCGCCGAATGCGTTTGTAAGGAATGTTACAACGCCGGAAAGAATTCCGTCCACTTCGTCAAGGCTGTAACCGTTCATATATGTGTTTGAAAGGAGAGCTGAAAGAAGCGAGTCAAGAGCATCGATAAGTCCCGCTGCGCCTTCAATGTTTTCATTGTCTTTAACGATGTTCGGAAGATTGTTCTGAATAGAATCAATAACCGGAGTAAGGATAGAGCCTATATTAAGACCGTTCTCCGTACCTGTTGACGGTTCTTCACTTACATCGCCTGTTGAAGGATCCTCAGTAGGCTCTTCTGTTGTATCGCCGCTGCCGGTATCAGGTGTATTGGCTTCAACGATATCCATAACGATTTCAATAATCTTGTCAAGATTTATAAGCAGGAAGTAAGCATTGAGAGTATTAAGGCCTACATAGCCGTTTTCCTGTGTTTCAAATGTAAATGAATTAGCGCTTTCCCTTGTCATAAGGAAGAAGCCGTTTAATACGTCTGTGAGAACGCTTGTTTCACCGAACAGATCAAGAGCGTTGAGAAGCGATGTAACCATCGGAATCTCCTTAGTGATCAAGTTGTCTGTATCTGAAACAAGGTCATTAAAGATATCGGTAATGGCATTTAACCAATTGTTTACGAACATGTCAACGAATGTTTTAAGCACTTCTTCTGAAGGATCTGTCTGTGTAGCAAGATCCTTGAACTGCTGAACGCTTACGTTGTATCTGCAGCCGGATTCTTCATCCACTGCAAATTCGCCGAATGCCCAATCAGAATCAACCTCATATTTTGCAAGGAACTTCTGACCGATATCATTGATAAGTGAAGGAATAGATACAAGAAGGTTGTTCAGGCCCTTGTTTGTTGGAATGCCTGATTTGTTGTAGCTCTTTACGTCTTCGCCGTGTTCAGCAACATAAGCTTCAACTGCTTCTGTTCCGAATGTTGCAAGTTCTGTAACGAGTTCGCAAATAGCCTTCTGTGTCTGGGGATCTTCATTTTCATCCGCTTTGCCGAGGTCGCTTATAGCCGCATTAGCAATCGCCTCGTCAACAAGATAAATGTTAAGAATTACGGGAACTCTGTCTGTAGCATTGCCTTCGTCATCATATTTTGTGCCGTAAGCGCCTGTTTCAGTTGCACCGTAAGTGAAAGTGCCGTCTCCGTTATCGGTACGATTATAATAGGTATATGTATAATCATTATCGCCGAGCAGCCAGTGAAGCAGTGTAGGAAGAACTTCGTTCAGATCCCATCCGAGCTGACCGATACCGGTAGCGCTGCCTGCATCCTGAGACTGATCTTTAAACAGAAGCAGGATAAGGAGGTTGAGTATTCCGTTAAATGCGTCGCCTTCTTCGTTAAATGCGGCGGGAACAACAACTTCGTCAATAAGTACAACAAGTGTTGGGATAAGGTTAAACAGTGTTCTTATCGGATCTTCAGCAAGATTCTTATAAACATCGGTAAGTACGTCCGCAAGCGGAACTTCCGTTGTAAGAAGATTCTGAAGCATGCTGTTGATGTTTCCGATAACTCCGGGAACAAGGTCGTCAGCATCCGGATCAAGATACTGATTAATATAACCGTTCAGAAGATTGTTAACCAGGTCAATTGAAACATTTGACGGAATCGCATAATTATCATAATCGTATCTTTCAGTAATTGAAGGTGTTGTAGCATTGATATCAAGCAACTGGTTTGCAAACTGCAGGTAGTTGTTGTTAACAATGGAAGGTGCGCCTTCAATGTACTGATACAGATAATAATAAGCAAAATCATTATCAACTTTTGCTTTGTACTTATAAAGAGCAGCATAACTTGAGCTGGTTACCTCTGTTCCGGGCTGCCAGTTTCTGAGCTGAGGAACTGAGCTGTTATCGATGTAGAGATCAGCATAATACTTAACTACTTCATTAGTAATTTCAGTGCTGTTTTTAATATCTTCCTTGATCTTTGCGAGGTTTTCTGAAGATGAAGAATAATTGTATTTTGCGGCAATTTCCTTTAACTGAGAAAATTCCTCATCATCCATTACGCAAGCAAGTCTTGTTTCTTCTGCTTCGTTAAAGTCAGCAAAGAAGCCCATTTCAACGAGTATCTGCTCAACCGTGCTGTAATACCATTCTTTTCCTGAGTCTGTGCTGTCTGCCGGATAAGGCCCGGTGGAGAATACATCAAGACCGTTAAACTTAAGGGTTTCATAAATACCGTTAAAAATACCACGGTTGTTCTCAATGAATTCAGAATCAGTTATTCTCATGAAAGGATTGATAATTGATTTAGTAAAGAGATCAAATGAGAAACCGGTTTCCTGATCATATGCTGAATCATACCAATATTTTCCTGATTCGAAAGTAACTGAATAGCTGTCAGAAATGCCCATCATTGATGCGTCCTGCTCAAATGTGAAGCTTGTGCCTTCAGGCATAGAAGCAATCATTGCGCCTGCAATCTGTGAACGATCAGTAGTAAGGGCCTGATTGTAGTAATAATAAATAGCGTCAAGCAGTGAAAGTGTTTCGCCTTCGCTGATTATGCAGTTTCTCTGAGCATAGTAAGAAACGTAATTAATGAACGGAGTGAAATCATAATCATCATCGGTCTGAGTTGTTCCGTTATCATAGATGTTTCCGTTAGCCTGAACGCTGTCAGTGAATTCTTTAAGTGTGGCAGAACCGTCGGCAAGAGGAACAGCTCCTATATTTTCATGAGAAGCGGGAACGCCTGCTGTACCAAGTGCAGTCCATGCATTGTAAATAGTTTGGAATTCCTCAGTATCGTCATAGTAGAACACCATTATATTTGTACTACCAGCGCTGGGAAATCCTATGCCGAAACCTTTTGAACCAAGTACGGTACTCATAATAGTATCTACTTGTGACGTTATGGATTCATAAGTGCTGTCGTAAGCATTGAGCAGAACTTCAAGTTTTTCAAAAGTGCTGCTGCAGAATTCGCCAATCGCTCCGCCGGCATCTTTATTATCTTTGCAGATAGTATAAAGATTCCAAAAATCGATTGTGGCATCCGGATCATCAAGATACGAATACTTTTCTTCTGAAAAAGCATTGTAATCCGAACCGAGTATCGTCTGCATGTCAGACGATGTTCCGAGAAGACCCATAAGCATCGGCGAAAGCTGTGCTAAAAGCTCTCCTATCGGATTTTCGGATGCCAGAACGGCATCAACATTAACGCCCGCTCCTTCAAGAGTGCTCCTCAGAGCCTCTATGAGAACCGGAGCATATGTGTCGACGAGTTTATTGAGGCCGTCATATGTAAGGGTAACGGCTTTGCCTTCGTCGTCAACATAGGTGAATACTTCATCCTCGGGTTCGGCTGCAAACGCTGCAAATCCGACTGAGCATGTTGTAATCACCATTACTACAGCTAAGAAAAAGCTGAGTAATCGTTTGCTCGTTTTCATAATCATCTCTCCTTCTTTATATGATTTGGGAAAGGGTTTCCCCATAACGTATGGATATTGCCAAAAACAAGCATTAAATATTGCTTCACAACCTATTTTTGGGCGCAAAGTACCCACACGCACGAACAATACAATTTATTTATACCAAATATAAGAAACAAAGTCAACAACTTTTTTAACATTGAGTTCATACTTAAGTGGCATTTGTTAACAATTGCAGCTGCTTTCTTTCCAAAAAATAGGGTATATTGCATAAAAAATCAACGAAAAACGACGTTTTTTGAAAAAATTCACTGACAATGATTTTACTTTACATTGGCTTGCACAAAATGTGGATTGCTGTCGAAATATATACAATATGTTGTTGTGTAAAGCAAAAAGCTTTTACAAAAATTACAGCAGGTAATACACTTTTTGAATGCTATTTGTAAAATTATTGTAAAAAATAATGAATAAATTGTTAAAATAATTCTGTCAAATTATACAAATCCGAAACTTCAAATTTGGACAATCAACCAAAAAAATTATTTCGTAATTGTTAATATTGACTTTTTTTTGACGCTGTGATTTAATGGGTATAAATGGAGTAATTTATTTATTCATATTATACAACCGATTTGCAAACGGGCTAATGCCTGCTTGCCGTGCTAATTCGGATTGCCCGGTGGTCAGAGTGCGGTGCAAACGGCTAAAAATACTTCATTTGTTTAAAATTTATTCACGGAGGTAAAATTGTGAAAGTCAAATTCGGCAAAAAATTGCTTGCTTTATTTTTAGCAGTCGTTCTTGCTCTCACAGCTTTCTCAGGCGCATTTACTGCATTTGCTGCCAGTGATTCACCGTATCACGATGACGCTATCAGCGATGAGCAGGTAAACGCACTCGGCTGGGTAGAACTTACAGACGAACAGACTGCAGAAGCTCTGCTTGATTATCTTGATTCTGTTCTTGCGGATGTAGCAATTCCGGTTAACCTCAATGTAAACGTTGTTATCACATCGCTCAGTATCAACGGTACGATAGACAGCGTCAGCGGTCTTTTGGATATTGTAACGCAGCTTAACACGTTCCTTCAGAACAATAGCACACTGCTCGGTATGGCGGGTGATGCGAAAAACATCAATATTTCCGACATCGCAGGGCTCAGCTATTCAACAACTGATTCAGGTTATCCTGCATGCGGTAAGGATTACAGAGCAAACAATTCTGCAAAAGATATTGTAAAGGCTCTCATCACAACGATTTACAGAAATACAACAAACTGGGATGGCGGTCATGCTATTTTCAAGCAGGTTCTTACAGGACAGCTTAACCTTGGCACAATCGTTGAGGACATGGTTGGTGTAAACATCTGGCAGCTCCTTAATGATAACCTTTTCTCAAGCCTTTTCGGCGAGCCTCTTCCGAGTGGATATCAGGATAATCTTGTTTTCCACATTGTAGCTAAGCTCCTCACAAGCAAAACTGATTGGTATACAGAGGAAGAAGCAAATCATATCTATAATGGTGACGCTGGCTATGAGCTCGATACAGTGCTCTTCAAAGCTTTAAGTGAAAAGCTCCTTCAGCAGATCAATGTTCAGGTAACTTATCCTGACGGAACAAATTCAAAAGATCTGTATGAACAGGGTATCAAAGATCCTAATCTTTGCTATACCACTGATGGTAATGTGTATATCTTCCAGTATGATGAGGACGAAGACGGCACAGACGATGCGAAACTTACGCTCGAAACTTCATCAAGCCTTTCCGATTTCGCTTATAATGCATTCGGCATTGCATGGAAGACAGTTCTTTCTCCCACTCTCAAACTCATAAATTCTGCTGTTAAGGATTATGACTGGGATTACACTCAGTGGTATCTCGGAAAAGGATATGAGTGGAACTACAGCGATGTAGCTTCTAACTATGCAGAAAGTTATGTTCAGGCTTGGGCTTCAGAGGAAGGCATTGATCTTGAAACTGTAAAGGCAGATCTTACATACGACAGAAATGTTGTTGAGGATGCAGTTTACAACTGGAGAGACATCGATTCTACAAAACTCTTTAACGAGCTTCGCAGAAGTCCTCTCATGGTTTACTACTTCAAGGCTCCTACCGGTCCTCTTAACACTAATCTCAAGTGCACAGGAACTCCTAACCTTGATAACTTCATGAAAAATGAATATTCAAATTACACCTCGCTTCTCGGCGGTCTCAATGACTTCCTTGTAGCAGCTGTTAAGGACTTCCTTCCCGGATATGGCGCATCTGCTCTTACAACTACCGGAAACAATTCAGATCCGGCAACAGTTGCAAAGACACTTGTTGCAAATGCTCTTAAAGTAGTTCAGTATGTTGCTGACGAAACAGATAAGAATATTCTTTCTGCTTTCTATCATAACAACGGCGATGGGGCAGTTCTTTCAGAAACAAACTTCGAAGAAGCTATGGTTCCGTTCCTTATCGCTTGTCTTGAAAACAATCTTGACGGCCTTCTTGGTCAGGTTCATAAAGATAAGTGGGATGCTTGCAACGACGCTGAAGGCGTAGCTGCTGTTGCACTTGAAGAATATCTGTCAGATATCCTTCCGAACCTTGACTACTCAAGCATGATCACAGTTGGCGAGGACGGCTATTATGACATCAGTCTTGATACTATTCTTGCTATGGCTCGTGACGCTGTAGGCTATGTTATGACTCAGTTCGTTCCTGTAAAGGACGGCAACGGCAATGACTGGAGCATTTATGACGTAACTACTGCTCAGACTTATGAAGAGCAGAAGTCCACGAAGACAGATATATTCTCTCTTCTTAATTCAGTTATCGTTTATTATGCAGATGATAAGGGCGCAGGCTCACTCCTTGGCTGCGTTGACGAAAGCGGCAACTGCACTATTACAAGCAGCAATTCAATTTGGGCTAATATTGATATAATAGCTAATCAGCTTCTGCCTGTACTCGGTGAGCTTCAGTTCAGCAATTCTTCTAAACACGGTCAGTTTGATTCTGAAGACCTTATCTGGAATGATATCGTTTCAAGCGTACTTAACATCGGCGATACAACAGGTCATGAAGAAACAAACGGCGGCGGCATCACAAACTTCATTTATAAGCTTGCCGGCATAATCAACGCTCCTTCAATCAGCACTAAGGGCGTAGATATAGTTGTTTATAATCTTGTTAAGGATCTCATGAATGGCGTGCTTGATTCACGTTATTCTAATTCCTATTATAATGGACAGCATGTAATTCCTGATGTTACAGGAACACCAGCTGAAGCAAATCCGTTCCACAACCTCATTCAGAGAGACGTTCTCGGCGGTAAGGTTGGCGATGACGGCGATATCGGTATCTTCGGTAAATTCGTTGTAAACGTATACGAAGCTGCCGGCTGCGGAAGCTATCCGGAAACAATCTGGAAGGGCCTTATGTTTGCAGTACAGGCTGTTGCAAGCTTCGTTCCTGCATTTGCTCCTCAGCTTCAGGATTATGAAGTTGGCGACCTCGGCGTTTCACAGACCAATAGTGCGGTTTCCTCGTATTCATACGGCGAAACTATCGAGTTCAAAATGAATCTTGAGAACCTTGGTCACGGTATCAACCGTTACATCCAGGACGGCAACGGCGGCTACAAACAGCTTGACCGTTCATACATTAAGATTGAAAGTATTACACCCGATAAGGGTGACTTCAATTACGGCTCTTACGATAGCGTAATCGCACCTGAAAAATCTACAACTGTTCCTGTAACAGCTTCACTTAGCGAAGGCGATTTCGCAGGTCAGGTTGATACTGTTGTAACAATCAGTGTTAACTACAAAATTGTTAAAGAGGACGGCGTTACTCCTTATGATGATTACGGCGGAATCTATGACAATACTTTAACTAAGAAGTTATACTTCTATGTATCAACTGAGAATGACTGGTATAACCTTACTTATGATCCCAGCTCAGGAAGCGGCTTCACTCAGACTTTCGGTGCTCAGCAAAGCGCTGCTACTGGCACATATTCTTCACTTACTAACAGAGTAGTTGAGGATGGTGCGCTGTTCTGGATAAAGTACGGTAACGTTCAGTATCCTAACGAAATTATTGTAAGAACATCACAGCTTGATAATATTAATTATCCGATGTATCTTTACAATGGAACGAATGGTAAGGGTATCGACGGTATCGCGGCCGTTAAGAATATTGACGGTCAGGATTACTTCGCTGTTACATGCGATCCTGCTACAGGCGACCTTGTCAATGTATTCTATTATGATTACTACAAAAACGGTCAGTGGGAAACAAGCAATCCTCTTAACAGAGCAGACCTTATGAACCTTATGTCACAGGATGTTTCTGTTCAGGATTACAGATTCCACGTAATCTGCACATACGATCAGATAGATTCGTATACATTTAGTGATGGCTATCATCCCGGCACTCACTCAGTTGAAATGGGCGAGGACGGAAGCTACAGCATTATCTGGCTTCCTATCGATGGTAGTGGAACATACAAGACTGCTCTTGATTACTCAAAGACACAGCCTGGCGATGTTTCACTTTCATCCGGTATCCCCGGTATCGTTCTTGCGTTCAACAAGATCACAACAAACGGTTCTAACCAGGTTATGGACTTCCTTGTTTGGGACCAGGAAACACAGGTAACAGCTGGCTCAACAAAGGATAGAAATGACATCGGCTATCGTATCATCAGTAGCTATCCGCAGACATTCTCAATGCCTATAACTGTTGCCGATGATACAGGTGAAAGCGAGAGAGCGGTTTCTCTTTACACAAATGCTCTTACATTCATCAATAACTATACAAGCGAAGATGTAGACAGCGCAGAAGTTTATAATTACTTCACTGACGCTGTTATGGACGTTCTTGCAGCTCAGGAATATCCTATCACTGCAGGCAACGCTCTTGAGTATGGTTCAACAAAGGCAAACCTTGCTACTTATACAAGCACAACCAACCCGATTGGCGATATTGCTTATAAGACCGCAACAGTAGATGAGCTTGCTGGTTCTGAGTTCTCTTCACTTCGTGTAGGTTCTTACCTCAATAACGGCGTTTATTACACAACACGTTATGAGGACAGCGATGGCACCGTTGTTTATGATAATCCTATCTTCAGCAACGTTAAGGCAACTCCCGGCAACGGTCTTACAGCGACAGATGAAACTGTTGAGATCGAAATTGACGGTGAAGCTCAGAATCTTGATGTCTATACCCTTGATGGTACAGATATGAAGGTTGTATATGTAAGAGAACCTGGTCAGGATGCTCAGAAAGAATATCATCTTCTCAATGAAGTTCAGTATGTAGAAGAGTGGACAGATCTTGGCTCCGGCTCAGGTGAATTGTTAGAAGATCCGTATCTCATGGCTACGGAGGAGCAGGCAACAGATGCTGCTGGAAATCTTCTTTACAATGAAATTTCCTTCACATACAGAGATTCAGCTAATAAGTCAACATCTTCAACAGATCCTGACTGGAAGTTTAAGTTTGCAGAAACAAGCTACGGCGTAGTTGATGATCCTTCATTACGTGGTGTTATTGCTACTGCATCAGATAAAGCAGAATATGCTTTACAGCTTGTAAATGAGCACCTTAACGTATCTTACGGTACAGATCTTTTCAAGAATGTTGCTATAATCAGATCAGGTCTCGATAACAGAGACTTTGAAGTTGTAAGCTATGAAAACATGGCTGCTGCAGGCCGTGAGGCTGAAGCCCTTATCTCGGTAGATTACTATAATGATTATTATATTAACGGCGAGTCCGGCGAACAGCTTGCATTCTCTGGTCTTGATTCAGAGGCAGAGGATCTCCTTGCATCTTACAATGCAACAAATGAAACAACATATACTCTTTCTGATTTCACTAAAGAAACAGATCTTAAGAAGAGTGTTGCTTCTTCATCTTCTGCAACCTTCGAACTCAAGGAAGCAGTAAGACTCTTTGAAGTATATCTTGATGTCGTAACCGAGCGCGGATATATCGGTGACAAGCTTGAGGCTGAAATCTCTTGCGCAGTAAACGGTAAATCCAACCCGGATAAAGACAAACTTGATACTCCTTACACATCTGTTGTAGTTAACGTTGAAGAAGCTTCTTACAGTGTTGGCGGCCAGACATATACAGCAGATAACAATAAGGATGGCGTTACCTACACAGCAGAAAGCTGGGCTGCGTTCATCGATGCTCTTGATACAGCTGTTAAAGCTGCAGTAGAGGGCAACTCAACTTATCCTTATGCTCAGGAAGGTATCTATCAGCCTGCAAATAAGGATCAGTACACACTTCAGATATCTGATGTTTACGGTATCAAAGCAAATCTTATGCGTGCTGAAAACGGTCTTACCGTTGATAACGGTGAAGTTCCTGCAGAGGGCTACACTGTATCTGCTTATGTAGGCGCACTTGCTACACCTGGTGATGATTATGGTACCTACGTTGTTACTGGCGCAACCGTAACAATAAAGACTACTGACAGCACCGAGATTAGCGCAACATCAGATGACACTGGTAAGTTTACTCTTGAAAATGTTCCTAACGGTACTTACGAAGCAACAATCACTTATAAGTATGGCTTTAACAGAACATTTACAATTATAGTAAACGGTGCTGATGTCACCTCCGAAACAATGGTTGGCATAATTGGTTGCAACTGGGATGGAGGCACAGACGTTACTGGTGGCGATATCGCAAGTTGCGCAAGTATGTTAGGAATGGTTTCTTCGGCTGACAGTTTTGATGTTGGCTTTGATATTGATAGAAGTGGTGATATTACAGGTGGTGACCTTGCAATAGGTTCATCATTTATTGGAACAACTGCTATGGCTTATGAGTATGCAGAAACCATAATTCAAAATCAATAATTAATTTAAGTATCCGGCAGGGGAAACTCTGCCGGATAGCACAAATCAAAAAGTAAACTTGGGGTTTTTTATGCAGAAGATAATTTTTAGAAAAAGATTTTGTGCTTTGCTCGCAGCACTGGCAATCCTTGCCTCTGTTTCTTTCGGGCAGATTACAGTCAGTGCTGAAACACAGCAGGGCGCTCTCGGCACGCAACAGCCGGCAATAGTTGCTGCTTATACGGATGCAGACGGCAATACTTATGACGGTAATGCTCTCGCTCCCGGCAGCTATACTATGACCTTGTCTGTTTCGGATCTATATTCGGTTGCGGATGTGCAGCTTACCGCTTCCTTCGATGAGGAAGTACTCTCATTCAGCCTCCTCGGAGAAACGCTGCTTTCCGATACTCTTCCGCATATGTATGGTCAGGTTATGTCCCGCATTGGCGGTGAGTTTTCGTTTTTCTTAATTTCAACGAATAGTGACATGACCGTTCTTCCCGATAACGGCGCGGTTCTCCTTTCAATAGGCATAACCATAAAAGGTGATACACCTGTTGATATGCAGAATGTTCTTGATGTTAATGAAAGCCCCGATTTTACATATATCAGTGTTAATTACGGCGATTCTGTCGGCACAACACATAATTGTTATGCGTTGTCAGATCCGGAAACTTTTTCCGGTACAGTCTATCCAATGACTTGTGACTTGTCGCCTGATACAACACAGTATTTTACAGTATCAGCTTATGTCGGCGCACTTGCGTCTCCGGGCGATGAGCACGGCACTTACGCAACAACAGGTGCCGTGGTAACAGTTACAACCGATAACGGCGAAATCAGCGCAACTACTGATGAAAACGGTAAATTCGTTCTTGAAAATGTTCCGGAAGGTACGTATACCGCAACAATTACGTATAAATATGGATTTGACAGAACATTTAAAATTATTGTTGACGGTGCTGATATCGAATCTGATATCTATATCGGTATAATTGGTTGCAACTGGGATGGAGGCACAGATATTACTGGTGGCGATATCGCAAGTTGCGCAAGTATGTTAGGAATAGTTTCATCAGCTGACAATTTTGATGTTGGCTTTGATATTGATAGAAGTGGCGATATTACAGGTGGTGACCTTGCAGTAGGTTCATCATTTATTGGAACAACTTCTATGGCTTATCAGTATGCTGATACAGTTTTGACCACTTAAGGGAGGTAACATTTTATATGAAAAGCTTTAAGAAAGCTTTGGCTGTTTTGCTCTCCGTCCTTATGATAGTTTTTAGTTTTCCGGTGTCTGCTTTAGCACTTGTTAATGAAAACAATCCGGATGGCTATTATTCAGAAGACTATGATGTTGAAGTATTGATGTATGCATTTCAGTATACAGGTCCTAACGCTTGGGGCTATGATATTGATTACACTTCTTTACATCAGATTTCTGAAGAGGACATGAGACACTTTAGCAAGGATGATTTGGAAGGCAAAGGCGCTACAAAAGGTACTTTTGCTATTGCTATTGTAATCAAAGGTGCTGATGCAATTGATTCTACAACAATGGCTTTTGCTATGGATACAAGTAAGGTTATCAATGCAAGTTACTTGAATCCAAACGTTGTTAGAACCGGTAGCGCAGCAGCTACAACTTCTGTTCTTGCTGCAAATTATTTTTATGATGATGAGGGATTAGGCTCCGACTATTCAAATGGTTATTGGGATATGCAGAGTGCTAACCCGATACAGCACCCCGGCCCTGGTGACGCAACTACATCACTTTTGTCATGTTATGTTGCAGCAGGTGCGAAGATTGATCCTACAACGGATTTATCTTATGGTGGTGATCCCGAAAATGCTACTATAGATGGTAGTGTAATGACTGTATATGGTATGCAGTTAGTAAAACCTGATGAGGAGATAAATCTGTTTGAAGCTATTGTTCCTTACATGACCACAACATCTCAGCAATTGTCTCCAGATGGCACAAGACCGCATTACATCTATGCATATGACGCTACTTGGTCAACAGATGATTATGATACTGCTTTCCAGAAAGTTCAGGATTCAACAGACTTCACACTTTATACTCTTCCTCAGTGGGGTATCACTGGTCCCACAGAAGAGCCCACCGATGTAACCTACACATACACATTTGCAAACGGTGAATCCGAGCAAGTAAAAGCAGCAGCAGGAGTAGCACCGGTAGCACCGGAAAACACAGCAAATACAGCGGCTACATCAAATAATAACGGCACACATACTTACACAACATATTCATGGCCTGAGTGGGTAGATGGCACCACAGAGTATACTGAGGTAGCAACACCTGTAACAGATTCATGTAATATGGAAGAGATTGAAGCAGCAGTAGATCCGATCCACAGCGACGGACAGCTTGTAGACGGAAAAACAGCAGTAATGCAGTGCACAGACTGCGGCTACAAGACAGGCGGCGAAGTAATTCCTGCCGGCGAGCATGATTATCAGCTTAGCGAAGAACTGTCAACACCTGCAACATGTGTAGCAGAAGGCGAAAATGTATACGTATGCTCAGTATGCGGCGATACAATGACAGAGACAGCAGAAATAGATCCTAATGCACATCATGTTGTAGTTGATGAGGCTGTTCCTGCAACTTGCACAACTGCTGGTAAGACAGAAGGTTCACATTGTGATCTTTGTGATACAGTTCTCGTAGAACAGGAAGAAATTCCTGCACTCGGCCATGACTTCTCAGTACAGGCTGGCGAATCAGATGCAACCTGCATCACTCCTGGCACAACAACATGGAAGTGCTCAAGATGTGAAGAGACAGAAGTAAGAGCAGGCGAAGTAAACCCGAACAATCATGAGGGCGAAATCGTATCTGCAGATAACGCAGTAGCTCCTACAAGAGGAGAAGCAGGTAAAGAAGCAGATAAGATCTGCAACGCATGTCACGCAGTAGTAGAAGAGGGCGCAGTAATTCCTGCACTCGGAGTACAGATCACAGTAGAGCAGAACGAGCTCGGCACAACAACACTTAACGGCGAGGCTACAACAGGCGCAGCTCAGAAGGTTGCATATAAGGATAGCTATACCCTTACAGCAACAGCAAATGAGGGAGCAGAGTTCGTAGGCTGGCAGGTAAACGGCAAGCTCGTATCAACAAATGCAACATATACAACAGCAGCATATGCAGATCTCACATATGTACCTGTATTTGCAGAGAAGACTGACGACTTTACAGTAACATTTGTAGACCAGTTCAACATGGTACTTGGCACATACACAAGCTCACAGATAGCAGAACTTGAAGCAATGCCGAATACACACACATATCTTGGCTACACATTTGCAAACTGGAGCATGACACTTGAAGAAGTAAAGGCTCTTGAAACAAATGCAATCGTAACAGCAAGCTACACAAAGGATGACGCACTTACATACACAGTAAGCGCACCAGGCTGCGTAATCACAGTAGGCAGCGAAACATACAATGATACAGCAGAAGTAGGATTTGACAAAGCTGTAACTGTAGCACCTGCAGAGGGCACAGCAACAGCATGGACCGTAAACGGCAACAACGCTGCATACGGAGCAGAATACACCTTCTATGTAACATCAGATGTAGAAGTAGCATACTCAAGTGAAGAAGTAACAGCAGCACCGACAGTAGCAGGCGTAGATGTAACAGCAGTAGGCGACGGCAGCGTAAGATTCCTTGCAACAAGAAATGTACCGGAAGGCTACACACTTCTTGAATCCGGTTATGTATACGGTAAGGACTTCGAAGATGCAGAAGCATCACTCGTTCTTGAGAATGCAAACAACACATGCTACATCTACAAGAACAGCAACACAGCCGGCGACGGCCAGTTCGCACTTACCTTCAAGATCGCAGCACAGACAGGCGTTGCTTATGCTCGCGCTTATGTAATCGCTGCTGACGCTGAAGGCAATGCAGCTGTTTACTACGGTAACGTTCAGTCTTTTGACTACGACGCATAATTTAGTTTAACTAAATTAATACTTAATAAGCTTGACTTCCGCGGGGGAGACCCCGCGGAAAAGAAAAGCTATAATAGAAGGAGGTCATTTGATTGAAAGAAATTTACTCAAAGCCGATCGCAGAGATCGAAGAGTTCAAGACCGTTGATGTATTAACTCTCAGTGGTACTGAAGAGGGCCAGGGTCCCGAAGGCGGAATCTAAGTTCTCTGCTTAGGGAGTGAATTTTAACTCTCTTATGTTCTTGATTAAATCAACTTAGTTGATTGGGGGGGCGCATTATGCGCCCCTTTTTTCTATGCGTTTTTGCTTTTTAAGTTTGCAGATTATCCTGAATTTGGCAGTATAAACATACGTCTTTTTTTGCCAGCAGGCTTTCATGCTATTGACCGCGGCACGCAATTATGGTAAAATCAAAACGGTGATTTAAATGGAGAACAATAAAATTTCGGTTGATAAAAACAATTCTGTTTCAACTAAAAAAATCTTTGCTGATTCTTTAAAAGGCTTTTATAAAAATCATAAGGTAATATCAAAAGTCCTTATAGCTTTATCAGCTCTTATACTTGCAGCGCTTATCGGAATATGTGTGCTGAATATAAATTCAGTGCAGGTTGCTATTTTTAACAGCTTCATGCCGCAGACTATTACTGATGAAGAATCAGGTATAGTTTTTTACAGAGAGTCAAACCCTGATTACGGTGAGGCTGAAGGCGAGCAATCTATTAATGTTTACTATTATCCTGAAAACGATACCTCAAGAGAAAAAATTTATCTCAAAAACGGCGTTTATCTTGACTCGGACGGAAATGCGCAGATGTACGTTACAGCAGGATTTACACTTTCAGTGCTTTTGAAGATACAAAACGCAATTAAATCCCTTGGCTGGATAGCTGCCGGACTCGCTGTTGCCGTTGTTGTTCTTCTTATTGTTGCATGGTACAATTCATTTAAGAAACAGGAGCTTGCAAGAAAAGAGGCATACAGAAAAGCACATCCTCACAGCAAATAAAATGTATAAAAAAGCAGGTATGGCATATTGCCGTACCTGTTTTTTAATAAAGAAAACCCGCTTCCGATTTGAAGCGGGCTTTTATTTTACTATTTCATTTTTATAAATCCGTGGCTATGCTTAAATATTGTTATGTTAAGAGTATAAACGGATATTATGTTCTCAACCTTTATTCTTTAATATTACACAAGTTTTCTGCCCATAAGAACTCCGTGAACGGAAGCCATCATAAGTCCGCGGGTCCAGCCGCTTGAATCGCCGAGGCAGTGCAGTCCCTCAATGTTTGTGTTGAAATCGGTATCCATTTTTACTTTGTTTGAATAGAATTTCAGCTCGGGGCTGTAAAGCAGCGTTTCAGGACTTGCAAAACCTGGCACAACGTGATCCATTGCCTGAATAAAATTAATTATATTTGTCATTGCCCTGTAAGGCATTGCAGCGGTTATGTCACCTGCAACTGCGTCAGGAAGAGTTGGGCGCAGATTGCTCTGTGTAAGCTCTTTCTGCCATGTGCGTTTGCCTTCAAGAATATCTCCGAATCTCTGCACAAGAATATGGCCGTCGCCAAGCATATTAGTAAGTTCTCCCACTTTCTGGGCATATGCTATCGGCTGATTAAAAGGAACGGAAAAGTTATGAGAGCAGAGAATAGCAAGGTTTGTGTTTTGGCTTTTAAGCTCTTTATATGAATGGCCGTTAACAACTGCAAGGTCATTGTCGTAGTTTTCCTGAGCAACAAAACCGCCGGGGTTCTGGCAGAACGTACGCACTTTATTTTTAAACGGCTTGGGGTATCCAACAAGTTTTGATTCGTAAAGAACGTCATTTATTGTTTCAATAATTTCGTTTCTTACTTCAACACGAACACCTATGTCAACCGTTCCTGGCTGGTGAGCAATTCCGTGGTCTGCACACAGCTTCTCAAGCCAGTCAGCACCGCGCCTGCCGGTTGCAACAACCGTATCAGATGCATAAATTTCTTCGCCGTTTTCAAGACGTACGCCAAGGCATTTTTCACCGTCAAGAATAAGATCGCTGCACTGGCTGTCAAACATAATGTCAACACCTGCGGCAACAAGATATTTTTCTATCTCGTAGTAAAGCTCGTGCGCTTTTTCGGTGCCAAGATGGCGTATAGGGCAGTCAACAAGCTTCAGACCTGCCTGAATTGCCCTCTTGCGTATCTCTTTTACCTCTTCAGTATTGCCGATACCCTCAATATGGGTGTCAGCTCCGAATTCAAGATATATCTTATCTGTGTAGTTGATAGTTTCCTGAGCAAGATCCTCGCCTATAAGTTCAGGCAGGCTTCCCCCTACTTCATAAGAAAGAGAGAGTTTGCCGTCCGAAAAAGCTCCCGCACCTGAAAATCCCGTTGTTATATGGCAGTAGGGCTTGCAGTTCATGCACTTGCCCGTTACTGCTTTCGGGCATCTGCGCTTTTCAACGGATTTGCCTTTTTCAATTATTATAATGCTTTTTTTGCTGCCTTTTCTGAGCATTTCAACTGCTGTAAAAATGCCCGCAGGGCCGGCGCCCACTATTGCAACGTCGTATTTTTTCATAATACTTCCCATGCCTTTCGCTTTAATATAGGTGCCTTTGGTATATGCAAAAATATCTGCACACATAAAATCAGCTGCCCTGCGTTCCATTGGACTGAGGAGCGTTTGGCAGCCTGTTACTCGTATATAATAGCATATCTTATTTTACTTGTCAAACTAAAAACATTGTGTTATATTATACTAAAAATTAATTGAAAAAAGGTTTTGATATTATGAAAGAGTATAATGTTCTGCAGTACGGAGCAACCGGCGACGGCGTTACAAATGACGCGTTTGCCATACAGCACGCAATTGATGACTGTGCCAAAAACGGCGGCGGCAGAGTTGTTTTGCAGAGCGGATATGTGTTTTACAGTGATTCAATCCGCCTAAAAAAGAATGTTGACCTGCACATTCAGAAAGGCGCATCAATAAAAGCCACATCAAATATAGACGGCTATATCAGGCCCAATAAACTCATAAATGATCCCAAAACAGCGCTCATAGGAAACCCTGTTACGGGCAAGCCGAGCTTTGTGTTTATTTACGGATTTGAGGCAGACGGCTGTACTGTCAGCGGCGAGGGAACTATAGACGCAAACGGTCATGCTTTTGTTCAGCGTAAAGACCAGTATTATGTAACAGGTGATTTTTATCCGCGCCCAACCGTTATTTACATAGAAAAGAGCAATCATATCACATTTAAGGACTTTACGGTTATAGACGCTCCGTTCTGGACACTTCATCCCGCAGGATGCGATGATGTTCTTATTGACCGTATCAGGATACTCAATGATCTTGATGTTGCAAACAGTGACGGCATTGACCCAGACCATTGCTCAAACGTGCGCATTCTCGGCTGTCACGTTACATGCGCCGATGACTGTATATGCCTCAAGACATCACGCGGCAACAGCGAATACGGCCCTACCGAAAATGTTATTATTGACGGCTGTACTCTTGTTTCAACTTCCGCCGCTATTAAAATAGGCACGGAAGGCGTGGGCGATTTCCGCAATGTTATCGTTTCAAACTGCACTATAAGCAGGTCTAACCGCGGTATATCTATCCAGATAAGAGACGGCGGAAATGTTGAAAATGTTTCATATTCAAATATCGTTATAGAAACACGCCGCTTCTGCCCCGACTGGTGGGGAACTGCTGAGCCTATCACTATAACGACTTTCAACCGTGATGAGAATACAAAGAGCGGCAAAGTTAAAAATATCAGATTTTTCAATGTTACCGCAAAGGGTGAAAACGGCGTCCTTATCCACGGAAATCCCGAAAATCCCATTGAGGATGTAACATTTGAAAACTGCCGCATAGAGCTTACCAAAACAAGCAAATGGCCGTGCGGATTATATGATCTTCGCCCCTGTCTTGACTGGGGAGTGGAGAAATATGATAATTCAGCGTTTTTCATAAGAAATGCCAAGGATATTACCATTATGAAAACGAAAACATCGTGGGGCGAGCTGTGTGAAAACTACAAGCACGCTGTAGACGCCGCAGATGTGGAAAACCTTGAATTTCTGCGCTTTGAGGGTAAAGCGGCAAACGAGGACGATGAAGATATAAAGCTCAGCAATGTGCGCCTTGTAAAGCCGCTGTAAGAAGCGTAAAATCTAAAATAAACAGTATTTTTAACTTATAAAATACAAAAATTCCCCCGTAGTCAGTCAGACTTAGCGGGGGATTTTTTTGAGTGCAGCATCAAAATTAACAACGGACTTCTTGATTTATGCTTATTTATATAT
>ERZ1504875.161-NODE-161-length-18569-cov-3.668413_pt1 | contig 18569 bp, 20 predicted proteins | sample MGYA00572088_ERZ1504875 | MGnify/ENA primary metagenome ERZ1504875 (study PRJEB39906, sample SAMEA3182112) | gut metagenome | biome: human; feature: gut; material: Stool; isolation source: human stools | place: Canada | collected 2013-05-06 ...
GTCTATGCTTGTAGCATTTGGCTCGTGTATTCTGTTTCCGTAAGTAGTTTCCATGATTACATAATCGGCTTTTTTTATCTTAGTCGGATTACGTAAAATAGGTCTGTTCATAACGCCAAGGTCGCCTGAGAACACTATTTTAGATGTACTCTCGGCTTCCGTTATCCAAAGTTCAGTTATAGCTGAACCCAGAATATGACCTGCGTCGTTAAATACTATCTTTATTTCAGGATTAATCTCTATAAGTTGGTCATAAAGTACAGGTTTTACCAAGGTAAGAGCTGCTTCTGCGTCTTTTATGGTATAAAGAGGCTCTACCGGCGGTTTTCCTTTTCTGGCATTTTTACGGCTTTGAGCTTCTGCGTCTTTTTCATGTATGTATGCGCTGTCTCTCAGCATTACTTCCAGCAAATCTGCTGTTGCATCTGTACAGTAAATCTGTCCTCTGAATCCCCTCTTTACAAGCAGAGGAAGTCTGCCGCAATGATCTATATGCGCATGACTCAGGACTACGCATTCTATTTCTTCAGGTGTAAAAGGAAAAGCTTCTCTGTTCATGGCCTCCATAGCTTTTCCACCCTGAAACTGTCCGCAATCAAGTAAAATTTTATGCTCTTCTGTAGATATCAAATGGCAAGAACCGGTTACGCCTTCAGATGCACCGCAAAATTTGATCTTCATCTTTTCAATCTCCTACTTCATGTTATTTGTAATCCCAAAGCGCTCTTTTGGCTGTGGAAACAGCTGTCGCACCTGCAGCTATGGCAGCATCCACTTCTTCTTCAAACTCCAACAGCCCTCCTACTAATATTTCCATGGAAACTTTTTTTGCAAACTCTCTTATTTTCTTTTCGACTACACCCGGCATAATTTCAACCACATCAGGCTTTGCTATACGTATAGATTCCACTGCTGTATCAACCGAGTGGGAATCCACGATAAAAAATCTCTGTACTGTTATCAAGCCGCAATCTTTGGCAGGTCTTATCATGTTAGTCTTGGTAGTAAGTATGCCGTCTACGTTTATAGACTTTAAGAATTCCATGCCGGCACGATCTTTTCCTACCCCCTCAACGAAATCCATGTGGATAAATATCTTTTTACCTGCTCCATGTGCTTTTTTCACATATGATTCTATATTCATTATGCTTGAATATAGCAAAAAAACGACATCCACTTTAGATGTAAGTGAAATATCAAAATCTTCTCTGGTTCTAACCGCTGCAGCTACTCTCCTGCTGCTGAATACTGACATAAGTTCTCCTCCATTCACTTTTTTATCTGCCGTGAAAGTCTGATCCTTCAGTTATATGCAGATGATATCGGCTGGCCATATCTATGAAAAACAGTCTTTCCCCATCGCTGTGAGCAGGATATATACATTCAAGGCCCTTCAGTCCAACCTTCTTTAGCTCTTTCAAAAGCAGCTTGAAATTTTCTTTAAATTCATCGCTTTCCCTGGCACCGATGCCTTTGATCTTGCATGGATGAGCCAGTACAGGTATGCCTCCGGCCTCCTTTATCAGCTCTATAGCATCACTTGTCTTAATCTTTTCTTTACGTACAGCCTTAGCTTCTTGTGATTCAAGAAACTGGCCCGGCTTAAAGGCTTCTGATATTTCCGATATGTATCCTTTAGCTACGAGAGCTCTGGCAAAATCTGGCTTTCCTATATAAATCTGCCCTTCTCTCTTGATAAGATCCTTTTCATCTATCTCATAACCCTTATCCTGCAAGGCTTTTAGAAGAGAATCGTTGCGAGCCTTTCTTATCTTTGCCAAACCGATAAGCGTTTCTTTAAGCTTCAAATTATTTTCATCGATGTTATAGCCAAGTATGTGCAGTTCTTTTCCATCCATGTCTGTAGCCAGCTCTATGCCGGGAATAACCTTTATCAACGTTCCCTCGGCAGCCGCTTTGGCTTCTGCTATACCGTCTGTAACCTCATGGTCTGTAATCGCTATGACATCGTATTGCTCATCAATATATTTTTCTACTACCTCCTTAGGACTCATAGTTCCGTCGGAGTACCATGTGTGTATATGATAATCCGTCTTTAACAGCATCAGTATAACAACAACTCCTTTTCCAGCTTGTCCCCTGCATCTTCGCCTTTAAAATACTTGACTATAGCTATAGCAAATTTCATGGCAGTGCCCGGACCTTGTGAAGTTATAATGTTACTATCTCTTACTACCGGAAATGGTATGGGCTCGGCACCCAAAAGTTCTTCTTCCATACCGGGATAAATGGTTGCTTTCCTTCCGGACAAAATACCCAGAGAGCCAAATACCATGGGAGCCGCGCAAATGGCAGCCAAAGCCTTGTCTTTTTCAGCAAACAATGCAATCTGTCTGCACAACCCCTTGTGTTCCTTCAGATTAAGAGCTCCCGGCATTCCACCCGGCAGTACTATCATTTCGCAAGCTTCATAATCTGCTTCTTCAAACATCGTATCAGCCTCTACAGTAATTCCATGGGCGCCCTTTATCTGCCTGCTGCCTGTAACCGATACGAACTTGGTTTCTAAACCTGCTCTCCTCAAAATATCAGTCACTGTCACAGCTTCCACTTCTTCAAAACCATCAGCTAAATGTACCAGTATCATGTTCTTTCCTTTCTAATAAAATATTCTAGGCGGCTTGGTCAAGACATAAGTCAGATAAGAAATAGCTATAGTTGCTACTAAAGTATACAATATGACAAAGAATCCTGCCATATTGATAAAATCCGCTCCCAATATGGACGCCAAAGGCGAATTATCTCCCAGCGCTTCAAGCCCCATAAAAGAAGTCAGCCGTCTCACTCCTTGCTCTGTCATAAACAGCAAGCTTTCACACACTAAGAGAATTCCCGTAACAATCCATACCGCCTTAAGGCGTTTTCTGATAACAAGCTTAAAATCATTTTTAAGAAAATATACGTATATGGATGCGGATATTATCAAACACACGATACAAACAATTAAACTTATATCTAAAGCAGTTTTGGCGATAAGCATGTTGTCGCTGTCTCTATCACTGAATATCCCTTGCAAATCATAGCCTGTGTTTTCATATACCTGAAACTCATCCGGTCTCCACGAATTCATAAACCCCGCTATCTCGTCTGCCATCTGAGAACTGGTATATTCAGTATAAAGGCCTTCTACTACTCTGGTATCGTTAAAATAATACAAATAAGTCCCTGATGTTCGCGCTGTTATGTTTTGTCCAAGGGTTATTATGAAAACAGATAACGTAATAACCAGCAAAAATGAGCAAACATAATTGAACTTTCTCACTGTTCTCCCTCCTGAAAATACCTCTACATAGTATATGATACACCATTTCCGGGCAAAATACAACGCAAATAATACTATGAAAGTTGGGCGAATAACATGTATATACCTAAAGCAAAAGTTTTCTCACTTACGGTTCAAATGGCGGCAGGCTTTATTTTCTCATGCGCTGCGGGCTTTTTAATTCATTTCCTATATCAATGGACGAAAAATGACATTATAGCCGCTGTCTCCCCCGTCAACGAAAGTCCTTGGGAGCATTTGAAATTAGTTTATTATCCTATTCTATTGTTTTTAATTATACAATTAATATACTCAAAAAATAAAAGAGCCGCGATACCAAACTTAATCTGGTCCACAGCTTTATCTGCCTTCCTGGCAATGTCCATTGTAACTTTGTTCTACTATACTTATAGCGGCATAATAGGGAAAAATATAATGTGGGTGGACATCTGTATTTTTTTCTTTTCGTTGGCATGTGCTTATTTATTCAACTATAAAATGACGAAAAATCGCATTTCCTATATTGCCGGTTCCAATGCGGCCGGAATAGCGCTTTTAGCGGTTTTAGCCGCTCTGCTCATCGCTTTCACGTATTATACGCCGCATATTCCATGGTTCCAGGATCCGTTAAATGGAAGTTATGGAATATAAATATGATTTCTTCACGCTTTGCCGGAAGCAAAAAAGGACCGCCCTCAAAGCACAACGCTTTGAGGCGTCCTCTCTTTAAACATTTTCAAACTAAGCTACTTATTTGATAATCGTGCAAACTGTATCAGCTCCGCAGCCTGCTGCATTTCCCTCGTCAGTATCCAGATGCACTTCTCTTTCATGCTTAGCGCCTGCTCTTACCAGAACATTATCGAACGCGAGACCTCTTGGACCTTCGATTTTGATGCTTACGATATCTCCGTCTTTAACTCCTGCTTCGGCAGCTTGCTCGTCGTTTAAGTGTACATGTCTTCTTGCAACCATTACGCCGTGATCAAGCTCTATTTCTCCGCAAGGTCCGATAAGTTTGCATCCGGGAGTACCTTCCAAATGGCCGGAATCGGTCAGCGGCGCTTTTATTCCTGCTGTTCTTGCATCTGTCATTGCCAATTCCACCTGAGTCTCCGGTCTTGCCGGTCCTAGAACTCTAATGCCTTTAAGAGTGTTCTTCGGGCCTACTACGTCAACCTTTTCTTCGCACGCAAATTGTCCCGGCTGAACGAGCGGCTTTGTAGGAGTCAATTTATGGCCCTTACCGAACAAGATTTCAATATGCTCATCAGTCAGATGAACATGTTTGTTTGATATTCCTATCTTTACTTCATAACCCATTTTATGTATCTCCTTTGTAATTTTTTGATATCTTATCTTATATTATACTATTACCCATATTATCATTCAAGATAACTTACATAAGGTAAATTTCTGTATTTTTGATCGTAATCAAGCCCATATCCTATGACAAAAAGGTTGTCAATGGAAAAGCCTATGTAATCAGCCTCAATTTGAGCGCTGCGTCTTGAAGGCTTGTCCAAAAGAGTGCATATTTTAATGCTTTTAGGATTTTTGCCATACAGGTATTCTTTCAGATATTTCAAGGTGTTGCCGGTATCTACTATATCTTCGATTATAATAACATTTTTCCCTGCAATGTCGCCTTCCAAATCTTTTTTTATTATCACCTTTCCTGAGCTTTCGGTGCCGGAGCCATAGCTTGAAGCCATTATAAAATCTATTTCCGTATTGTTAGTGATGTTTTTCATTATATCAGCCATCCACATTACTGCGCCTCGCAGAGTGCCTATCAGATAAAGGGGTTCACCCTTAAAATCCTCGCAGATCTGAGCGCCCAGCTCTGCTGCTCTTTTTTCAATCTGCTCTCTGGTCAACAGAACTTTCCTTGTCTTAATATCAACGTCCATCCTTTTCATCCTCCTGGTCTACAGTAAATTCTACGCCCTCTACTATATCATCTTTATTAAAAGCATTGGAAAAATCCTGCACTTTTTCACCATCCCAGTACAAATCCAAAGTGTCTCTAAGCGTCCATATTATCCAGAGCCAAAGTACAATATCATCTAAAAATCCAATGGGAAATAGAACTGGAGGTATTAAATCCACCGGCAAAAATAAATAAATTATCCCCAACACCACCAATGCCTTTTTTCTCTTAGGCACTGTCTTATCATGCATCATAGTCTTGATGGCCTTTATACGGCTCATAAGAATTCTGAAACTGATAAACTGCATATTCCCTATTCCTCCACCATCAAGAGCCGTTCCATCTCATCAAGGAGCTTATCCTGTCCTGTCTTCTTCAGTGATGAAACAGGTATAACCTTATCGCTTTCGCTCAATTTGAGAGTCCGCCTTATAACGCTTATGCACTTCTGAGCTTCATTTCGTGAAACTTTGTCAGCTTTCGTTGCTACCACCAGCCCGTCGAGCCCATAATGCCTCAGATATTCATACATCTGTATGTCTTGAGCAGATGGAGCATGCCTTATATCCACCAGCTGAACCACCTTCTTTAAGCCTTTCCGGTTTTGAAAATATTCCTCCATCATCGGTCCCCAGTCCTTTGTAGTCTCTCTGGAAACCTTGGCATATCCGTAGCCAGGCAAATCCACAATTCTGAAAGAATCGTTAATCCTGTAAAAGTTAATGGTTCTGGTCTTGCCGGGGTTTTGAGACACCCTGGCAAGACTCTTTCTTCCTGTCAAAAGGTTCAGCAAAGAAGACTTACCCACGTTGGACCTGCCTGCAAAGGCAATCTCTGCCATGGAGTCCTCCGGATACTGTGCGGCTTTTACAGCTATAGCTTCAAGCTCTGCCTTTGTTATTATCATACTACACCTGCTTGCTTTCTTCCAGTGCATATTCCAAAGTATCCACAGCTTTTTCCAAAAGAACGAACTTAAGCTGTCTTTTTACTGCTTGAGGAATATCGTCTATATCCGCTTTATTGTCTTTCGGCAGCAAAATAGTTCTTATGCCGGCTCTGTGAGCTGCCAGCACTTTTTCCTTTATTCCTCCTACCGGCAATACTTTTCCCCTAAGAGTTATTTCTCCTGTCATTGCGATATCTTTTTTAACAGGTCTGCCTGTAAGTGCGGACATTACGGATGTAAATATGGTTACACCTGCTGAAGGACCGTCCTTTGGCACTGCACCCTCAGGTACATGAACATGCAAATCATATTTTTTGTAAAAGTCTTCTTCTATTCCGTATTTGTCAGCAATGGAGCGAATATACGTGATGGCGGTTTTAGCCGATTCCTGCATTACATCTCCCAGCTGTCCAGTCAGCTGCACCGCACCTGTTCCCGGCACCAGTGCTGTTTCTATGAACAGCGTATCTCCGCCTACTTGAGTCCATGCCATTCCGGTGGTAACGCCGACTTCGCTTTCAGCATTTACCACATCGTATCTGTACCTGTGTTTGCCCAAATACTTTTCCAGCGAAGCCGGCGTGATTCTGTACGAATCTCCTTTTTTGCTGACGATGTTTTTAGCTATCTTTCTGCACAAGCTGCCAATCTCACGTTCAAGGTTTCTGACACCTGATTCTCTCGTGTAGAAGTTAATCAAATCTCTGATGGCCTTTTCCCCTATTACAAAGTTCTTTTTCTTAAGTCCGTGAGCTTTTAGCTGTTTAGGTATGAGATATCTCTGAGCTATTTTAACCTTCTCTTCCTCAGTATAGCCTGATACTTCTATTACTTCCATCCTGTCAAGGAGCGGCCTTGGGATGGTGTCGATTGTATTGGCTGTAGTTATGAACATCACTTTTGAGAGGTCAAAAGGTATCTCCAGGAAGTGATCTGTAAATTCCTTATTTTGTTCAGGGTCAAGAACCTCCAGCAACGCGGAAGCGGGGTCTCCTTTAAAATCGGCTCCTATCTTATCCACTTCGTCGAACAGGAAGACAGGGTTGTTGGTTCCCGCGTCTTTGATGGCGCTTATAACTCTGCCCGGTATGGCCCCTATATATGTCCTTCTGTGTCCTCTTATTTCAGCTTCATCTCTCACTCCGCCCAGGGACATTCTTACAAATTCTCTTCCCGTAGCCCTGGCTATAGACCTAGCTATGGAAGTCTTACCTACTCCCGGAGGTCCCACTAAGCATATTATAGGTCCTTTGATGGATTTGGACAGATGGATCACTGCCAGGTATTCCAAGATTCTTTCTTTAACTTTGCCTAAACCGTAGTGGTCTTCATTAAGTATCTTTTCAGCTTTCTTCAGATCTGAATTGGTCTTGGAGCTGTTGTTCCACGGCAGATTGACTATGGTGTCCACATAGTTTCTGATGACGCTGCTTTCAGCTGAATTGGGCATCATCTTAGTAAATTTGTTTATTTCTTTTTTTACTTTCTCAGCTATCTTATCATCAAGCTTCAGCTCTGCCAGCTTATCAAGCCATTTCTGAGCTTCATCGGCTGCGTCTTCGTCAGCTCCCAGTTCGGATTGAATAGCTTTCAACTGCTCTCTGAGATAGTATTCCTTTTGATTCTGCTTGACGTTTTCCTGTACCTTTTCGCTGAGTTCACGTTCCAGCCTTAATATTTGATTTTCCTTGAAAATCAGCGTATTTATCAATGTAAGACGCTGCTTTATATCGAAGGTCTCCAGGATTTCCTGTTTTTCTTCTATGTCCAGTTCCAGCTGAACAGCTACTGTGTCTGCGAAAATTTCTGCATCTTTAAATGCTACAGCCATGTCATAAGTGTCGGTTCTGGCTCTTGGATTGAGATTCAGATACTCGTCAAAAGAATTGAGAACTACTCTTTTCATCGCCTCAATTTCATAATCATCCTCAGATACGTGAGCTTTCGGCACCTCTTCTACAGCCACTTTTATGTATGGCTCATCCTGCACCGTTTCTTTTATTACAGCTCTGTAAAGACCTTCTACCAGCACTCTCACAGAATCCCCCTGAATCTTGAGCATCTGCTTAATCTTTACTACTGTTCCGACTTTATAAAAATCTTCCTCCGTAGGAATTAGAATATTCTCATCTTTTTGGGAGGATACAAATAAAATTTTGTCTTTTCTCATGGCTGCCTCAAGAGCTTTTACAGATTTTTCTCTGCCCACATCGAAATGACTTACAGTCTGCGGGAACACAGAAATTCCTCTAAGCGGTATGCAAGGCATCACAAGCTTTTCTTCTTCTATAAGTAAAGTGTCTCTTTCTTCCGTATTCATAGTTTCCTCCTTTCCATGTTCTTAGAAAACAAGGCGACCAAAGCCGCCTTGTTATGAAGCATCTGCCTCATGTTCTTCAAGAAGTCTACCGTCTGCCAGTATCAAATCCGGCTTTATTTTTTTCTCGACAGTTTCTTTTGAGATTATACATTTTTTCACGTCTTGTCTTGAAGGTATCTCATACATTATGTCTGTCATAATACCTTCCATTATGCTGCGCAAACCTCTTGCTCCCGTTTTCCTTTCTATGGCCTGTTTTGCTATGGCTCTGACAGCATCATCATCCATCGAAAGTTCCACTCCGTCCATTTCCAGGAGCTTCTTGTATTGCTTCAGAAGCGCATTCTTAGGTTCTTTGATTATTCTTATCAGCGCCTCTTCCGACAGTTCTTCCAAAGTAACCATTACCGGCAACCTTCCTATAAATTCAGGTATAAGACCGAATTTAAGCAGGTCCTCCGGCTGTACTTTAGCCAGCAGATTATCATCTTCAGCCTTTTCCGTATTTATTTGAGCGTTAAAACCTATAACCTTGTCTCCCATCCTGCGTTTGATTATTTTATCCAATCCGTCAAAGGCGCCTCCGCATATGAACAGCACGTTGGTCGTGTCAAATTGGATGAATTCCTGATGAGGATGCTTCCTTCCTCCTTGAGGAGGAACGTTGGCAACAGTGCCTTCCAATATCTTCAAAAGCGCCTGCTGAACTCCTTCTCCGCTGACATCTCTTGTGATCGACGGGTTTTCGGATTTTCTCGAAATCTTGTCTATTTCGTCTACATATATGATGCCTTTTTGAGCTTTTTCCACATCGTAGTCTGCCGCCTGAAGCAATTTTAGGAGAATGTTCTCCACGTCTTCTCCTACATATCCGGCTTCCGTCAGCGCCGTAGCGTCTGCTATGGCAAAAGGTACATCTAATATTTTAGCTAGAGTCTGCGCCAAAAGAGTCTTTCCGGAACCGGTAGGTCCTATCATAACTATGTTGCTTTTTTGAAGCTCGACATCGTCATTATCTTGCCTTTTCTTGTTGTTTATCCTCTTATAATGATTGTACACAGCTACCGCCAATGCTTTTTTAGCGCGGTCCTGTTCTATTACGTATTCTGAAAGGGTATCGACGATTTCCTTAGGCTTAGGCAGCTTGTATTCTGCTTCCTGACCTTTTGCCTTTTCTTCTTCCAGGCCATCGTCCAAGATATCCATGCAAATGTGTATGCATTCATCGCAAATATATACTCCGGGACCTGCCACCAGGCGGGATACCTGGCTTTGCGGTTTTCCGCAAAAAGAACACTTTAGTTGTTTATTTTCGTCATATTTGCTCATATTTTTATCATTCCCCCTATAATTATCTGGACGTGATAACCTTATCTATCAGCCCGTAAGCGGCTGCCTCTTCTGCGCTCATAAAGTTATCTCTGTCCGTATCTCTTTCAACACGTTCCATATCCTGCCCTGTATTGGCAGCCAGAATCCTGTTGAGTTTTTCTCTGGTCTTTAAAATCCAATCCGCGTGAATCTTTATGTCTTCTGCCTGTCCTTTTACCCCTCCGAGAGGCTGATGAATCATGATTTCGGCATTAGGCAGCGCCATTCTCTTTCCCTTTGCGCCTGAAGATAACAGGAAAGCCCCCATGCTGGCCGCAAGACCCACACATATGGTGGATACGTCAGGCTTGATATACTGCATTGTATCGTAAATAGCCATGCCGGCAGTTACCGACCCTCCCGGACTGTTGATATATATACAGATGTCTTTTTCCGGGTCTTCCGCTTCAAGGAAAAGAAGCTGCGCTACTACCAAACTGGCCACATGATCATCGATTTCCTCTCCGAGAAAAATTATTCTGTCCTTCAGCAGCCTTGAATAAATATCGTACGATCTTTCTCCTCTGCTGGTCTGTTCAATCACATATGGTACCAAAGCCATTTTCATACCCCTTTCTGTCATAAATTTTTATCAAGATTATTTAATCACTGCGTTATCATAAATAAACTTGATTGCTTTTCTTATTCTGAGGTCTTTCTTCAGATATGGAATGCTGTCTCCCAACATTTCTTTTATCTTATCGGATGTGGTCTGATAAGATTCGGCCATTGATTTAAGCTCTTCTTCCAATTCATCTTCTGAAATTTCCAGTTTTTCCGCTTCGGCTATGCCGTTAAGAAGCATTCTGGTCTTGACCTGTCTCTCAGCATCAGGTTTGAGTTCTTCTCTGAATTCTGCCATGTCTTTGCCTGTGAATTCCATGTACTGATTTAAGTTCAATCCCTGATAGCGAAGCTGCTGGTCCAATTCCTGAGCCATTCTGTCGATTTCATCTTCTACCATTACTGCAGGAACTTCCACGTCATTAGCTTCCACAACTTTTATCAGAGCAGCATCCTGCATCTGGTTTTCAGCGCTGGCCTTTGCGTACTTTTCTAGTCTTTCCCTGGTTGCGTTTTTTAATTCCTCAAGAGTATCATATTCGCTTACATCTTTTACGAATTCATCGTCAATCTCAGGCAGCTGCTCTTCCTTTACTTCGTGTACTGTGCAGTGGAAGACAGCGTCTTTGCCTGCCAAGTCTTCAGCATGATATTCTTCAGGGAAAGTAACTTTTACATCTACCTTGTCGTTAGCTTTTGCTCCTACCAGCTGTTCTTCAAATCCCGGTATGAACATTCCTGATCCCAGCTTAAGTTCCTGGTGTTCAGCAGTACCGCCTTCGAACTGTTCATCTCCTACAAAGCCTACATAATCCAATACTACTGTATCTCCGTCTTTAGCTTCTCTTTCAACACTTACGATTCTGGCGTTTCTCTTCTGGAGAGCTTCGATATCTTTATCTACATCTTCGTCTTTTACTTCCTGCTCTACCTTGTCGATTTCAACACCTTTATAGTTATTTACTTCTACTATAGGATAGCAAGCCACTGTTATGGTTGCTGTAAATCCTTCTCCTTTGGCAATCTTGCTGAATTCTGCCGCCGGGCTGTCGATTACTTCCAGTTCCAGTTCAGCCAGAGCCTTGCTGTAATTGTCTCTAAACAGTTCATCTATGGCATCTTCAAAAAAGATTCCTTCTCCGTAGCGCTTTTCTATGATGCTTCTCGGAGCCTTGCCTTTTCTGAAACCGTCTATTTGAAATTTATCTTTGTTCTGCTGATAAGCTTTTATCTGTGCATTTTCAAATTCTTCTGCAGTAAATTCGATTGTAAACTTAACATCGTTCTTTTCTCTTGAAATAAATGTTGCTTTCATTAAAATCCATCCTCCTAAATCCCGTAAAACAACGGACAATTGCATTATATTATAACTCAAGGCAGGGATAAAGTAAATAGAAAAGGCTGAAAAACTCCTTTTACAGCCTTTAATATGTATTATATACACCAAAATTACACTTTTAACGCATAAAAATATCAAAAAAACAGCAATGGCGCCTAAAAAGACGCCTTTTCTCCTTATTATGCGTGAAATCAATGCCGCTACTTATGTTTACACCTGCAATTCCATCAGCTCAAGGCCTCTTTGAAATTTGCTGACATTGCTTTCCTTAAGATTGTATTTGGTCGCCAGCCTTTTTCCGAGCTCTATCATATCGCTTTGATCTCCTGAATAGAGTTCAATCTCCAGCTCGGAAATATCGGAGTCGCCTTTAGGTGTGATAACTTTGCCTACGTCCAGAGAAACGACACTGATGGACTTGCCTGTATCTACCATCATTTGCTTGCGGAGGCACTCTACTTGCATAAGCGGCATGAGTTTTTTACCGCAAGACGCATTTTTTATTTCTTCATAGATTTCGCTTCCCTTAAACACGTCTATATCCGGTGATTCTATAAAAGTTTCACTTACGTGAACGTTTAGCTCTCCCCTAACGTGAAGACCGTTTTGACTGCTGCCTCCCCATTTAAGAGTTGCTACAGGCTTCCCGTTTTCAAACCTTACTCTAAGCGCCATTTTATTTTTGCAAAGGTCCAAGTCTTCAGTATCAAAATACGTGGCATTCATGCGGATTTCTTCTTTTGAGTCCTTCTGCGCCGTCTCTTCTAAATATTTATCCTGCAGTATTCTGTCTCTTGCCAACTGGTCCTCTACCAAAAACTTCAATTCTATTTCCATCTTTATCTCCAGTATTTTTCTATTTATCCATATATTACAGGTTTTATCACAATTTTATATTATCGTCAACTTTCACTGCTGCTATCGTTTTCCGTTTTTCTCCCAGATCCTCAGGTTTTCCCTGTCCGACGCTTATCATTTTCTTTCCTTGTTCCAGAGCGCCCTTAGCAAATATTCGTTTAGAAAAGGCTGTATGAGTTATTTCCAAAACCTCGTCTTCAAGGGCAAAATATACTTTATGTTTTCCAAATACAGTGCCCATTCTCAAAGAAACAGCATCTTCTTCAGGTATTCCTAAAGAGTTACATAATGTCTTTGCAGTACCGCTTGGGGCGTCTTTTTTCTTTGTATGATGTATCTCCTCAACTGCGATGTCACATTGACCCATCATTTTTTTACCTTCGCCTGCCAGCTTATTCATCACGTCTATGCCCTTGGAAAAATTGGTTTTACGGCAAACCGGACAAATTTTTTCAAGAAGTTTGATTATTTCTTCATCTTCTGTTTTTTGGCCCGTGGTTCCAATCACCACCGGTATATTTCCGCCTTGGCTTCTGGCGTATTCATATATCCCTTGTATTGCTTTTGGATGGCTGAAATCTATTATTAAATCAGCCCGCTGATCCGGCCATTTTTTATCAAGAGGTTCTACCATTTGTATCTGAGAAAATGTTCCGTCCTCTTCCGCGCACTCTTGTATGATTTTTCCCATTGTACCTGTTCCGACAATTATCAAAAGCATAAAGCTTCTCCTTTCATATTCTGTTTCTACCTATCAGAATATGAAAGTATGCTGGTCTTAATTACAAAAATTCGGCAATGTAACCGCGGGCTTAATCATTTTTTTTGGCTAATTCCAGAATTTCTCCATATTTAGATATGATGTAGTCATATCCCTTTGGGCTATGTGGAATCAAACAGTTGGAGCAATCCTTTATGCCGCCTTCTATATATTTGAAATTGCCGCCGCATTTCTCTCCGAGAGCATAAAGCGGACAATAGCAGAACAGGCAGTTAAAGTTCTCTTCATTATTCGTTTTATGGCACGGAAAAAACTCACATTCTCTATGCTGAAAAAACTTGAAATTCTCGCTCATGAAAATACCTCCTAATTATTTATCTACTTAACAAACCGGTAGTTATAACTCTTTATTGAACCGATAAGTGCCCCACCAATCCGGAAGCAATTCTTTCAGTCTAATTGTTTTACATGTTTCAAAATCAAGCAGAATCTCGATGTCTCCTCTGCTCATGCGCTGTATTTCTCATTTAAAATTCTGGCCACATAAACGCCGCTGGCGGAAGCTTGGGACAGCGAATGAGTCACTCCGGAACCGTCTCCGAGGACATAAAGGCCCTCTACGTTTGTCTGAAGATTTTCATCCACATCCACTTTCATATTATAGAATTTGACTTCCACTCCGTACAGCAATGTATCCTCATTGGCAGTTCCCGGAGCGATTTTATCCAGAGCATATATCATTTCAATTATGTCGTCCAACTGGCGTTTTGGTATGACAAGGCTCAAGTCGCCGGCCGTAGCCTTGAGGGTAGGTCTGGTAAAGCATTTCTCCATTCTCCTGGCGCTGGACCTTCTTCCCTTGACTAAGTCTCCGAAACGCTGAAGCAGTACGCCGCCTCCCAGCATGTTGGAAAGTTTCGCTATAGATTCTCCGTATTCGTTGCTGTCCTCAAAAGGCTCCGTAAAAGTGTTGGAAACCAGCAGAGCAAAATTCGTGTTCTCTGTCCTCAACGCCGGATCAGCATAGCTGTGCCCGTTGACAGTAACTATTCCGTTGGTATTTTCCGAAACCACTTCTCCGTAAGGATTCATGCAGAAGGTTCTCACCAAATCGTTATATTTGTCCGTCTGATATACGAACTTGCTTTCGTAAACATCATCGGTTATATGTTTAAAGATTTCAGCAGGCAATTCTACTCTAACACCTATATCCACCCTGTTTTTCTTTTGCTTAATGCCGAATCCGTCGCAAACTGAGCTTATCCACTTGGAGCCGGAGCGTCCTGCTGCCAAAACGAGGTCGTCGCAATAAAAAGCTTCTCCCTTATCAGTTGTCACCTTAAACGTGCCGTCCGCCATTTTTTCTACGGTATCAAGGGTAGTGTAGAACCTGGTCTCAATGTGAGATGAGATATAATCAAATATCTTTCCCAAAATCTCCACGTTTCTGTCTGTCCCCAAATGGCGCACCTTAGCTTCCAAAAGATGAAGGTCATATTGAAGCGCTTTAGTCTTAAGCTCTCTGCTGGTATGATACAGCTTGGCATCTTTTCCGCCCATGCTGCAAAGCACGCTGTCCACATATTCCATCAGGGCATTGGCTTCTTCTATTCCAACGTATTTGTGTAAATCTCCTCCGAACTGAGTGGTTATATTGTACTTTCCGTCAGAAAGAGTCCCGGCTCCGCCGTATCCGTTCATTATGTGGCACGGACTGCACTTGACGCAGGTAGGCGTAAGGCCTTTTTTTATAGGGCACTGTCTCTTCTCCAGAGGAGCTCCCTTGTCAACCATGAGCACCTTGGCGCTGCAATTAAGCTTAGTAAGTTCATAAGCCATAAACACGCCGCTGGCGCCTGCGCCGGCGATTATTATATCGTATTTATCCATATGTTGATTTTGCCCCTTTCCATAAAAAAGGTCCCTTAAAGCGGGACCGTGCATGAATAAATTTTATTCTTCTTCCATTATCTTGTCAAACTCAGCAACAACCTTTTCAAATTCAGCGTCGTCCTCAATGTCGACCAGCTCGAATTCGTCCTCGCCTATTTCCTTGTACCCGTAGATGTAAACGTCATCCGTATCATCATTCGGTATCAGAGCGATATATTCTTTTCCCTCAAAATCGAACACGCCCATGATTTCGCATTCAACTTCTACGCCGTCGTCAAATTCCAGAGTAATGAAATCAGCCTCTTCGATTTCAGGTGCTTTTTTGTCTTGTGCCATTTTTATTCCTCCATAAAATTAAGTACAGATTTAGTACGTTTTTAATATACCACAACGCACCGCAATTTATCAACTAAAATATTCCTTTATGGCCTGGGCGTTGGCTTTTGTTATGCCTTTTACTTCCATAAGCTTATCTACAGGAGCGTTTTTGATTTCTTCTATAGAAGCAAAGTGAGCCAGCAAAGCGTTTCTTTTGGCCGGTCCTATGCCTTTTACGTTATCCAGGGCCGAACCTATGGAATTTCTGTTTCTCAAGCCTCTATGGTATTCTATGGCGAACCGGTGCACTTCTTCTTGTATCCTGCCGCAGTATTTGAACATCATAGGGTCTTCTGTAAGGATAAATTCATGACCCGTCCCGTCGACTAAAGCTCTCGTCCTGTGGCTGTCATCTTTGGCCATGCCCAGCACAGTTATGGAAATTTTCATAGCTTGCAGCACTTTTTCTGCCGCTGTAACTTGTCCCTGACCTCCGTCCATGAGAATCAGGTCGGGCAAGTTGGAAAATCCCGGGTCGTTGGCTTTGGCCCGTTTAAATCTGCGGAACAGCATTTCCTGCAGGCTGGCATAGTCATCAGGCCCGTCTACAGTCTTTATTTTAAATCTCCTGTAGTCCTTCTTGACAGGTTTCAGATTGTTGAATACCACCATGGCGCCTACCGTATCTACGCCGTTAGTATTGGAAATATCGTAGGATTCGATACGGTAAACATCTTTTTTAAAGCCTAAGATAGTATAAAGTCTGGCTTTTAGCTGTTCTTCTTTTTCTCTGGCGCTGTTAATTTTTTCATCCAGAGTTTTTTCCATCTCTTCAGCGTCTTTCTTGGCCAGTTCCAGAAGGGCACGTTTAGGTCCGCGCTTTGGAACTGTTATCTGCACTTTCCTTCCCGTCTCAAGATTTCGCAGATATTCTTCTATGAGATTGCTTTCTGCTAAAGGTTTCGGCAGGATGATTTCAGGCGGTATAGACGCCCACTGGCTGTAATACTGTTTGATGAATTGGCCGGCGACAGTATCGTAATCGTCTTCTCCTTCCGCTTTCATGGCAAAAGTCTCTCTTCCGCTGAGCTTGCCGTCCCTGACAGGGAAAAGCACCACTGATGAATTTTCCCCCTTGCCTATCGGAATCACCACATCCATGTCCTTTCCGCTGGTCATGGTTACCCTCTGAGTTTCTTTTAGAGTTTCAACAGCCGCCATATAATCTCTAAACTTGGCAGCCTCCTCAAAATTCATTTCCTCAGAAGCCTCTTCCATGGACGAGCGCAGATACTCCATGACTTTTTTCTGTTTTCCGCCCAAAAATTCCAATACGCTGTCTATGCACTCCATATACTCGTTCTTGTCCACTTTGCCTGTGCATATTCCTCTGCAATCTTGTATATGATAATTGAGGCATGGTCTGTGGCCGGCAGGAAACTTTGTGACAGGACAGCGTTTCAGTTTAAATATATTATTAAGCAGCTCTATGATTGAGTTTACTGCTCCCACATCGCTATAAGGTCCAAAATACTTGCTTCCGTCTTTTTTAATCAAACGAGTTTTAATTACACGGGGGAACTCTTCCGAAACAGTAACTTTTATATACGGATAGGTTTTATCATCTCTAAGCAGTACGTTATATTTTGGCGCATATTTTTTTATTAGATTGCACTCCAAAATAAGCGCTTCCATCTCGGTTTGACATTTGATGTATTCAAACTCTGCGATTTCAGCCACCATGGAACGCACTTTGGGACTTTGGCTGGCAGAGCTCTGAAAGTACTGTCTAACCCTGTTGCGCAAGGAAATAGCTTTACCTACATATATAACCTGCCCCAGCTTGTCCTTATGCATATAAACTCCCGGTGTATCCGGGAGTTTTTTCAAATTTTCTTTAATATCAAACATCTAAAAGCGCCAGTCTCTCCTTTTTCTGTCTTCTTCTCGTTCCAGCTGTTTCCTGGCCTCCTCCTCAAGTTTTCTCTTTCTTATTCTTGCCAGCTTCCTTTTATTTTTAATTCTCAAAGACATTATTGCGATGAAGGCTATGAGAATAATCCCCAGAAAAACGCCTATGAGAATAGTCTGAAAATTGCTTATGCCGAAATCTGATAAAAACCAGCCCTCTTCAATGTTTTCGGCTGCCAGCAAATCTACTGTTTTTTTAAGCTCACCTGCTATGTAAATCTGCACTACGCCTATACGCTGTCCCTCCTGTACAGGCGCTTTAAGATTATCGGTGTATACACATTCCGTAGTGACCAAAGATGCAGAAACGCCCTCCGGAAGGTTTATATATCCGTCGTCAGCGGCAACAGCTTCAACTTTGTTCACTGCGCCTCCCTTCAGCTTCACCTTTCCAAAGCTGTCTCCTTGTTCAAAAGCAGTATATTTTGAAACATTGGCTTTGCCGTAATCCATCAAAGTTTTAATATCAGTATATCTTCCTTCAATGGTGCTGCCCATGACAACACAATACAGTTCTAAGCCGTCTGCATCCAGTCCCGTTACCATAGTTGCCTGGTCCTCATACAGATACCCGGTCTTACCTCCGAAAACGCCTTCATACTTTTCTATTTTGAATTGCTTTCCGTTTAATTCTTCATCTACACCGCTGAGAAAGTAATTGGAATTTTTTAATTCTCTTGCTTCATAAGCGTTTGTAGCAGGTATGGTATATTGAACAGTTCCTGAGATCTTTCTTACGGTTTCGTTACTCAAAGCCTCTTTAGCTATAAGCGCCATGTCCCTGGCTGTGGTATAATGGTCTTCGTCATCAAGGCCGCTTGGGTTAACAAAGTGGGTTGATGTGCAGCCTATTTCTTCAGCTCTTTCATTCATCATATCCGCAAAATCTGCCACAGAACCTGCTGTAGCAATAGCAAGGGCCACAGCCGCGTCATTGCCCGACTCCAAAAGCAGCCCGTACATGAGGTTTTCTACCGTTATCTTTTCTCCGGGCTGAAGATATATCTTTGTTTCCGGCATATCGGCTGCTTCTTGCGTTACTTCTACTT
>ERZ1504875.162-NODE-162-length-18333-cov-24.245432_pt1 | contig 18333 bp, 15 predicted proteins | sample MGYA00572088_ERZ1504875 | MGnify/ENA primary metagenome ERZ1504875 (study PRJEB39906, sample SAMEA3182112) | gut metagenome | biome: human; feature: gut; material: Stool; isolation source: human stools | place: Canada | collected 2013-05-06 ...
TCAAGCGTGATAAGCACGAATCCGTCATTTTCAGAAGGGATAATTCTCATTATGAAAAGCGTGGTTCTGAGGAAGTTTGCATTGATGAGTACCTTCCATTCGAACTACCAAATAACTGGCAATGGGAACGCCTAATCAATCTTTATAATTTTATTGATTATCGTGGTTCCACCCCAACTAAAATCGATACTGGAGTTCCTCTCATTACCGCAAAAAATGTCAAAAAAGGATATATCGACTATAAAATCAGGGACTATATTTCTGAAGAGGAATACTGTACTCGTCAATCAAGAGGAATATCACAAAGAGGTGACATTCTCTTTACAACAGAAGCACCATTGGGAAATGTTGCACTTGCAGATTTGGATCAATTTAGTGCAGGTCAACGATTGATTACGTTGCAACAGTACACTACATATCCTCTTATAAATAACAATCTTGTCATGTACTTCATGCTATCCGACTGTTTTCAAAGCCAGTTAATTGAGCAAAGTACAGGCACCACTGTAAAAGGTATAAAAGCGGATAAATTGAAACAACTATGGATTCCAGTTCCTCCGCTTCAGGAACAAGTACGAATCTTAGCACAGCTTAGAAAAGTCCTTGAAGCGTGTATAGCTTTGTAAAGTTCTCATTATGAGAAGTTGGACGGAATCGATCGCTGTATCGACGATGAGATACCGTTTGAGATTCCGGACAGCTGGGTATGGGCAAGATTTGGTCAAGTTATTTTTTTACTTTCGGGAACAGATTTTAATCCTAAAGAATACAACGATACCCAAAAAGGAATACCTTACATTACGGGTGCCAGCAGCTTATCCGAGAACGGTGTTTTACTAAACCGTTGGACAGAAACAGCAAGGGTAATTGCTAATTATGGCGACGTGTTATTAGTTTGCAAAGGTTCTGGCTACGGAAAAACTGTGATTTGTGATATTGAAGAAGCTCATATCGCAAGACAAATCATGGCAATAAAAAAATTTATAACACTGGATATGCACTATGTCCGTTTGTTCCTACAAGCAAACTTCGATAAAATCAAATCTAAGGGACAGGGTGTTATTCCCGGAATAGATCGCAATAGCGTGATGAATCTCTTGTTTCCTATTCCACCGTTATCAGAACAACGCCGTATCGTTGAAAAACAGCGAGAATTGTTCGATAAGATCACGCTGATTTAGCGTAGAATTGTATAATATCTGGCGAAAGGAGGTCTTTCGCTATGATAGATAAAGAAAAATTTGAAAAACGCTTGAGAGGAACAAATCTCTCAGAAAACACCATTTCATCGTATATGTTTGCCATCAAGCAGTACGGAGAACAATACGATGACGTCACCCAGAAAAAGTTGCGTGAGTACAAAGTACGGCTGATTGAGAATTACAAGCCCAAGACGGTTAATCTCAGACTTCGTGCCATGAACTGTTACTTGGAGTGCATCGGCAAGGAGAAATGGAAGCTGCCATTTGTCCGTGTTCAGCAGAAAACATTTCTGGAAAATGTAATCAGCGAAGCAGACTACGAATACTTCAAGTCCTGTCTGAAAAAGGATGATGAAATGTTCTGGTATTTTGTGATCCGTTTCCTTGCCGCCACCGGAGCCAGAGTCAGTGAATTGATTCAGATTAAGGCTGAACACGTTAAGCTGGGGCATCTCGACCTATATTCCAAAGGCGGCAAATTACGCAGAATCTATATCCCCAAAGAATTACAAAATGAAGCCCTTTCTTGGTTGTCTGAAAAGCAACAGAAAAGTGGCTTCATTTTTTTGAACAAATATGGGAAACGTATTACCACCCGTGGCATCTCCGGGCAGCTGAAAAAACTGGCGGTGAAGTACGGGATCAATCCTGCGGTTGTATATCCGCACTCGTTCCGTCACAGGTTCGCCAAGAGCTTCCTTGATCGCTGTAATGATATTGCGTTCCTGGCTGACCTCATGGGGCATGAAAGCATTGAAACCACCCGTATCTACCTCAGAAAAACAGCTACAGAACAACGTAAAATCGTTGATTCAACCGTAGATTGGTAAAAAGACGGGCATACACTTCGGTTTGTTGAAGTGTATGCCTTTGTCTTAAATGGTTTTACAGAAAGGTAAAATCTCTTTTAATTTCAAAGCAATGCGTTTTTGCTCTGCAAGTGGTGGCAGCGGAAACAACATTGGATAAATTTTCTTTCCAGATACTACAGGCTGAGCCGTAGCGTTGTTGTTTTGACCTAAGTTCATGCTTCGTAATGTAAAGACCAAATAATCACGGTCAATACACCCCATAGGATATGTAGTTATAAAAGCATTATCTGTTACCCACGCCTTAGGTTCTGTTACATGAACGCTTCCACAATAATAACCTACTCGACCGATTACCACTGTTTCTTCTTCAACCAAATAGTCATTATGATAGCCAGTTATTCCGTTTCCACCATAGACCGGTATAGTCCCTGGCTTCATTTCTTTAGAAGTAAGCGGTTTTCCGGATTCAATTTTTAGCAAATAGCCGAGACGTACCCATTCCCAAGATACAGGCAAAGCAAACGGTATCTCATCGTCGATACAACGCTCGATTCCGTCCAACTTCTCATAATGAGAATTATCCCTTCTGAAAATGACGGATTCGTGCTTATCACGCTTGATTTTGCCTGCCTTAATCAGCTGCTCCTTCTCAGAACGAATGCGCTTCAGAAGGACGGAAGCCGGTTCATCAGCAGGGTCTTGTGGAACAAGTTTGCCTTGAACGGCTTCTTGTAAAATGGATTTTTTTAGAAGTTCTGGAAATTCCTGATTCAATCCTGCTACTCGAACATACACTTCGGCATAGCTGTCTGTAAGCGGTGTTACCTCGTTTAACTTTTCGACAATTCTCTTTTGCTCGGAAAGTGGAGGGATTGGTACCAGCAAATCAGCCATTGTTTCTGTGCCAACTCTGGGCATTTTCACACCATAGGTAACAGCGTTTATAATTGCATTTACATACGGACATTTTAAGAAAGCAACAATGTACTCAGGATTGAGCTTTCCAAACACCTTAAATGGAACAATTTCAGGTGTGCAAATTCCACAGTCAGGGGCAACAAGAATTTTTAGCAAATATGGACGGAGTTTACTATAAAGAATATCTCCGCTATCAAAAAAAGTTTTGTCACCAACGGCTTTGCGTTCGCCCACCGTTTTGCGTGCTAAGAGTCTGCCGCCTTTTTCAATATCTTCAAGGTCAAGTCCCCACATATCAAGATTGGCATTTTGGGCATTGATTTTCTGTTTTGTGTGCGAGTAGGAGGAAATCATTCCAAGTCTTGCCCATACCCAGCTGTCCGGAATCTCAAATGGCACCTCATCCGCAATGCACACAGGCTCGTTTTTGCCGACTTTCTCATAAGGCAAGTTATCGGCACCACGGAAGATGTAAGAAAGGTTTTTCTCTCTTTTTATTTTACCTTCTTTAATAAGCTGCTCTTTTTCTTTTCTTATTCTCTCAAGTAATACAGAAGCCGGCTCATCGTTTGGGTTTTGCGGAACAAGCTTACCCTGAACAGCCATCTGCAATATTGAGTTTTTCAGCTGTTGCCCAGTCATTATTCTTCCTCCAAATCAATTCCCAATATCCCTGTAATCTGAGCCAGAGTGCGGTCAATATCCGCATTCAGGCTTGCTCGCTTTTCCTGATACTGCTGAATCAGTTCCTTAGGAGGCAATATTTCCTCTTCCTCGTGAGGGTAACCGCAAAGGTCGATATTGTAGTTTCTTGCAGCGATTTCTTCTGCGGTAAATTTTTTTGCCTTATCGAACCCGTCTACATTGATTTCTTCTCTGTTATTCCACCAATTCACAGCAGCATCAAAGTGTTTCAGTTCCATCGGCTTGGTCTTGGAGAAGTTCTTGTAACCCTCCGGCATATCCAGACGATAGAACCAAGTTTCCTCTGTAGGCTTAGTGCGATCAAAGAACAGAATGTTGGTAGTGATGGATGTGTACGGTGCAAACACGCTGTGCGGCATACGGATCACTGTATGCAGGTTAAACTCAGAGAACAGTTTCTTCTTGATCGCAACCTTTGCATTATCTGTGCCGAACAGGAAACCATCAGGCAGAATAACAGCCGCACGACCATTCTTTTTCAGACGGTACATGATAACAGACATAAAGAGGTCTGCTGTCTCACTGCTTGCCAAGTCTGCCGGAAAATGGTTCTTCACTTCTGTTTTCTCATTGCCGCCGTAAGGCGGATTCATCAGAATAACATCGAACTGATCATCCCGTGTGTAGTCCAGAACATCTTTCAGCAAAGAGTTGTCATGGTAAATTTTCGGCACATCAATACCATGCAGCAGCATATTGGTGATGCACAGCATATAAGGAAACTGCTTCTTCTCAATTCCGTAGATAGAAGCATCATAAGCTGCCTGATCTTCTGTAGTTTTGATTTTAGCAGAAAGTTCCTTCAGCCAGCTTGTAAGAAAACCGCCAGTGCCGCAGGCAAAGTCCGCAACCTGTTCGCCAATCTGCGGATTAATCATCTTTGCCATAAAATCAGTAACGGCACGAGGGGTGTAGAACTCACCGGAAGAACCGGCACTCTGCAGTTCTTTCAAAATCGTTTCATAGATTTCGCCGAAAGCATGGCTTTCCTCATAGTCACCAAGGTCTAAATCATCAATGACATTGATAACCTGCCGGAGCAGGACTCCATCTTTCATGTACTGGTTGGCATCAGCAAAAGTAGTCTGCACGATAGCCTTTTTAATTGGAGTAGATACATCGACAGGAAGCCTTTTCAGCGTCGGGAACAATGTGCTGTTCACAAAATTCAACAACCTGTCTCCTGTCTTCACAGTCCCTGAGCAGTCATCAACAGCCCAATTCCGCCAACGGCATTCTTCCGGAATAATGGAGACATAGTCCTCATCATCCCATTCCCAATCCTGCTCTTTTGCATCATATACTTTCAGAAAGAGCATCCATGCAATCTGCTCAATACGCTGAGCATCACCATTGATGCCAGCATCATTGCGCATAATGTCACGGAGTCTTTTTACAAATCCGGATAAATTACTCATTGTTTATACAGCCTCGTCTGTGTAAATAGCTTTCTCAAGTTCCTTAACCGCTTTGATATATCCGTCCTTACCACCGAAATATCCGGCAATCTTTGCGGGCTTGCCAAGTTTAAGGAACGGGTCAAGTTTCAAAATTTCTGTCTTTTCAATTTCATAAATTCCAGTGTTCATGTACTTGTCGAGAAGGACTTCCAGTACCTCTCTTGCAACACCGCTGTATTTGCTAAAAAAATCACGCTTTTTGACATTGTTGGCTCTCTCTTTACGGGTCAGCGGCTTTTTATTAAAAGCCACGTGGCAAATAAAGTCAAAATCATCCACATCAGCCATATCCTGATCTGTTTTCATCAGTTCAAGGTCAATGCCACGTTCCAGAAGCATTTCTCTGATTTTCTCTTTTTTTTCTTCCTTCGACCACTGACGAATGAAATTATCCAGAGATGCGTATTCACCCCGGATATTTTCCTTTGTGTAGTCAGTAATACTTTCTTGGCGGAGCAGTTTGCCATTAGCATCGTAAACAGATACTGTTTTATGGATAATTTCAACCTTGCAGCCATCACGTCCCACAACTGGCTTTACAGTTGGTGGTGTTGGAGGTGTAGGTGGGTCAACAGGCTCACCACCGCCCGGAGGTAGTATATGTCCACCCGGAGTGAATCCAGGATCAACAACAATCGGACCATCCCAATCCGGGTCAGCAAACAGTCTGCTAACATTGCGGAAATCCATTACTACGAAATGAGTTTTACCTTCTTTTTCACGCAGTCTTGTACCACGTCCGATAATCTGCTTAAACTCTGTCATGGATCCGATCATTTCATCCAAAACAATGAGCTTCGTCATCTTACAGTCCGCACCGGTAGACAAAAGCTTGGATGTGGTTGCAATGACGGGATATGGCGCAGAGACGGAAATGAAGTAATCCAGCTTCTTCTTGCCATAATCATCGCTTCCAGTAATACGCACCACATAATCCGGATTCTCTTTGACCATATCAGAGTTCAGATTCACCAGCGCCTGACGCATACGCTCCGCAGCATCTTCTGTGGCACAGAACACAATGGTTTTAGCCATTCTATCTGTGCTTTTAAGATAGCGTGTTATTTCTGAAGCTACCTGATATATACGATCTTCAATAATAATGTTGTAATCATAATCGCTATTGGTGTAGATGCGATCTTCTATTTCCTGCCCATAAATATCTTTCTGCCCCTTACGAGGACGCCAACCGTCACCAATGTCGGTCATAATATTGATAACCTTGAATGGCGCAAGGAACCCATCTTCAATACCTTCCCTCAGGCTGTACATATATACAGGATCACCAAAATAACTCAGGTTGGAGATATACTTGGTCTCCTTTGGCGTTGCAGTCATGCCGATCTGAGTTGCAGAACTGAAATATTCCAGAATTTTGCGCCAGCGGCTTTCTTCCTTTACAGAACCACGATGACACTCATCCACGATAATGAGATCAAAGAAATTCGGCGTAAACAGTTCTCTGAAATGCTCTTTATTATCGTCACCAACCAACTGCTGATATAAGGAGAAATATACCTCATGAGAAGTGATGGTATTCTTATTATCCTTGGCAATATTGACCTTATGAATGACCTTTTCCAACGGCGCAAAGTCCTGCTGGATAGACTGATCCACAAGAATATTGCGGTCAGCAAGGTAAAGGATCTTTCTTTTCAACCCACTTCGCAACAGACGATAAACAATCTGAAAAGCGGTATATGTTTTCCCCGTACCGGTCGCCATAACCAGCAATAAACGATCCTGTCCCCTTGCAATCGCGTCCACAGTTCTATTAATCGCTATTCTTTGATAATAACGGGGAGGATATGTATTCTGGCTACTGTAGTAAGGCTGGTCGACTAAAGTCTCTTGTACGGGTGTCATTCCGGACTCCTGCTTATAGCGAGCCACTAATTCCGCTTCTGTCGGAAATTCATCCATGCTAAATTCCCGTTCTTTCCCGGTAAGGGCATCAAACTCGGCAAAACCATCTCCGTTGGAACTGTATGCAAACGGAATATCAAGCATCTGAGCATATGCTTTAGCTTGCTGCAACCCATAGGAAACACTGTGTTTATTATCTTTGGCTTCAATAATGGCTATGGGGTTATTTACATTCAAATATAAAATATAATCTGCACGCTTCGGTTTTTCACGAGACACAAAGTTTCCCCTGAGGTTGATTTTACCGTCAGTCACCTGAGTTTCCATCGTAATCCTGCCAATATTCCATTTTGCAATAATCGCAGGCGTTATATACTGCAACTTAATGTCTTCTTCAGACATTTCAAATTTGGATAAAACTGTACTAACTTGCATATCTTCCTTTCATCTTTTTCACAACAATCAAAAATTATAATATGCTTCAGTATATTTAATAATTTTTCCTCTTTGTCAATAACTCTTTCCGTATAAAAAGCGATATCTGCAACTAATTCAGGAACAGCCATCTTTTCATGAAATACATTTGCCTATCGAAAACAATGTCCCAATTTTTCAGATTCAACCTGCTTAGCTTATTATTAACATCCATGAAATGTCTTTCAATTTTCCATTCGTTTCCAGACGCGAACTGTAAAAACAATTACAACTGCCTTATCGTTGTATGAATACTTTGCCTCCATGAGAAAAGTCGTTAATAAAAAACCTTCCACCTCATGTTGCAGAGGAGGAAGGTTCGTTAAGACGTATAAAGACGGGGAGAGGCGTTTTACTCGTCGTCTTCCGCGTCAAAGGCGGAGTCTTCGGAATCGAAGTCCTTATCCAGGTGGGCGGTGAATTTCTTCACGCGCTGCTGGGCAGGGAGCGGGGAAAGCACCATGTGCATGGTGTTGCCGGCCAGGCGCGGGGCCTGGTCCACCTGCGCCATGGTCTTCATGTCCGCGATGACTTTGTTGAAGACGTCGTAGCCAAGTTCCTGGTGGGCGTTTTCACGACCACGGAAACGGAGCTGGAAGCGAACCTTGTGGCCATGGTCCAGGAAGCTTTCCGTACGGGCCATTTTCACGTTATAGTCATTGGTATCCGTACCGATGCGGAGCTTGATTTCCTTGAGCTTGACGGTTCGGCTCTTGTTGTTTTTCTGCAGTTTGGCCTGCTGGTATTTGTATTTGCCGTAATCAACCACCCGGCATACGGGCGGATCGGCATTGCCGGCCACTTCCACCAGGTCCAGACCCAGAGCCTTGGCTTTTTCCAGCGCGTCGCGCGTGTTCATGACGCCCAGCTGGTCGCCGTTGGCAGTCACTACCCGCACGCGGGGCGCGCGAATCCGTTCATTGATCCGAGTCTGATCGCCGCGCTCACGGCGGCGATTTCCGTCATTATTCTTCGTTGGCTTGGTTGGCACGTCCGGATACTACTAAACTAAAAGGAATAACTTGGCAACTCAAATCACGGGAGAAATATGACGCTCCGCGATTTCCCGGGCCACGAGGTCCGCGAATTGCTCAAAAGGCATCGCGCCCAGGTCCCCCTTGTCCCGGTGGCGGACGGAGACGGTGCCGTCTTCCGCCTCCCGCTGGCCGAGCACCAGCATGTAGGGAACGCGGTCCAGGCGGGCGTTGCGGATTTTGGCTCCGATTTTGTCCGGCGTTTCGTCCACCGTGACGCGCACGCCCCTGGAGGCCAGGGCGGCGCGATGCGCGGCGGCCACGTCCGTCACTTTGTCGGAGATGGGCAGCACGCGCACCTGTTCCGGGGAAAGCCAGGTGGGGAATTTCCCTTCAAAGTGTTCAATCAAAAGCCCCGTGAAGCGTTCCATGGAGCCGAAGGGAGCGCGGTGCACCATCACGGGCCGGTGCGGCTTGTTGTCCGCTCCGGTGTAATGGAGGTCAAAGCGTTCCGGCAGGTTGTAGTCCACCTGCACGGTACCCAGCTGCCATTCGCGGCCGATGGCGTCGCGCACGATGAAGTCGATCTTGGGGCCGTAGAAGGCGGCTTCCCCAGCTTCCTCGCTGTAGTCCGCCCCCAGCCATTCCGCGGCTTCCCGCAGGGCCTGTTCCGCTTTGTCCCAGTTTTCCGGGGAACCCACGTATTTGTCGCTTTCCGGGTCGCGCATGGAAAGGCGCACGCGGTAGTCCGTCATGCCCAGCGTGCCGAAAATGGTTTTCACGATGCCCAGGCACTGGCGGATTTCCCCGGCCAGCTGGTCAGGCGTGCAGAAGATGTGGGCGTCATCCTGCGTGAAGCCGCGCACGCGCGTCATGCCGCCCAGTTCTCCGCTCTGTTCCCAGCGGTACACCGTGCCGAACTCCGCCAGCCGCACGGGAAGATCCCGGTAGGAGTGGGCGTCATTCGCGTAAATCTTGATGTGGTGGGGGCAGTTCATCGGCTTGAGCATGTAGCCTTCAATGGTGCCGGTGGCCAGGCCGTTGAACAATTCCGCGCAGGAAGCCCCTTCCTGGCTGAGCTTCTCCATGGCGTCCCGTTCCGGGATGGGCGCATACTGGCTTTCCTGGTAATACGGGAAGTGCCCGGATGTGCGGTACAGGTCCAGCTTGCCGATGTTGGGCGTGTACACCTGGGAGTAGCCCAGCTTGTCCAGTTCTTCGGTGATGAAGTCCTGCAGGGAACGGCGGATGAGAGCCCCCTTGGGTTTCCAGAGGATGAGCCCCTGGCCCACGGACTCGTCAATGCAGAACAGGCCCAGTTCGCGGCCCAGTTTGCGGTGGTCCCGGCGGCGCGCTTCCTCCAGCCGTTCCAGATGCTCGTCAAGCTGGGTGCGGTTCGGGAAGCAGGTGCCGTAAATGCGCTGGAGCATGGGGCGGTTTTTGTCCCCCTTGTAGAAGGCGCTCGCCACGCTCATGATCTTGAACGCCTTGCAATTGCCCGTGCGGCCTACATGGGGGCCGGCGCACAGGTCCGTAAAATCTCCGTTGCGGTAGAGGGAAATTTCCTCGTCCTCCGGGATGTCGTTTAACAGGTCGATCTTGAAACGGGAAGGCACGCTGCGGGGCCCCAGGGCGCCTAATTCCCCGGATTCCGCCATCTTCATGGCATCCGCGCGGGAAATAATTTCCTTCTGGAAAACCTGGTTTTCCTTCACCACCTTTTTCATTTCCTCTTCTATGCGCTCAAAATCCTCTGTGCTGATGCGGTGCTCCAGCTCCACGTCATAATAAAAACCGTTGTCCACGGCGGGGCCGCCGGCCAGCTGGGCATCCGGCCAGAGGCGGCAGACAGCCGTAGCCAGAACGTGCGCGCAGGAGTGGCGCAGCCGTTCCAGATCAGACATCTGTTGGCGTTCTTCAAGAGTCTTTCTTTCCTTGTGTTCGGACATACGCGCATTAGTAAACCCCTCTTAAACGCTGTTGGCAAATGCAAAAAGACCTTCTTCCCGAAAATTCAAGGCATGAACGCCGCGGAAAAGCCCTTCCGTCCGGATGGCGGATTCTTCTTGAACGCATCCTTTTCCTCTACCCTCTCTCGTTCCTTTTCCCGTGGCGTCACGGCTGGCCGCCCCGCTTCAAAGACCGCGTCAACACTTCCAACGAATGATTTACACCCGCAGCCGTTTATGCCATAGTGGCGGCCAGCGCTCATGAACATCCTCCCCCTCTCCCTCCCTCTTTTCTGCCTCTGCCTTTCCTTCGGGTTCTCCCGGGGCGACCAGCCGCCTGACGGCTCTCCTGTCCGTTTCCAAATCAATATGGACCAGGCGCCGGCAAACAAGGCCCCGTCCCCCGGCCCCGTTCCGGATCAGAGCACGCCGTTGAACGCAGCCAAACTGCTGCTCCGCGCCCTTCAGGAAAAAACGGACTGGGAACACGAGCCATACCAGTCATTGCCCGCCACTTCCCCCTTTGTAAGCCAGCTCAGGCTAAAGAGCATCCTTTCCCGTCTGGAGGCGGTCCAGGGGTATGTCACCGGAGCGGCCCCGGAACGCCCCCCCTTTGTGGATGAAAACTCCATCATTGCCGAAGGCGACCTGGCGATGGCCTACATCCTGCTGCCGGACAAGACCAACCCGTACGTCTATGCGGCCACCGCCGTGGCCCTGGTGAAAAAAGGGGGCCAGTGGAAGGCCTCCCTGACTCCCGGAAGCTTTGACAACACATTCCTTCCCTTTGACGACCGCATCCGGGAAGAAGCGGAAAAACTGTCCTCGGAAGCCAGAAAGAAAATTTTCGGCCTTGCCCGCCAGTACTCCGTAGCCGCCGTCAAAACTGCCCTGGAACACATCAAGCGCTTCCGCCGGGAAGCCGTCAAGGGAACAACGGACGACGAACTTAAGAAGCTGATTATCCGAACGGTGAAGGGGAACGACCCGGCCCTCATCGCCGCCTTGCTCGTTCCCCCGTATTACGAGGAATCCTCCATTACCCAGAGCGCGCGCCTTACTCCCGTAGTCAAGGCCATGCGCCTTCAGAACAGAAGGGAGGAAAACCTCTATATCCAGCCTACCAACCTCAGCTTCATGACCTTCCCGAACACCATCCTGGTTCCCCTGAGCCCCCACCCGGACGACCAGCTGGAGCCGAACAACCGTGAAGAAGGCCAGCAGAAGGATGCCAATAAAAACCACGCGAAGAAGAACGGCAGGGACATCCACAGCATTGGAGCCTTGACCATCCTGCCGCCGCGCATGAGCATGCCGGACATAGACAAACCCGCTCTTATTTACCGCTATGCGCTGGAAAAAACCAAGGATCCCACAGACGGCCTTCCCGTCTTCAAGATGAACCTGACGGACGCTTTCGCTTCCTGGAATCTGAAACCGGACGAATCCACCACCGCCCGCATCATGGCGGATTTCCACCGGACGTATCCTCCGCTGTCCTTTCCCACGCCGGAAGAGGCCGTAACCGCCGCCGGACGCGCCCTGGCGAACAGGGACAGCCTGACCATGATGCGCATGCTGGCCCCGGCCCACTTCGCCTCCGTGGAGAAATTTGAAGACGCGCTCTCCCAGTTGAAAACAGCCATGAGCAGGATTCTCGCCCCGCACATCGGGGTAAAGGGGAAAGACGTTCCCAAAGTCAACGCGGCGTATATTCCCGCCGCCAGAGACGGCAGTCCCGGGATCAAGGCCACCATCGGCGTGCAGCCGGCCTCCGGGAACGGTTTCTTCGCCAACAGCATCTTCGTCAACAATCTGTATTTTATCAAAACGGACGGCGGCTGGATGATCGCCGGAGCTGATGCGGAACATCCGCTGGAACTGGAGGAACCAAAAGCTTCCTGACGACATCCGCTCCGGAATGCCAGACCTTCCTGGAAAAGTCCTTTTCATTACCACACCATGATGAATCTACCGATACGGCCTCGCCGCAACAGAAAATCCGCCAACATCCGGGGCCTCATCCGGGAAACCTCCCTCGCCCCGGAACACCTCATTTATCCGGTCTTCGTTCATGAAGGAACCGGAAACCAGCCCATCCCCTCCCTGCCGGGGTGCACGCGCTGGAGCGTCAAGGGACTGGTGGAGGAAGCCAAGCGCCTGATGGACCTGGGCATCCGGACGCTGGATCTTTTCCCGGCCATTCCGGATGAGAAAAAAACGCCGGACGCCTGCGAAGCCTGCAACCCTGACGGCCTTATCCCGCGCACCATTTACGCGCTTAAAAGCGAAGTGCCAGGCATCACCGTTATGACGGACGTAGCCTTGGACCCCTACAATTCCGATGGCCATGACGGCCTGGTGGAATTCCGTTCCGACGGAACGATGGAAATCCTCAACGACGACTCCGTGGAGGTTCTCTGCCGCCAGGCATTGTGCCACGCGGATGCCGGAGCGGACATCGTCTCCCCCAGCGACATGATGGACGGCCGCGTGGCCGCCATCCGAGCCACTCTGGATTCCGAGGCCCTGGACGACGTTTCCATCATGGCTTATACCGCCAAGTACGCCAGTGCGCTGTACGGGCCGTTCCGCGGAGCTCTGGAAAGCGCGCCCAAGGAAGGGGATAAAAAAACCTACCAGATGGATCCCGGCAACATCCGGGAAGCCCTGAGGGAAGCGCAGCTGGATGAAGCGGAGGGGGCGGACATCCTGATGGTGAAGCCCGCCACATTGTATCTGGACGTCATGGCCGCCATGCGGAAGCATGTAACCCTCCCCATAGCCGCCTACCATGTCAGCGGAGAGTACCTGATGATCAAGTCCGCCGCAGCCTCCGGCTGGCTGGATGAACGGGAAACCGTTCTGGAGACTCTAATCTCCATCCGGCGCGCCGGGGCTGATATGATCCTTACGTATTACGCCCCCCAGGCCGCCGAATGGCTTCAACAACGCTGACGCCTCGCGGCCACCGAACAGGAGGTGGACGTACGGCCCAGAATACCTCCCTCCGCATGTCTACCTCCACGAAAATCATTGTCGGCATCGTGATCGTCGTCGTTATGGCGCTCACTTCCTTCTGGGGTGTTTACGCACCTTCCTTTTCGGAAGCCTATATACTGCCCGTCCAGATGACGGCGGCTGACGGAACACCGCTTGGCAACTTCCAGTGCCGTCCTGTAGCCGGGGAAAACGGAAAAACGCTCCTGGTCTTCCGGGACGCGGATTTCCTGCGCCAGACTACGGGCGGCATGGTGCATTCCAAAATCATCCTTTCCTACAAAGGCACGCCGTTCTTTGAAGGAATCGTCCCCGGCTCCATGGAGGCCATTGAAATTCCCTCCGGAAGCCTTCCTCCCCCGTTCCGGGAACTCCGGCATAACTGAAACGCTCCCGGCGGCTGTCCTGTTATGGCATTGTTACTGAAAGGGCGCAGGTTTCTCTATACAACGGGGGAAACATTGTGGTTTTATAAAATTAAACGATGAGTGATTCAGCCTATACCATTCTGATTGCGGAGGACGACGACAGCATCAGGCATGCCCTGACGGACGTTCTGACCGCATCCGGCTACGAAGTGCTGGCTCTGGAAGAAGGCCTGGCCGCCATCCATGCCGTGCGGGAACGCAATTTCGACCTCGCCCTGCTGGACGTGGCCATGCCGGGCGCGGACGGATTCCAGGTGCTGCAGGTCATGTCTGAGGAACGCCCCGGAACGCCTGTCATCATGCTCACGGCCCGTGGAGAGGAGGAAGACCGCGTGCAGGGGCTCAAGCTGGGGGCGGACGACTATATTGTCAAGCCGTTCAGCATCCGGGAACTGCTCGCCCGCATCGAGGCCGTTCTGCGCAGGTCTCCGGAACGGCCGCGCCAGCTCCGGGAAATCAGGATCCCCGGCGCCACCCTGGACAGCGCCAACCGTCTGATCACCTTTAAAGACGGGAGGGAAACCTCCCTGACCGCGCGGGAATTCGAATTCCTCACCTATATGGCCACCCACCCCAACCGCGTTATCACGAGGGACGAACTGCTCCGGCGCGTATGGGACGTGGACCCGCGCCTGACGGATACGCGCTCCGTGGAAATGACCGTCATGCGTCTCCGGGACAAGCTCGGGGCCGCCTCCGCCTCCCCCCTGGAGACGCTTAGAAGCCAGGGCTACCGCTGGAATTCATCCTTCGTTTCCTGATCCGTGAACCGGCGCATACGCATCATTCTGCTGGCAATCAGCCTGCTGCTGGTCATCGGCACGCTCGGATGGCTCACCCATGTTCTGCTGGTGCAGGCGGAAGAAACAGGCCATTCCGAACAGCGTATCAGGGTGGAAGCCCTGGCCCATGAAGCCAAGCTGGAAATGGACCGCCTTCTGACCTCCTTCATCACATTCGAACAGGCCCGCGGCTATTTTGAATACCAGCCCGTTTATGCCTACAAACGCCCCTATGACCTGAGGATGGGCGCCCCGGCCCCCGGAGAAGCAACCCGTGGTTCCAATCTCGCCGCCTACCTGCCGGACTACGTTACAGCCTTCATTCAGATTTCCCCTGCCGGGCGCGTAACCGGCCCCGCTCTTCCCCCGGAGCTTGCCGGGCGGCTGAATGAACAGAAGGACCTTTACCAGCGGCTGAACGGCAAGGTCTCCTCCCTCACCTCCGTTCCGTCCAGCGGAAACCTCTGGACGGATATCCGGAATGAAATTCTGCATGAATCTCCGGAACCGGAGCCAACGGTATCCGGCGCTCCGGCACAAGTGGAAACTGTCACTTCCTTCGTTCCCGTGGAAGACGGAGGGAACCTTTACATCCTGCGCCAGGTGCATACCAGCCGCGGCATTTACTTGCAGGGGGCCCTGATGAACATGGACAACCTGAACAGACGCCTGCCCGGCCAGGTAAAGATGCTGCTTCCCCACAGCCGCCTGGCAACCTTCGACCCCTCCTCCCCGCCCCCGGAGGAAACCCGGCAGGCGGGCGCACTCCCCTTTGCCAACGCCCCCCTGGTTTTCCTTCCGGGAGACGCCGGAGCCGTTCCTCTCCAGGACCACAAAAAAATGCTGACCTGGACGCTCACCCTCATCTGGAGCATGGTGCTCCTGGGTGCGGCCGGGGTCATCTGGCTCATGCTGGGAACCTTCCGCCTGGAACAGCGCCGCGGGGACTTCGTCTCCGCCGTCACCCATGAACTCCGGACGCCCCTCACGTCCTTCTCCCTGTACACGGAAATGCTGGAAGACGGCATGGTGCCGGAACAGAAAAAGCCGGAATACTATGCCAACATGCAGCGGGAATGCCGCCGTCTGGAACACCTGATTGAAAACGTACTCTCCTACTCCCGGCTTCAGCGGAACGCTATTCGCCGCGCGCGGGACACGCTCACCTGTCAGGAGCTTTTTGAACCCATTGCGGAAAAAATAGAACGCCGCCTCCGGGAGGCGGACATCAGCTTCTCCTTTGCCCTGGCCCAGCCCATCCGCATCCTTCCTATTCATACGGATGCCGTTTCCGTAGAGCAGATTATGGACAACCTGACTTCCAACGCCATTAAATACGCCAAGGGGGAAAACGCCAAAGTCCAGCTCACCGTCCAGGCGGACCGCCACAACATCGTCATCCGCTTCCGCGACAACGGCCCAGGAATTTCCCCGAAAAACCGCAAGCTTGTCTTCAAGCCCTTCCGGCGCACAAAAGACGCTACCAACAGCCGGAAACCCGGCGTAGGCCTGGGGCTGGCGCTGGCAAGGGACACGGCACGTTCCCTGGGGGGAGACCTGAAACTGGAATTCGGCACCCTGGGGGGAGCCAGCTTTCTGCTGACGATTCCCAAATCCTGAACCTGCCGGCGGGACAGCCGGAAACCAACCGGAATTCGCTTCCCGGTCCGTACGGAAAAACCTTCCTGGTTCACCCCCTGCCTTTCCCGGACATTCCTGTAATATTCCGTCCGGGATGCTATGCGCTTGCCTTCCCGTGACGGATATGTGACATTGAACCGCAACGCACGGACTGGGGAAAACTTTCCGCTTGCTTCCCTTCCGGCGCGGCGGAACGAGCAAACGCATGGACATGCCATCATGAGCAAAAGGATTTTGATTACCGGAGGCGCCGGCTTCATCGGCTCCCATCTCAGTGAACGGCTTCTCAGGGAAGGCCATGAAGTTATCTGCATGGACAACTTCTTCACGGGCAGCAAACAAAACATCCTCCACCTGACGGATTATCCCGGATTTGAAGTAATACGCCATGACGTTACCGTTCCTTATGTCATGGAAGTTGACCAAATCTACAACCTGGCCTGCCCCGCCTCTCCTCCCCATTATCAGTTTGACCCCATCCACACAATGAAGACTTCCGTGCTGGGAGCTCTGAATATGCTGGGCCTTGCCAAACGGTGCAAGGCCAGAATCCTCCAGGCCTCCACCAGCGAAGTATACGGTGATCCCATGGTCCATCCCCAGCCGGAAACCTACTGGGGAAACGTCAACCCCGTGGGCGTCCGCTCCTGCTATGACGAAGGCAAAAGATGCGCGGAGACCCTGTTCATGGACTACCGCCGCATGAACGGGGTGGACGTTCGCATCATCCGCATCTTCAACACTTACGGACCGCGAATGAACCCCAACGACGGAAGAGTTGTCTCCAACTTCATCGTTCAGGCGCTGAAGGGGGAAGACATCACCATTTACGGAACGGGCAAACAGACCCGGAGTTTCCAGTACGTGGACGACCTGGTGGAGGGAATGGTGCGCATGATGGATACGGAAGGTTTTTCCGGCCCGGTCAACCTGGGTAATCCAGAGGAATTCACCATGCTGGAACTGGCGGAAAAAGTCATTGAAATGACAGGATCTTCTTCCAAAACAGTATTCCGCCCTCTGCCCTTGGACGACCCGACCCAACGCAAACCGGATATTCGGCTGGCAAAAGAAAAGCTGGGGTGGAAGCCTCATATTACGCTGGAAAAAGGGTTGGAAAAGACCATCGCCTATTTCCGGGGCATTCTCTAGAAAATAAGGTAAGTCAACCTCAGCGGATGCTGAAAGGAATTCCATTGTATGCCGCGCCCCAGGCAGGCAGCCCGGAAAATACGGAGGCCATTCATATACCGGGAGAGGCGGCATGCCAAACGGTTGAATATTACCCGTTTTTAACTGGCTCTGAAAGAATGGTTTTACTAGCATAAGATGTTATGGAACATGCCAGCATCAGGGAAATCTATTCCGTTCAGGCAACCGTCCGCACTTACGAAAGCGGCGCGGATGGACTGATGAAACCGGAAACGGTTCTGCACTGGTTTCAGGAAATAGCGGAAGCCCATGCCTCCTGCCTGGGGTTCGGCTATGATTTTGTAACGTCCCGCAGCCTGGCCTGGGTGGAAGTGCGCCTGGATGCGTCCGTCAATCGCCTTCCCCGGTGGAAGGAAACGGTAGAACTCCGGACCTGGACGGCCCAGGAAACGCCTCTGCTGGCGCGCCGCAACCTGGAAATCAGGGATGCCCAAGGCAACTGCATTGTTGCAGCAAGCTGCCTGTGGGCTGTCATTGATATACGCCGCAGGCGGCCGGTCCCCTTAAACAGGCACATCAGCTTTTTCCCGGATACCCCATGCAAAGAAACGGTAGCTCCGGTATCTATGGACATTTCAGGACTTCTGCCGAGTATCAGGGAATGGACGGCGGAACGCCGTGATACGGATTTCAACCGTCACATCAACAATGCCGCCTACCTGGTCTGGGCTCTGGACTCCCTTCCGGACTCCTGGCTAAAGAACCACCAACTGACGGGAATTCACCTGCATTTCAGAAAAGAAACCCATGCGGGAGATTCCATGAAATCCCTGCTGTTCTTCAGGGACTCCCTCACCTCCCACCACCTCATGCACGGAGATGAACTGCGGGCGGAAGCGGTATTGGAATGGAAAACCGCTGAAATCGCATAAAAAAGGCCCTATTGCTCGCGTTCCGTTCTTTTCCGGCT
>ERZ1504875.165-NODE-165-length-18300-cov-3.482653_pt1 | contig 18300 bp, 9 predicted proteins | sample MGYA00572088_ERZ1504875 | MGnify/ENA primary metagenome ERZ1504875 (study PRJEB39906, sample SAMEA3182112) | gut metagenome | biome: human; feature: gut; material: Stool; isolation source: human stools | place: Canada | collected 2013-05-06 ...
AATCCCGGCTCAGCACTTTCCGGAGCATAATATTCCCAAAAAGTTCCAGTCTTCTTATAGACCTCAAACACCTGGGCATAATGATTCAAACAAATCTCCCGTGCCAGTTTACCATAACCTTTCTGCACAAGGCCCTGCATCACCATGTAATTAGTTCCCGGCCATACGCCACCCTGCCAATAACGGCCATTCTCCTTGTACTTGGGATTATCGGCAGACAAAGAAGGAATACGGTGTTTCCGGTTGAATGTGGCAGGATTATCCAATTCCTTCACCATGCGGTCCAACTGTACAGAATCCAATACATCAGTAAACAGAGCCCAATAGGCACCTATTCCCTTGGTTGTACAGAGCGTACCGTCAGCATACTGGTCATAAAGGAAACCGGTCTTTTCATCCCAAAGATTGTCATGGATATATTTTCCCAGCATTTTGGCTTCGTCTTCAAACTCTTCTATCTCTTGCCAACGTTCCAGATAAAAGCCCATCTCAAGTAGTAAATTGGCAGTAAATAATTGCTGTAGGTTTGTATCTAACCAAATCATATGCCCGTGACTGTAGATAGGGCTGTATTCCGACGGAACACGGGGCATATTATCCATGCCGGTCCCCCATCCGCTTGACCAGTAGGTTCCATTTCTCCAAGTATGGTTCAATTTCAACCACTTATAATAAGCACAAAGTACCGGAAATATCTTGTGCAGGCGTTCCGTATCACCAAACTGATGGAAATAGACCATCTCACACCAAGGCATCAAATTCGGTCCGGTACTCACCGGATCATAGCGTTCAAAGCAATCGGCACCATCCGCCTTTATTTCACGGCAAATGAAACCGTCGGGATGCTGCTTGGCGTAAAAGTTGTTCAGCGTATTCTGGAAAGGAAAGAAACGGGTACCATAGCGGGCAAACATCAGAATGAAAGAGGAATCCCACATAAAGATATTACCATTATAAGCTGTATCCAAATAGCTTGAGACAAAACCCGAGCCTGCTTGAGGAGCACGAATATTGCCGATAGCTATTTCCCATGCCTTCCAATACATTTCAAGTTCCTTGTCATGTCCACCCCAAATGGGATTGGGAAGAATCTGCCGAGCTTCTTCGAAGCTTTTCGGCACAATCGTCTCAGGTTTTGCCACACGATACTCATTTTCAGTGACCAGCGGTTCCTTTACATATGTATTTTTATAAGGCAAATGATACTTTTCATCATTGCCACAGCTCTGAGCTTTCAGCAAAGGGAGAGTGGAAAAAGAAAGCAAGCTTACCAATAAAATGTGTTTCAACATAGGAAATAGTTATTTTTTAAATTACAAATTGAGCAGTTTTTTTATCTTGTCAAAGATAGCAGTATTTTCAAAAATCCCTGTAAACTCCTCTGCACCGGGACCAAAAGCATACACTGGTACCATTACACCGCTATGACCACCGGTAGAGAACTTACATACGATTCTGCCTTCTGCCAAATCTCCATCAACCAACGTAAGTCCACCAGTCTCATGGTCTGCAGTAACTACTACCAATGTTTCTCCATCCTTGGCAGCCCATTCATAAATGGCACCGATAGTACGGTCAAAGTCATGTGTTTCCTGCATCAGCAAATCAATGTCATTGAAGTGTCCGTAGTCATCCAGCTGCGAACCTTCTATCATCATAAAGAAACCGTTTTTATTTTGGTCCAGCAATTCGATACCTTTCAATGAAGCACGTGCCAAAAGGTCGCCACGTTCAGCAGGAAGAGGAGTATCGACGGGATAAGGTACGGCAAATACCTTACCACTCTTTATGCCAGCCAATTCATCCCAACTGCGAGGAGTCTGAAATCCTTTATCGCGTAGTTCCTTAAACAAGTCACGTCCATCTTCACGGTTTTCGAAAAGCTTGGCACCTCCACCGAATACATAATCGGCACTGCAATTAACGTAATCTGCTACGATTTCAGCTTCCGCATCCCTATCCTTGTTATGGCAACAAAAATCAGCAGGAGTGGCATCCCACAGACGGCAAGTCACCGCTATACCGGTCGATTTACCTTTAGCAGCAGCCAGGTCTACCAATGATTTCAAAGGACGTCCTTCGGTATCTACACCCACAGAATGATAGTTTGTCTTCCGCCCCGTAGCTATGGCTGTTCCACCCGCTCCCGAGTCTGTAATCAGCTTGTTGGCACAATAGGTTTTAGACAAACCCACTACCTGGCAGTTATCCAAAAACAACTTGCCTCGATTGGCTGTCCAGGCAGAATATACGTGCATAAGACTCATGCCATCACCAATCATCAAGATGACATTCTTTATCTTCTTGCCCTGGGGAGGGGTAATCTTTGTCACCTCATAAGGTTGGTCCAAAACATAGGTCTGTTCTTTATCACGGCGGCTTTGTGCCGATAACTCTACCGGCAGTAGCAAGACTGCCAAGAGCATAACGATACATATTCTTAATATCTTAGTCATAATTATTGTTTTATTATTCAACCGTTACTAAAATAGGGGCATGGTCGGAGAGGAAAGCATTATTCTCTGTTTCAGCCAATACACCATACCTCAAAACTTTCAGTCCATTACGTACAAAAACGTAATCAATCAGCGGACGTTTATCGTAAGGAATCTTTCCGAAATCATGGAAACTCCATGCCGGACCATAAACAATTGCCGATGCCTGGCGTGCATCTGTCAAGTGTTCCGGATTGGAAGGGTCAGTCACGTGTTTGATGACATCCGATTCCGGACTAGCATTAAAGTCGCCCGTTACTACTACGGGTAAGTTACCACTCAACTCATTTACTTTATCCAGCATAAGGCTTATACCTTCACGACGTGCAGCAACACCTACATGATCCAAGTGGGTATTCAATGCGAAGAACTCCTTGCCACTTACTTTATCTTGCAGTTTTGCCCATGAAGCGATACGCTCACAAGCTCCATCCCAGCCCTTGGAACCGGCAACTTCAGGAGTCTCGCTCAACCAGAAATAGCCAGAATCCAGCAAGTTGAAACGATCTTTCTTATACCAGAGTGCACTATATTCACCCTTTTCCTTTCCATCTTCACGACCTACACCGATGACTCCGTATTCCGGCAATCGTTGTTTAAGGTCTTCCAACTGATTATGAAGTACTTCTTGCGTACCCAATATATCCACATCATAAAAACGGATGGCATTTGCCGCGCGGTCTTTACGGTATTGCCAGTTGTCCAAGCTATCTTCCAGATTGTCATAGCGAATATTGAAACTCATGACATTAACGGGCTCTGGTGCAGGTGCCTGCTGCTTCACCTGTCCGCATGATGCAGCGAACAAAGGTAAAAATAACAAAAATAACTTTCTCATAGCATATATATTAAACTATTATTTCACAAATAAAGCCGATGCAGGAATGGGTGCCAACTTCTCGGCAGAAGGCAGTTTCCAAGCCCAGCTCAAATACTCACCTTCATAATCTTCAAAGTAATAGAGCTTGTAAGGATGAAAACCTTTCTTCAGCGCGACCATTCCGGTAGCAGGAATTGCAGCATGGGAAGCATCATTATTGACTACCTGCTCATCGTGAATGTACAAGACACTGCCATCGTCCGAACGGGTCTGGAAAGTATAGACCCCATCTTCGGGAACATTTATCAATCCAGAAAAGATATAACCGAAATGATCCTCCTGCTTAGCACCCTTAATAGAAGATTCGGGCATGACACCAGACTCCAGCAACGGTGACTTTTCTACATCAGCCACTTTCTGGTAAGTGCCTTCAAAGTACTTATAAGATGTACCATTCTGAGTAGGATTTACAGAAAGAGCAGCCTTTAATTCAGCTTTCGTTGCCGATATGGATAATGTTCTGCTTGAGCGGAGACCTTCCTTGAATCCTTTGGCTTTTATTAAAGTGGTCTTGTCCAGTTCAAAAGGCTGCTCGTACAATGCCGACTGCTCTGTGGGCTCGCTGCCATCCAATGTATATCTGATTTCGGCATCCTTGGTTGTTGTGGCCAATGCAACCGTTACCTTATCCATAAACAAGTTCAAATCCTTATCCACATAGGGAATGGAAACGACTTCATCTTTAGTATAGGAATAAGGGGATGCTTCAGAGGAAACACCTCTCTCCATATTCGGCTTATCGGACAAAGTAAAACGAAGTTCTCCACCTTCCATCAACTGTGCATAAGTAATAAAATTTACATCTATCGGTTGTCCGTTCAATTCTACTTTTGTGATATAGACATTCTTCTTCGGATTGTTGGCAAGGATGGTCAAAGTCTTTCTATTTGCCAGGTTGACAACCGCTTTCTCAAATAGAGGAGTAGTCAGTGCAAATTCATTGCTTCCCGGACAAACTGAATAAATACCCAAGCTGGATAATATATACCAACCGGACATCTGTCCACAATCTTCATTACCAATGATTCCTTCAGGCGTAGGAGCGTACATTTCATGGAGCAGACGGCGTGTCATTTCCTGCGTCTTCCAAGGCTGTCCGACGTAATCGTACAGATAGGCGATATGATGGCTCGGCTCATTGCCATGAACATATTGACCTATCAGTCCGGTAATATCCACTAAATCGCCATGTACATCCGACTCTACTGTAAAGATAGAATCGAGTGCGGTAATAAACTCTTTCTTACCACCAAACAGTTGTGCCATACCGCTTACATCGTGAGGTACAAAGAAGCGATACTGCCAGGCTGTGGCTTCCGTATAGGCACGACCGACCTCAATAGGATTGAAGGGAGTTTCCCAGTTCCCATCCATCCGCTTGGGGCGGAAGAATTTTGTATTACCATCAAAAACATTGATATAGTTCTGGGAACGTTGAATATACTTTTGATAAATATCATCCTTACCCATTTCCTGAGCCATACGTGCAATACACCAGTCATCATAGGCAAACTCCAGCAAACAAGAGATGGACTCTTTCTTTATATTAGAAGGAATAAAGCCATTCTGAATATAGTAATCAGCTCCCTTTTTGTTCTTTTCAGAAGAAACTACCATAGCTTCCAACGCCTTTTCCGCGTCAAATCCTCTAATACCCTTCATATAAGCATCTGCTATAACGGACACTGCATGATAACCAATCATAGTTCCCGTCTCTCCGGCAGAAAGCGGCCAGATAGGAAGTTCACCCGAAGATTCGTAAATGTCCAGAAAGGAATTTATCATATTATTGACCAAAGTTGTATCAATCAAAGTCATCAACGGATTCCATGCACGGAAAGTATCCCAAAGCGAAAATGTAGAATATTGCACTTTGCCTTTTGGCAATTGCCCAATTTCCATATTATGACGGCGGTACTCACCATTGACATCACTCACGACATTGGGTACAACCATAGAATGATACATGGCTGTATAGAAATTCTTCAAGTCGTCCGTATTGCCGCCTTTTACCGTAATAGCAGAGAGAGCTTGTTCCCAAGCGGAACGGGCAGCACTACGCACGGCATCAAAATCGAAACCTATCACCTCGGTTTCCAAATTCTCACGTGCATTCTTTTCACTGACAATGGATAATCCAACTTTGGCTATAACCGGCTCTCCATTACTATTATCGAAGGACAAGCAAGCCTGCAAATCGGTACCGTTCAACTTAACTCCTGCAGAAACCATCTTTTTATTCTGTATAAAGTCTATGGCCTGAAAAGGTTTCGAGAACTGGGCTACAAAATAAACGTACTGATTGTCCGTCCATCCCCTGGTTCTGCGCATACCTGTTATTTCGTTGGCGGCAGTCTGTTCAAGTTCAGCCTCATAAATATATTCGTTATCAAGCAAATGAGTCAAATCTATAATAATAGATGCTTCTTTGCCGGAAGGAAACGTATAGCGGTGCATACCGGCGTGTGCCGTTACCGTCAATTCAGCTTTTATTCCTTCTTCTTTCAGAACAACCGAATAATATCCGGCAGAAGCATCTTCGTCTTTATGGGAAAAAGCCGCTGGCTGGTAAATGCTTTCCGTAGTCAAATCCGGTTTCAGCGTAGTAGGACGAAACAGTATATCCCCAAGATCAATGCATCCGGTCCCACTTAAATGTGTGTGTGAAAAACCTTTTAGAGTCGTATCATTATAATGATACCCCGAACAAGCATCCCAGTTTCCGGCACGCGTGTCAGGACTTAACTGTACCGCCCCGAACGGAACGGTTGCCCCCGGATAAGTATGCCCATGAAAGCCGGTACCTATAAAAGGGTCTACATAGTCTACGGGAGATAGTTCACCGGATGTACAAGAGCAGCAAGCCCAAAAGGCAGTAGTTGCACATATAAGAGTTTTTAATTTCATCAGACTGTATATTTGAAGAGCGCTGCAGACTGTCGGGAATGCCGTCTCTCCGTATATTAAAATGATTTTATGAATAGCCTTTGCAAATGAAAGAAAAAGAAGAAATATCTGCAAGGATCAATACCCGAAAATACCAACCCCTGCAGATTAGACCAATGGCAATGAGGTCTTTTTTTATATTTTATCTCTTTCAGAGAAAATATCAATCATAATGAGGATTCTGTTTTAACTTACCATCAGATTTGGTAATCTGAACCGAAGGATAAGGGAATACGATCATGTAATCCTGATAAGCAATCTTATCCGTATAATCCTCATACTCACCTACAACGAATGTGGAAGCAGGGTCCTGGCGGTTGGCATAATGACGTACGCGCGGACGGGCATTCAATTCGGCAGCAGCCAAAGCCTTTATTTCAGTATTGCCTGAGCGATACCAGCGTTTCAAATCATATAAATGGTCTGTAAACTCAAATGCCAATTCACAACGGCGTTCATGATATAGGTCAGCCATAGTAGCAGTGCCCGTCAATAATGCAACATTGGCACGTTTACGAATGCGATTCAAATCAGCCGTAGCCAAGTCCGCTTTATTAGTCATCAAATAAGCTTCCGCACGGAAAAGTAACATTTCTGCAAAACGGATAACCGGGAAATTAATACGTACCGTCGGCCAGTCTCCGTTTGTATTGATATACCCCTTATTGGCTGCATCTTCATACTTAAAGGGATCCATGTATTTATTAATCATAAAACCGGATTCAATATCCGAGCTTGAATAAAAAGCACGGGATTCACCCAAGAATTGAAATTCCTGACCATACTCTAAAACCGTACGAACCAAACGGTCATTACCAGCTCCGTCTTTCAACATCTCTTCGTAAATATCATAAGACGGCTTGTTCTGTCCCCAGCCATTATATTGTCCCCAGCCTTTGTTCTCAAGGACAACTCCCGGAAACTCCGAACCGCCACCTTGAGAGCCACCATTTCCAGGAATAGTCCAAATATACTCTTTATTCCACCATTTAGAGAAATCAGAAGAGAACAACTCTTCATAAGTACCGGCTAAATCACGTCCGTAAGCAGTTTCCAGTTCATTGACCATACTGATTACATTTCCCCATTGTGTAGCATCCCAAGTTGCCCAATAAGCATAAACTTTAGCTTTAAAAGCTACTGCAGCCGCATCGTGCGCGCGTCCTCTATCATTATCTCCATACTCTTCAAAACGGGGCAAATACTCTATTGCCTTGTCCATATCCGAGATAATCAATTTATAATTATCGATGACCGAAGCTTGCTGAGGAGGAATAGAATTGTCATAGCCACCTTCAAAATCTTCATAACGGACAAAAGGTACCCCTTGTGTATCAAGACCGTAACGATAAGCAATCAAGAAATGAGCCCATCCACGAGTGAAGTAAGCTTCACCGAGACTTCTCTTTTCAATATCACTCAAAGTGGTGCTTTTCCCTTTCTTAAGCAACTCTTGTATTACCCAGTTGGAACGTGCCATCACTTTGTACATAGTATCAAAAATAGTACGCAAAGGGGATTCGTCTCCTGTATATTTCAATGTAGCAAGTGTTGGAAAATCACGGGTCTTTCCCCACACAACGTCGCACGCGGCACCTTGTTCCCAAAACAGTTCGCGTCCATATACAGCTTCCTGATGAAATCTTTCATACAATGCATCTACAGCATCAATAGCCTGCAGGTCATTGGTAAAATAAGTCGTTGTAGTAGCATCTCCCTCTGGTTGCACATCAAGGAAGTCACTGCAAGAACTCATAAGCAATGTGGCAGACATCGCAAAAAATAATATATTTTTTTTCATAATCATTCTTCTCTATTAATTATTAGTAAGTCAATTTTACACCAACAGATAATACGCGAGATACCGGATATTTCAAAGCATCCCAGCCACCACATTCAGGATCCATACCAGAATATCCAGTGATAGTAGCAAGATTTTCACCACTGAAGTACACAGACAAACGGCTGTTACGGTCATTCAAATGAGACCACTTGCGGAATACATCGCTTAAATCATAAGAAAGGGTTACATTCTTCAAACGCAGATAAGAAGCATTCTCCAAATACCAATCAGATGCAGTCGTAAAGTTTCCATTCGGGTCATTCTTTGACAAACGAGGAATATCAGAACCGGTATTTGTAGGACTCCAAGCATTCAATATCTCGCTGGAACGGTTAAAGTTTCCTTCTACATCACTCAACAGCATGTACTTTCCTACATATAAAGCTTTTGCTCCACCTACTCCCTGGAACATGGCACTGAAAGAAAGTTTTTTCCACGTCATTCCCAATGTAAAGGCAAAAGTCGTCTTCGGAGTCGCACTACCCATATACTGACGGTCTGCATCCGTAATTTTACCATCGCCATTATGATCCACAAACTTCAAGTCACCAGCCTTGGCATTCGGCTGAATACCTACCCACTCTTTTTCACCATTATCATTGGTCACATATGTTCCATGTTTAGCATTCCACTCGGCAACTTCTGCATCACTTTGGAACAAACCATCTGTCTTAATCAAGTAGAAGGAATTCAGAGGTTCCCCTTCCGTACTCTGCATCATATAAGGGATGCTACGGAACCTTTTATCATTAGGCCACAAACCCGGATTGCCATCCGCATCCTTCACACCTATATCTGATACCCAGTTCTTTAAATACGAGAAGTTACCCGATACGAAATAAGAAAGGTTTTTGTTAATCTTATCGCTCCAATTAGCTTGAATCTCAAAGCCACGGTTACGCACTTCACCTTGATTGATTAACATGGCATCGAGTCCCATAGTAGAAGGCCACCCCATTGATTGTGTCTGAATCAAATTGAAAGTACGTTTATCAAAATAGTCTAATGATACCGACAAACGGTTTTTAAACATCTCAACATCCAAGCCCAAGTCAGTCTGTTCTGAAGTTTCCCAGGTCAAATCAGGATTTAACGCAGAGCCGTTGTAAATCAAAGTATTCCAGATATTATTTGCCTCAGGACCATATTGTGCTTGTTCTGTCCACGAGCTTTTCTTCAACAAAGCAGACTTATAATTAAGCCCTATAGAGCTCAAATTACCTACACGCCCCCAAGAAGCACGCAATTTCAGCAAACTGATAAAATCACTCTTCTTAAAGAATTTTTCATTAGATATTTTCCATCCAAGGGTCACTGCAGGGAAATCACCATAGTTATTTTCCTTAGGCAAACGTCCAGCATAATCACGACGCCAAGATGCAGTAGCAAAATAACGGTCATTATAAGAATAAGCCAAACGGGCAATCAACGACACATTGGCATCAGGTCCAGTCAAATAGTCAGATGCTGTCACTGATCCTGCATACGCCATGTATTGTAAAAATTCCGATTCATCCGCAAAATCCTTACCCGTCACTTCCAGTCCACGCGTTTCAGAATGATCTGCCGTAGTCGAGAACAAGGCACCAACCGTATGTTCACCGAATGTCTTATCATAAGTCAGGGTATTTTCCGTCTTCCAAGCATCTCTACGGTAAGTAGTTTCTTGAAGATTATTCGACAAAGCCGGTTTACCTACTTCATCACGAATAGGATTGAACTTCTTGTAATGATTAGTCTTCATATTATAAGTAAAACGACTCGTAAACTTCAATCCAGGAAGTACATTAGCTATCTCCAAGCTGGTAGTGCTCCATATGTCACTTATCTTGTCATACAAATTCTCTGCTTCCAATAGACGTACCGGATTTACAGCATCCCCGTGGATATCAGAGAAATTCGAACCATATTTTTCAATATAGGCAGGATCTTCCGTAGTCACACCACCATAACTTCCGTCCAACGGATTATAGACAGTGGCACTTGCCGGCATGTAGATAGCCGAAAGGATAGGTCCTGTATAAGCATCGTTATCCGTAGCTTTGGAACGTTGGGTAGTGTTCTGCCATACAAAATCCTCACTGACGCTCACCCACTTGTTCAGCTGCATTTTACCATTATAACGTAATGTAAGATTCTTCTTGAAAGTATTAATCAAAACACCTTCATCATTATCGTAAGCAAAAGATATACGATTTGAAAAATTATCAGAACCTACATTCAACGCTACGTTATGACGTTGGTAGAAGGCAGTGCGGAAAATCTCATCCATCCAATCAGTACGAGTCGTACCTATCCATGGATTTTTGGTAACATCCCAACCGACTGGAAGCGAAAGTCCTGCATTTTGATGAGATATCTTACGCATCTCAATCTGCTGCTCCGCATTCAGTGGTTCTATCAAATTGGTAGCCTGACGAATACCAAAAGTGCCGTCATAAGTCAACGAAGGAGCACCTTGTTTCGCTTTTTTGGTAGTTACCAACACAACACCACCTGCACCAGACTGTGCGCCATAGATAGCAGCAGAAGCAGCATCCTTCAAAACAACGATACTTTCAATATCATTCATGGATGAGATAGGTGCACCGGGAACACCGTCCACAACCCAAAGTACATTGTCTCCATCTTGTGAGCCTTGACCACGAATCACAATGTTAGGAGAAGAAGTTGGGTCGCCACCATCGGCCGTAATGGTAACACCTGCCAGCTGTCCCTGCAGCATGCCTTCGGTAGAAGTTACCGGGCGAGCAGCCAATTCTTCAGTATTACTTACTACACCCACTGAAGCAGACAAGTCCTGCTTACGTGTATTCGCACCATACCCTAATACAACAACCTCATCCAGAAGTTCTGTATCCTCTTTAAGCACAATTACCATTTGTTTTTCTGCCACTGGTACTTCCTGAGTCACATAGCCGACAAAACTGATTACCAATACGCCGTTTTTATCGGCCGAAACATTAAAGTTTCCGTCAACGTCCGTAATCACTCCATTAGTCGTCCCCTTTACTAACACATTGGCACCAATCACAGGTTCGCCAGTCTGATCCTTTACTGTTCCTTTCACAGAAATCTGCTGTGCATAAGCACCTGCCGACAAGAACAGTCCCAACAATAGGGTCAGAATCGTTCGATAGATTCTAAGATTTACTTGTTTCATGCATTCAAAATTTAAAGTTTATAATATAGAAAATTATAATTCCGCCACAAAGGTCAGAAAGCAGAATTACATAGTTATTACAAAAGGAACAATTCTCTAACAGTCCTTATTTATGCGTAAAATAATATAACTGCAAAATATTTATTATTTTCAATCAAACCGTATAGGGATTATTACTCAAGAAGAGCGGCAGCACCCAATAAACTGGAATCCTTTTGATGCGAAGCCACCACACTCACATTATCCGATATAATCTTGTAGGGAAAACTTTGCATTGTTTGTTCCATAGCATTTTTAAAGAAAGGAAAAGCCGATACAATACCGCCTCCTAAAACAATAGCCTGGGGAGCATAGGCAAAAAGAATTGCCTTTATAAGATTACCCAAATGCCTCCCAAACTCTTTCCAAATCTCCAATGCAGCTTGTTCTCCTTGCTGGGCTTTTTCAGCTACTACCGCACCGGTAGTGCCATAACGTTTAAACAAGAAACTACTGCAATAGTGTTCAAAATCAGAGTCCAAATAAGGAAATGAGCCTATCTCACCGGCTCCCATATATTGCCCACCATACAAACGACGGCCAATGACAACGCCAGCTCCAATTCCGGTCCCAATAGTAACGCCTACCATGTTGGTATAGGCTCTCCCCCAAAGTGAAACAGTTGGAATCATTATTAATGGCAACTGCCACCTTGAATTCGTTCTCCAAAATCTCCTTCAAGTGTATTTCTTTCCAAGAAGATATATTTGCTACATTATATACAATTCCTTTCTCCGGATCAACAATTGAAGGGACACCGATACCGATACCATCTACCTGCTCATTCATCATATTCCGAATAAGCTGGGAAAGCTGGTTTAGCACAGTAGAAGCATCTTGCTGAGCTAAACATGGAACCGACACTTTATTCAAGCAGTTCCCTTTTTCCACTTGGGCTATTCGAATATTGGTTCCTCCTAAATCTATTGACAGTTTCATAGTATATAACATTAAGGTGTTCAACATGTGCAAAATTAAGAAAATGCTTTTTTTTCAGTATTCCCAATTGCGCATATAAATCTTCATTTTGCGCAAACATTACTGTCAATCAAATATTCCACCAAATCTTTTCCTCCAGGTTCACTGACAAAATCGATAAAAACAATACCGCAATTCCGGCTATTCTTTTGTTTTAAATAGTCAGCAATAGGCTTGTTTACCTTATCAGCAAAGACTTTAGGGGTTCCCAAGGGCAGCCCCGTCGCACTTACAAAAGTAATTCCCCACCGACGTGAGGAAACCGGCTCAGCAGACATCCCTTCAATATTACGGACACAAACCCCTACCTTCTTCCCGGCCTCCTCACCCGATTCATATTGATATTTATCTTCGAGCAAAGCCACTCCTTCCTTACCATCTTTATTGCGAAGAGTGAGCAGGCAAGTACTGTCATCCTCCCAACCTACACATGCTGCTCCAGGATAATTATCCATAGCATGATCCCTATGCAGGAAAAGAATCTTTCCACGGCAATCTTTCAGCGTCAGTTCAGGGCGAAAGTCCATCACGAAATAACTTTGATACTCAGGGCTGCTTAAAGAAACGGACAGCAGAGAAGCATAATCCCGCAATTCTCCCCCTTCCTTTTTCAAGGAAACAATCAAAGTCTCAGAAGGATATGTTTGCAGAAAGTGTATAAAAGCAGGTAAAACATCATCTTCCCAATATATATCCTGAAAGGCATGACTGTGAAACACCCCCAGTTTATTACCCTTCTTTTCCAAACGGATATCGAAAGCACGGATGCCTTGCCGTAATTGAGCAGGAATATCTGTTGCTTGTGTTTTCAACATATGCCCTCCTTTGATACTACCGCTATCGTGTGAACCAGGAATAGAAATCTTACATATAGGAAGCGTATCATGGAGAATCCTCATCCACTCAGGCCGCAGTGCAACCTCATCCCGCGCCTCCGCACAAGTATCCTGCAATCTGGAAGCTGTAGCACAAACCGGAGCATTCAATAGAAATATGGTCAAAGCTAATACAACAACTGTTCTTAATCCGTTTCTCTTCATAGTATATTGCTTTTAAGTTTACTGCATGCAAATGTAGAGAGTTCATTCTTTTCCCTCATCCTAAATTGCGTATTTAGTTCTTCATTTTGCGCAAACATCGAAAGCAACATATAGTAACATCTGAGCCAAACGTAATGTACCTTTTCATTACATAAATGTACCTAACGAAAAATGCCATACATTCTCCGTACTGCGTATCTCATCCCAGACGAAGCCCTCCCAAGAAAAGGATTTCAACTCCTCAGGACACTCCAGACGGTTCTTGACAATAAAACGCGTCATCTCTCCGCGACACATCTTGGCATAGATAACGACAGTCTTCGGCTGTCCGGCCTTCCAAACTTGAAACTCGGGCGTAATAACACGCACCTCTTGCTCCACCCGCTTCCAGTCGAACAAATCTTTCATTTCAGCACTTGCCAAATTAATGAGAACACCGCCACAGTTTTTAATTTCCTCTATGAAGTAATCCGTCAACAAAGGCTTCCAATAATCAAACATGGATATTCCACCTTTTTCGGGCAAACGGACATCTCCTTCCAAACGATAGGGTTTGATACCGTCCAGCGGGCGAAGCAACCCATAAAGAAAAGAAGTGATACGTAGATGTTCTTGCGCATAACGAAAATCCTCCGCTGAAAAATCTTTCGGAAGAATGCGTTTAAAAACAGCTCCCGTGTAGGCGCAAACGGCTGGCATCGAACGATTCTCCTCCGAACAGAAATCATGAAAACGCAAACGGTTCTCGGCAGCAATTTTGGTATTCACCCGAAGAAGCCTTTCCAATTCGGATACTGAATACTGCGACATTTCCAACGCATTCCGCACAGCCTCCGTTTCGAATTTCGGGACTGTGACTTCGGGCACGACAACAGAGCAGCGCGCTGCCATGGTCTTTGCACAAGAGATAAAAACAAGCATAGCGATATTTTTTAATGGATACAAAAATAAAGTTTTTTAGTGGAGAATACATATACTTATAAAGTTTTTCCGCAGAATTCACCTCCGTTTCAAGAGTTTTTCATACCTTTACACCTTGTTGGAGAAAAGTGCACGTATTGCCCCCCTCTACTCCCCCAACATCTTGAGATAGAAAAAGAAAAAATAATATATAAAATGACTCACAAATGGAATTATCAACCCATTACACCCGAACAGGCAGAAGCAAGCCAACAACTGGCCCAAGAATTGGGAATTAGCCCAATATTGGGAAAATTGCTGGTGGAGCGGGGAATAACAACGGCAGCGGATGCCCGGAAGTTTTTCCGCCCCCAACTACCGGACTTATACGACCCATTCCTGATGAAGGATATGGATATAGCCGTAGAGCGCCTGAACAAGGCAATGGGAAAGAAAGAGCGCATTCTTGTTTATGGAGATTATGACGTAGACGGTACCACGGCTGTGGCATTGGTCTACAAGTTTATTCAACAGTTCTATTCGAACATCGACTACTATATCCCCGACCGTTACAATGAGGGGTATGGAGTTTCAATCCAAGGAGTAGACTATGCCGCAGAGAGTGGTGTAGGTTTGATTATTGTATTGGACTGCGGTATCAAAGCCGTCGAAGAAATCACATACGCCAAGGAGAAAGGCATTGATTTCATCATCTGCGACCATCATGTCCCCGATGATGTACTGCCCCCTGCTGTAGCCATTCTGAATGCCAAACGGGAAGACAACACCTATCCTTATGAACATCTGTCCGGATGCGGTGTAGGCTTTAAGTTCATGCAGGCATTTGCCCTCAACAACGGTATCGAGTTCCATCACCTTATCCCTTTACTGGACCTCTGCGCCGTCAGTATCGCATCGGATATTGTCCCCATTATGGGTGAAAACCGCATTCTCGCCTACCACGGTTTGAAGCAGTTGAACAGTAATCCCAGCGTAGGCCTGAAAGCAATCATTGATGTCTGCGGACTGACGGACAAGGACATCACCGTCAGTGACATTGTATTCAAAATAGGTCCCCGCATCAACGCCTCCGGACGTATCCAGAACGGGAAAGAAGCTGTTGACTTGCTTACTGAAAAAGATTTCTCTCTTGCCCTGGAGAAAGCCGGACAAATCAACCAATACAACGAGACACGCAAGGACTTGGACAAGACCATGACCGAGGAGGCCAACAAGATTGTAGCTGACCTGGACGGACTTGCCGACCGACGTTCCATCGTATTGTACAATGAAGACTGGCATAAAGGCGTCATCGGCATCGTAGCCTCCCGGCTGACGGAAATCTATTACCGGCCGGCAGTAGTACTGACACGTACGGATGACATGGCAACCGGATCTGCCCGTTCCGTCTCCGGATTCGATGTCTACAAAGCCATTGAATACTGCCGCGACCTTCTGGAAAACTTCGGAGGTCATACCTACGCCGCCGGTCTTTCCATGAAGGTGGAAAATGTACCGGCCTTTATCGAACGCTTCGAAGAGTTCGTATCACAAAATATCCTGCCGGAACAGACATGCGCCGTCATCGACATCAATGCCGAGATTGATTTCAGAGACATCACTCCGAAATTCTTCAGCGACTTGAAGAAATTCAATCCATTCGGACCGGACAATGCCAAACCCATTTTCTGTACGCACAATGTCTATGATTATGGTACCAGCAAAGTCGTAGGCCGCGACCAGGAACATATCAAGCTAGAACTGGTGGATAATAAATCGAACAATGTAATGAACGGCATCGCTTTCGGGCAAAGTTCCCACGTACGCTTCATCAAGACCAAACGTTCCTTCGACATCTGCTATTCCATTGAAGAGAATACCCATAAGAGGGGTGAAGTGCAGTTGCAGATTGAAGACATAAAGCCGAACTGAAAGCCTCTCCCCTAACCCCTCCCCCACAGGGAGGGGAATAAGAATAGTCTCCTTATATTAAGGAAATGATGAAAATTGGTTGATGCTATAAGATTAGTAATCACTACTATTAGCATAGAGAAGGAAAGAATATCAATTCAACGATAAGAAGTAGCAAGAAAGTTCAATAAGACCATGAGCAGCAGTAGTAACTTCAAAACTCCCCTCCCTATGGGGGAGGGATTGGGGGTGAGGCTTCTGAAGCAATACTGGGGATACGATACCTTCCGGGGAATCCAGGAAGATATCATCAACAGCATTACCGAGGGACGGGACACTTTGGGACTAATGCCCACGGGAGGAGGAAAATCCATCACTTTCCAAGTTCCGGCACTTGCTAAAGAAGGACTTTGCCTGGTCATCACTCCGTTGATTGCCCTCATGAAAGACCAGGTACAAAACCTGAAAAAGCGGGGAATCAAGGCGCTTGCCATCTACTCAGGCATGAGCAGGCAGGAAATCATCGTCACACTGGAGAACTGTATATTCGGCAATTTCAAGTTCCTCTATATCTCCCCCGAAAGGCTCGATACTGAAATCTTCCGCACCAAACTGCAGAAGATGAAAATCAGTATGATTACGGTAGACGAAAGCCACTGCATATCGCAATGGGGCTACGACTTCCGTCCTGCCTATCTGAAGATAGCCGAGATACGCACACTGCTACCCGGTGTACCCGTGCTGGCACTGACAGCCACTGCCACTCCGGAAGTAGTGAAAGATATCCAGGCCCGTCTGCATTTCCGTGAGGAAAATGTGTTCTGCATGAGTTTCGAGCGCAAAAATCTCGCCTATATCGTCCGTAAAACGGAAAACAAGACGGGAGAGCTGTTGCACATCCTGCGCCGTATGCCCGGAAGCGCCATCATCTATGTGCGCAACCGCCGCCGCACCAAGGAAATTACCGAACTGCTGCACAACGAAGGCATCACCGCAGATTTCTACCATGCCGGACTGGATGACGCCACCAAAGACATCCGCCAACAACGCTGGCAAACAGGAGAAAGCCGTGTCATGGTCGCCACCAATGCATTCGGTATGGGTATCGACAAACCGGATGTACGGATTGTCATCCACATGGACCTGCCCGATTCCATAGAAGCCTACTTCCAGGAAGCAGGACGTGCCGGAAGGGACGGACAAAAAGCCTACGCGGTCGTCCTTTACGCCAAGTCGGATAAGGCAACACTGCACAAACGCATTCCCGGCACCTTTCCTGAAAAAGAGTATATAAAGGAAGTATATGAGCATCTTCAATACTATTACCAGATGGCAATGGGAGACGGACAAGGCTGTGTACGCGAGTTCAATATAGAAGACTTTTGCCGAAAGTTCAAGTACTTCCCCGTTCCCGTGGACAGTGCCTTGAAGATTCTGACACAAGCGGGATACCTGGAATATACAGACGAACAAGACAATGCATCCCGGCTACTGTTCACTATCCGTCGAGACGAACTTTATAAACTGAGAGAGCTCGGCGAAGATATGGACAAACTCATCCAAACCATTCTCCGCTCCTATACCGGGGTCTTCACAGACCATGCTTTCATCAATGAAGATTCACTGGCCATACGCACTGGACTCACACGCCGGCAAGTGTATGAACAGCTCATCCACCTAGCCAAGCTACGTATCGTCAGTTACATCCCCCGCAAAAAGACACCATATATAATATACACGCGAGAGAGGGTTGAAATGCACCACCTGCAAATCTCTCCCGCCGTGTACGAGGAACGCAAAGAGCGGTATGAGAAACGCATAAGTGCCATGCTGGATTACGTGAGCAGCGATACCGTGTGCCGTAGTCGAATGCTGCTACACTACTTCGGAGAGAAGAACGAGCATAACTGCGGGCAGTGCGACACTTGCATCAATTTGAAGAACAAGAAACCTTCCGGCCACCTTTCGGAAAAGGAACTTTCTGAAAAGATTCTTCAAGCCCTATCTGATAAACCACAAACTCCAGCCACTTTGGCAGAACAGATACCGGACGATAAAAACATGCTCATCGATGTGTTACATGAATTGTTGGACGAAGGCAAGGT
>ERZ1504875.226-NODE-226-length-15272-cov-5.698561_pt1 | contig 15272 bp, 13 predicted proteins | sample MGYA00572088_ERZ1504875 | MGnify/ENA primary metagenome ERZ1504875 (study PRJEB39906, sample SAMEA3182112) | gut metagenome | biome: human; feature: gut; material: Stool; isolation source: human stools | place: Canada | collected 2013-05-06 ...
AGCCAGGACGGCAGCGGCATAGGTGGAGCTGAGGCCGGAGGAGAAAGCCAGAATCAGAAGGTCTTGCCCGGCGGCCAAAATGGGGGCCATGAGGGTGCTCCAGCCCTCGGGGTTTACGGCGGTGGTGCTGGTGGGTGCGCCGGTGCGCAGCGTTTTGTAAAATGCCTTCATCTCCAGGCGGCTTCGGGGGTCGCCGTCCAGAAAATTCTCGTATTCCGCCCCCTGAAACTGGACACGAAGGGGGGCGTAGGAGACCCCCAGGGTTCGCGCCAGGGAGGCGGGCAAATCGCAGGAAGAGTCGGTGAGGATTTGATAGTTTGTGGTCATAGGGAAACCCTCCGTTTCATAGATAGGGGGAAATCACGCCCTGCCGCAGGTTTGTCTGGACTTCTGCCCGGATTATGGTATAATAGCCGCAAAGCGGCCATGATTCTTTCATCGCCGTATGTTCCTCCCAGTGAAAACGGACGGCTGGGTATGGAACCATATGGGAATTGTCCGCGCAGGTGACATGTTGGACCGGTAGCTTCATAGGATTATCATAAAGCAAAATGGCCCAAATGTACAGTGCCCGGCAAAAATTTTTGCCGTTGGCAGAGAGGGGAGAGCAAATCAATGACAGGGCTGCTGCTCCGGCTGTTTGTCCGGAATGCGGATCAGACGGATGACCCCAAGGTGCGAGGCGCCTATGGCGTCCTGTCCGGGATTGTGGGAATTCTGTGTAATCTCTTGCTATTTACCGGAAAGCTGGTGGTAGGTACCATTTCCGGCTCTGTCTCCATCACAGCGGATGCGGTGAACAATTTGTCGGATGCCTCCAGCTCTCTGGTGACCCTGGTGGGCTTCCGGATTGCCGAAAAACCGGCGGATGAGGACCACCCCTATGGCCACGCCCGGGTGGAATATATTTCCGGCCTGGTGGTGGCGGCTCTGATTTTGCTCATCGGCGCGGAGCTTGCGAAGAGCTCGGTAGAAAAGATTTTTCACCCGGCTCCGGTGGAGTTTTCTCCGGTGGTGGCTGTGGTGCTGGTGGTGTCCATTTTGGTGAAGCTGTGGATGGCGTTGCTGAACCGCACCTTGGGTCGGCGCATTCAGTCGGCTGCTCTGCAGGCCACGGCGGCCGATAGTCGGAACGATGTGATTTCCACAGCGGCAGTGCTCTTGGCGGCGGCGGTGGAGGCCTGGAGCGGCTGGACCATCGACGGCTATGTGGGTCTTTTGGTGGCCCTTTTCATCATATGGTCTGGGGTGGGAATTGCCCGGGATACCATCGATCCCCTCCTGGGAAAGGCGACAGATCCGGCGCTGCGGGAGCTGATTGCCGAGGAGGTCTTCCGGAGCGACAAGGTCCTGGGATTCCATGACCTGATGGTCCATGACTACGGCCCTGGCCAGCGGTTTGCTACGGTCCATGTAGAAATGGACATGCGGGAGGACCCCATGGTTTGCCATGACATCATCGATGACATTGAGCGGGACTGCTGGGAACGGCACAAGATTCACCTGTGCATCCACTATGATCCCATCGTCACCGACGACGAGGAGCTGAACCATATGCGCGCCCTGGTGCGACAGTATATCCAGGAGCTGGATCCCCGGCTATCCATCCACGATTTCCGGATGGTGCGGGGCCCCGGTCATACCAACCTGATTTTTGATATGATCATTCCCTATGAGATGAAGAGCCGGAAGGCAGAGCTGAAACGCCAGATTGACCAGGCGGTCCGGCAGGAATCTGACCGGTATTTTACCGTGATTACCTTTGACGAAGCCGCCTTTCACGGCCAGGAAAAGGGAGATCGGAGGGAATAATCACCGGGCTCCCGGCGGTCTGGGCCGGGGTAATCATGGAAATAAGGAGTTGTGCTATGCTGGAAATTTTGAAAGCCATCCTCTACGGCATTGTGGAGGGAATTACCGAGTGGCTGCCTATCAGCTCGACGGGCCACTTGATTCTCCTGAAAGAGCTGATTCCCTTGTCCGTGTCGGATGAATTTTGGACCATGTTTGAAGTGGTCATTCAGCTGGGCGCCATTGGCGCGGTGATTGTGCTGTTTTTCCATAAGCTGAACCCCTTCTCCCCCCAGAAGACCGGGCTGGAGAGGCGGAAAACCTGGGACCTGTGGGGTCATGTGATTGTGGCGGTGATTCCCGCTGGCGTGCTGGGCGTGCTGCTGGATGATTGGCTGGATGCCCACCTGTATAATTACATTACGGTGGCTGTGACGCTGATCCTGTATGGCGTTGCCTTCCTGTTCCTGGAGCGCAACCGGCAGACCCAGCCGACCATCCGGCGGACCGGGGACATCTCCTGGTCGGTGGCGGTGTACATTGGTCTATTCCAATGCCTCTCCATGATTCCGGGGACCTCCCGGTCCGGGGCTACGATCCTGGGCGCTATGCTCCTGGGCCTGAGCCGGGGGGCGGCAGCAGAGTTTTCCTTCTTCCTGGCCATTCCCACCATGCTGGGGGCCAGCCTGCTGAAGGTGCTGAAGTTTATCAAGGACGGCGTGGGGATGACCGGCCAGGAGGCCGCCATTCTGATTGTGGGCTGCGTGGTGGCCTTTGTGGTGTCGCTGATTGCCATCCGGTCCCTGATGAACTATGTAAAGCGCCATTCCTTTGCGGCCTTCGGCGTGTACCGCATCGCCTTAGGCCTGGTGGTTTTGCTGTACTTCCTGCTCAACCGCACTGCATGATCCGGATCATTCCAATATGACAGGGGCCTGCTGCAACACTGCCCGTTTGCAGCAGGCCCCTACCAGATTCCAGGGTGCGTCCAGAAGGCCGCACCCGATATTTATGGGTGTTTTGTTTGACGGGCCCGGGTGACAGCCGGAGGGTCCGGCAGTTCCAGGAGGTAACGCTCACAAGCATTGATGATGGTGGTGCCGCCCCGGTGCAGCACCCGGGGGCGACCCACGCCATAGCGGGTGTGGACATGGCCGTGGACCAGATATTGGGGGGTGTACCGATCCAGCAGGGGGAGGAAGGCGGCAAAGCCCTGGTGCGTCCGGTTGTCTTCGTCGCCATAGCCCCGGGCGGGGGCGTGGGTGACCACAATGTCCACGCCGCCGGTGCGGTAAAGGCGGTAGCGAAGGCGGCGAATGCGCCGCTCCATGTCTCGTTCGGTGTACTGGTGGGGGCCGCCGGAATACCAGGGACTGCCGCCCAACCCCAGGATCCGCAGGCCACCTACGCGGACCACTTGATCCTCGATGCAGGTGCAGCCCTCTGGGGGATGGGTTTGATAGCTGCCATCGTGATTGCCGTGGACGTAGAGGACGGGAGCCCGTCCCATGGTCACCAGAAAGGAGAGGTACTCCGCATCCAGGTCGCCGCAGGACAGGATGAGGTCAATGCCATCCAATCGTCCGGGCCGGTAATAGTCCCACAGGTATAGACACTCTTCGTCGGAAATCAACAGAATTTTCACAGGAGGGTCCCCTCCTTTTCCGGCGGGAGCCGGTCCCGGTAGATCCCCTGGAGCCGGACCATGGCCTGAGACATGGGCAGCAGCCGGTCGAAGGGAGGGATGTCGCCATCTACACAGTCGCAGAGCCAGTCCATATAGAGGATTTCTTCGGGGGAGTACCACTGGTTGCCGTCGTTGCGTAGTGCGCCATCCTGGGAGCGAATCAGCCGGTGGAATGGGTCAATGGAGCCGTCTACAATACCCCGCTTTAAAATTTCCGCCAGGTGCAGCACACCGTCGGGCAAGCCGGGGTGGGTCAGCACATCCACCACGCCGCTGCTCATCCCCCACCAGTAGTTGACGGCCTGTTTTTCCCGCTGGGCGTCCAGATCGTCCCAGCCGCCGTTTAATATGCTACGGACCATTTTTTCATAGAATTTTCCCCAGTGCCAATAGGGGGAGGCCAGCGGCTGAATGCTGCGGTCCGGCAGGACCTGGAAGACGCCCCACTGCTGCTGAGGCAGCTCCGGAGTAGGGATGTCCCGGTTGGAGATGACGGAAATGCCCTGACGGGTGAAAAGGTCCAGGGCGTTGCCAGGGGTGCAGGACCAGTGAAGCTGGATCCGGACCCGGGGATTGGCCAGCCGTGCCCCCAGGGCAAAAGCGTTGATCCCGGCAGGGACGCCGAAGATGGGATAGCTGGCCACATATCCCACCCGGTCGTTTTGGGCCATGGCTCCGGCAATGGCGCCGGTGATGAACTTGCCCTCATAGATCCGGCTGTAATAGGTGCGTACGCCGGTGTAGGGCATGGATACCGAGCAATTGAGGATCCGGATGCCGGGATGCTTGGCGGCAATTTTCCGGCAGGCGGCAATGAGGGGCGGCGTGGTGGCAAAAAGCACCTGCGCCCCTTCCGCAATGGCCTGCTCCATCACCGCCTCGGCGTTTTCCCCCGGCTGCACCTTGTTATAGGTGCGGACGCGGATCTTACCGGCCAGGGCTTGCTCCAGGTATTGCCGGCCCTGGTCGTGGGCGCTGGCCCAGTCGCTGTCTACTGGGTTGCGCTCGTTAATGAAGGCGATGTTCAGGTGATTGGGCCGAACGGCGCCCAGGAGCCGGTTCAGGAGGCCCTTGTCCGCCACCTCCTGGGGAGACGTACTGACGGTGATGGGGGCGGGGTTGGACAGGACCTTGACGTCAGCCCAAATGGCGCTGAGGCTTTTGACCAAGTCCTGAGCGCTCTGATTTTTCAGATCCTCCAATGGATACACCCGGAGCCACACCAGCAGGGCGTCGGCAGGGGTGAGGGGCAAGCTCTCGCCCCCCAGCTTCCGGAAGGCCTCCTGAAAGTAGGTGTAGCTGGAGAGAAACCGCTGCCGCTCTTCCTTGGTCCAAACATGATCCGGCTCAAACCCCAGAGCGGCCTGGAGCTTGGCGAAGCCCCCCGGCTGGCTGAAGCGGACCTGGTACAGGCCGGTCATGGGAAAGGAATTTAAAAATTCATAGTAAACCTGGATCGCCTGATCCTGAGAATAGGCGGGAATGATCCGGGTGACGTAGGCATCAATGGCCGGCGCACCGTAGCTCTTCAGAACGCTGACCCGTTTGTTCCCCTCCTGGACATAAAAGCGCCCCATGTATTCATAGCAGCGGATGGGATCCCGGATGCCCTCTCCCAGATGGGCCATACACAGCTCCACCCACTTGGCGGCAAATTCTGTGTTGGCAGCCAAAAGGGGCATGAAATTGGCGGCAAACGCAGAGGCCCGTCCAGCGGCTTTGGCGCCTACAATGCCCTCTGTGGGGATGCTGAGGAGCCCCATATCCACCCGTCCGGCGGCCATGGAGTCATCCAAAATCTCATCCAGCACCTGGGGATAGGGATAGCGGCCCCGGAGGACACATTCCCGGTAGTGTTTCTGACCCGCCTTCAGCGCCTTGGCGTATTGTTCATTTGCTTCCTGTCTGCTCAAATGTGGTCCCTCCTTGCTGGTGTCATGGCCGTTTGGCCCTATTATAGAGAAACTTTTGAGAAGACGCAAGGGGATTGTGGGAATTCTTGGGACGATTCCAAGCCTGGTTTCCGGCGAGAAATTGTGGAGCACTGCAGAAAAGGCTAGAAAATCCTGAGATGCGGTTTACGTATTTTTTAAAATAATTTCGGAAACCATCTTGACAATCACGTAACCGTGTGGTACAATCTAGTCATCTTGAGAGACGGAGGAGTGATTCAAATGAACTGGATTCTGCCCGGCACGGTTCTGGAGGTGGATGGGTCCCGGCCGGAGGCAGCCGATGAGCTGTTTTCCTCTCTGTTCGTCACCGGCGGCCTGGTCCTGTCCCAGGTGTGTCAGATTACCGGACTGGAGCCATACACGGTCCAGAACTGGGTGAAGCGAGGGTTTTTAACCCCACCGGTGAAGAAAAAGTACAACCGCCGCCAGCTCAGCCGCATCATCATCATCAACATGCTGAAGGCTGCGCTGCCTATGGAATCCATCTGCTGGATTCTGTCCTATGTCAACGGCCAACTGGATGACGAAAGCGATGACATCATTGACGACAGTGTGATGTATCTCTTCTTCCTCCGCCTGGCCGCGGCCAACCGGGACACCTGGCCGCCCCAGGGACTGCACGAAACGCTGGACCGGGTGCTGGCAGGCTATCAGGAGCCCTGTCCCGGCGCCAAGCATCGGGTGGCGGATGCCCTGGAGGTGATGCTGACAGCCTGGTTCTCTTCCCAGCTGCAAAAACAGGCGGCGGAGCAAATGCAGCAGCTGAGCATCTAAAATTTCACGGCACATTCATACAAAAAAGGAGATATGCATATGGAAAACGGAACCTATCACTGGACGCCCAATGGCGGGGACGAAAAGCCCTCCCGGTCCAAAGGACCCAGTGGCAAGCAAATCGGCAGAATTCTGACTGCCGCAGTGGTTTTGGTGTTGGTTCTTGTGACGGCCAGCACCTGCTGGTACACCGTAGACGACAAACATCAGGCGGTGGTGACCACCTTTGGCAAGGTCACAGAGGTCACCGGCGCTGGCGTCCACTTTAAGCTTCCCTTTGGCATCCAGGAGGCCCAGAAGGTGGCGGTCAATGTCTATCAGAAGATCGAGCTTGGCTACCGCACAGATGGCAGCACCCCCGAGGGCTACGAGGTTGTGGACGACGAGGGGAAGATGATTACCGGCGATTACAACATCGTCAATGTGGACTTTTTTGTGGAGTATAAGGTCTCCAATCCAGAGCGCTACCTCTATGGCTCTTACGCCCCGGAGGATGTGCTTCGGAACCTGATCCAAAGTCAGATCCGCAATGTGGTTGGTTCCACCCAGGTGGATAGCGTCCTCACCGATGGCAAAGAGGCCATTCAGATGCAGGTAAAGGCCCTAGTCACCGAGGTGCTCCAGGAGTACGACATTGGCCTCACCCTGGTGGATGTGAAAATTCAGGACGCAGAGCCTCCCACTCAAGAGGTCATTGAGGCATTCAAGGCGGTGGAGACCGCCAAGCAGCAGGCTGAGACTGTGGTCAACCAGGCCAAGGCCTACCAGAACGCCCAGATCCCCAAGGCAGAGGGTCAGGCGGACCAGTTGATTCAAAACGCCGAATATCTGAAGCAGGCGCGGATCAACGAAGCCACGGAGCAGGTGGCCATGTTCCAGGCCATGTATCAGGAGTATCAGCGGAACCCGGAGATCACCCGGTCCCGGATGTACTATGAGGCCATATCCCAGGTGCTGCCCGGTGTGAAGCTGTACATCAACACCACAAATGCCGACGGTGTGGATATGGTACTTCCCCTGGAGAGCTTTGTAGACAGTGGAGAAACCACAACGGCGCCTACCACGCCGCCAACTGAGGGAGGGAACTGATCAGATGAAGAAAAAAATCATCCTGGGGATCGTGGTGCTTCTGGCGCTGGTGTGCCTCTTGAGCTCCATCTATACCGTAGAGGAAAACCAGTATGCCTGCACGGTCCGCTTTTCCAAAATTATTCACACCACGCAAACGCCGGGGCTGCATTTTAAGGTCCCCTTTTTGGACAGTGTGAAGTATTTCCCCAAGGCCATGATGCTCTACGATATTCCGCCTTCCGAGGTGCTCACTTCGGATAAGCAGAATATGACTGTAGACAATTACATCCTCTGGCGGGTGTCCGACCCCCTGTTGTTCTACCAATCTCTGGGTTCCACGGTGGTGGCGGAGGAGCGGCTCAACGCTCTCACCTATAACACCCTGAAGACGGTGATGGGCACCCTCTCCCAGGCGGATATCATCAACATGGACGATGCGTCCGAACGCAATGAGATCTATGCGGGCATTGCCTCCAGCGTAAACACTCTGGCGCAGAATTATGGCATTGAAGTCGTGGACGTGAAAATCAAACGGTTCGACTTGCCGGAGGCCAATGAGAATGCCGTCTACGCCCGGATGATCTCCGAGCGGAACCAGATTGCGGAAAAATACACCGCCGACGGAAATTACGATGCATCCATCATCCGCAACGATGTGGATAAACAGGTCAACATCATTGTCTCCAACGCCAAGGCGGAAGCGGCCAAGTTGGAGGCGGAGGGCGAGGCCGAGTACATGCGGATGCTGGCGGAGGCCTATGATACGCCGGATAAGAAGGAATTCTATGAGTTCACCCTGGCGCTGGACGCCCTGAAGCAATCCTTGGACGCCGAGGACAAAACCATCATCCTGGGGGAGAATTCGCCCCTGGCGCAGATCCTTCTGAATCCCTGAATCCGGCGGAGCGGTTTGCCGATTGCTTGAACGGTTCCGGATGCTGCGAAACCTGGAGTTTTATTCCGGATTTCTTCGGAAATCCGGAGGAACTCCCAAAAAAATGAAGGAAACTTCGCTGTAGCCTGTTGACCTTTTACTGCAAATCTGCTAAGCTGTTCGTAAGATATGAGGAAAGGAAGATGTGTACATGGAAATTGCAATTTGGCTTGGGCTCCTGCTGCTGTTCGGCGTCTTGGAAGCTGCCACGGTTGCGCTGGTCTCCCTGTGGTTTATGGCGGGCGCTCTGGCGGCCCTCCTGGCGGCTCTGTGTGGCGCGGGGCTGCCGGTGCAGGTGGGCGTATTCCTGGTGGTCTCGGCGGTGCTTCTGGCCGCGCTCCGGCCCCTGGTGCGCAAGTATGTGACACCGCGGATCACGGCGACCAACGCAGACAGCGTCATTGGCAAAATTGCCATTGTCACGGAGTCTGTGGATAACATCGCCGCCCAGGGGGCGGTGAAGGTAGGCGGCGTGGTCTGGACGGCCCGCAGCACCACAGAGCGGCCCATCCCCACAGGCACCCAGGTCCGGGTGGACCGGATCGAGGGCGTTAAGCTCTATGTCACCCCGGCGGAGGTTCCCGCCATGCAAGCGTAACAAATCAAATTTGGAGGTAAGAAATATGGAATGGATTTGGATTGCGGCAGCTATTGTGGTCCTACTGATCGTTGTCATTCGCAACATTCGGGTGGTCCAGCAGTCCCAGGCTTACGTCATTGAGCGTCTGGGCGCCTTCTCCGCCGTGTGGGGCGTGGGCATTCACTTTAAGGTGCCGTTCTTGGAGCGGGTGGCCAAGCGGGTCAGCCTCAAAGAGCAGGTCTTGGACTATCCCCCCCAGCCCGTCATCACCAAGGACAACGTCACCATGCAGATTGACACCGTGGTCTATTTCCAGATTACGGACCCGAAGCTGTACGCCTACGGCGTGGAGCAGCCCATGATGGCCATGGAGACCCTCACTGCTACCACCTTGCGGAACATCATCGGCGACCTGGAGCTGGACCAGACCCTCACCAGCCGGGATGTCATCAACACCAAAATGCGCGCCATCCTGGATGAGGCCACGGATCCCTGGGGCATTAAGGTCAACCGGGTGGAGTTGAAGAACATTTTGCCTCCCGCGGACATTCAGAGCTCCATGGAGAAGCAGATGAAGGCCGAGCGGGACCGCCGTCAAGCCATTCTCCAGGCCGAAGGGACCAAGAAGTCTGCCATTCTGATCGCAGAAGGCGAGAAGGAATCTGCCATTTTGCGGGCCGACGCTGAGAAACAGGCCGCTATTCTGAAGGCCGAGGCTGAGAAGCAGGCGGCCATTCTCCGGGCCGACGGCGAGGCCCAGGCCATCCGGTCGGTGCAGAAGGCGCTGGCGGATTCTCTGGCCATGCTGAATCAGACCGCCCCCAATGACCAGGTCATCAAGCTGAAGGCTCTGGAAGCCATGCAGAAGGTGGCCGACGGCAAGGCCACCAAGATCATCATCCCCAGCGAGATCCAGGGCCTGGCTGGCCTGGCAGAGGGTCTGGTGGAGTCGGTGAAGGAAGTGAAATAAGTGCCTTGGGGCCTGTGGCCCCAAGGGTAATAAAGGAACGGGCGCGTTGCAAAATGTGACAAGATGATGCATTAGCGCGAGGAGAAAAAATAAAAAACAAATCGGTCAACTCCGAAAAAAGGGGTTGGCCGATTTGCCTTTTTGCTGTATGCTTCATGTGTGAAAAACAAACACCAGCAAGAACAGTTTAGCGCACATGAGCGCGGAGGTCAACTGGTTCTTGCAATAAATTCAGAAAAAATATTACCATAGACAGCACCGGTAAGGCTGGCCAGCGCACGGCTTGAGGAACTGGACTACAGGAAACTGTACGAAGCGTATTCGACCAAAGGTCGAAAATCGGCAGCCGATGCAAAGGTGATGTTCGAAGTAATATGCTATGGATACCAGTGCGGTATCTACAGTAACAGAGACCTAGAAGAAGCATGCCGGTACACTTTTATATGGCGTGGCAGAGTAGAAAAGAATCTGGCAAAGGTGAAGCGTGCGGTAAATGAAGGGGTTGGACTTACAGACAAGCAGAAGCTCAGAGAATATTTGGCGGAAAAGGGAAAGGGAATCGCCTTTGTGCATGGTACCGGGAAACGGAAAAATGCAGAGCAGAAGGAATACGAGCAGCTTGTGCAATACCTGGAACGGTGGGAAAAGTACGAAGAACAAGCGTGCAGCGTCTCTGGCGAATATTACAACGGAAGAAGGGATCATGCTGAGGATGTGCCGCACGATTCAGGTGGAGGGTGCGTTTGGTCTTATGAAGCATGATTTTGGCTTTCGGCGTTTCTTTTCCACAGGGAAACGAAATATACGCACGGAGTGATTCTTTCTGGCGATGGGATTCAACCTAAAAAAGCGGTGGATGAAATAGAGCAGAAAGCGCGAAAAGACGCATTTATCCACAATCAAAACAGCGTAAACTTAGAAAAATGCAGAACATCTAGATTCAGGCCCCACCAAAACGGTGGAGTCTGCGTAAGCATGCCCGAAATGTAAAAAATTTTCCACAGTTTGGTCTAAAATTCTGTCTTCGGGATGAAAATGAATATAAATGAGGGCCTGCCGCAAATTTGTTGTTTGCAACAAGCCCATGGTATCCGATTGGATTACGCCCCTGCCTCCGTCAGCAGACGCTCCAGTACCTCATAGGTCACGGAACCCACGGCGTTGTAGGTAATCACACCGTCGGCGTCGATGACCACGGTTTGGGGCAGCATGGTGGAGCCGCCGAAGGACTGGATCACCCCACCGGTCTCGTCCAAGGCGAAGGGAAGCCGATAGTCGTAGTTCGCCAAATAGGCCTCCACATCGTCGGTCACAAGGTCGGAATGAATGGCCACCACCGCCACCTTGTCCCCATAGTTCCGATAGACCTGGTCAAAGTAGGGAAGCTCCCCGCAGCAGGGGGTACACCAGGTGGCCCAGAAATTCACAATGACAACCTGGCCCCGGTGTTCGCTCAGGGTAAAGGCGTCCCCGCCGTACACCGGAACGGTGAAGTCCGGGGCGCGCATTCCCACCTCGCTGCCCCCAGGGATATCGTCCGGGGCGGACGTTGTGGCCGTAGAAGCCTCCGGCTCCGCCGTGGTTGGCTCCGGCCGGTTAAAATACCACAGCGCGCCTGCCAGCACCGCCAGCGCCACGGCCCACGCCGTCAGGCGAATCTTCCGACCACGGCGCTTTTGCTCCGGCGTGGCCGCAAGCTCGGGGCCTCGGAGGGTGATCTTTCCGGCCTTGAGGGAGATGGCTCCGGTGGGGCAGACGTCAATACACTTGCCGCAGTGGATACACTCGTGATCGCCCACATGGCGGATGTCCATGGGGCACTGGGCCGTACAGCGTCCGCAGTTTGTACACTTGGGCGCTTCCACTTTCACGCCCACCACAGCGATTTTGGCAAACAGGCCGTAAATCGCGCCCAGGGGACACAGGAACCGGCAGAAGGCCCGGTAAATGAACACACAGGTCAGGGTAATGAGCAACAGGATGACAAATTTCCGGGTAAAGAGGATGCCCAGCATAGAGAACTTATCGCTGTTGGCGGGATTGGACAGCAGTCCAATGGCGCCCTCAAAGGTGCCCGCCGGGCATATGTACTTGCAGAACGCCGGAACTGGATAGCTTTGCATGGCGTACCAAAAGGGAACCGCAAGGACAAAGATGGCCAGAATCACGTATTTCAGGTAGCTGAGCACATGGGTGACACGGCTTTTTTTGACCTTAAACGTGGGGATCTTGTGCACCAGCTCCTGCAGCAGCCCCAAGGGGCACAGATAGCCGCAGATGGTGCGGCCCAGGGTGATGCCATAAAGCATCAGAATGCCCAACACGTACACCGGCGTGCGGCTGCCGGAGGCGGCGATGGCGTTTTGCAGCGCGCCCAGGGGACACGCCCCCACGGCCCCGGGGCAGGAATAGCAGTTAAAGCCCGGCACGCATACGCTTTTGGTCTTGCCGGTAAAGATCTCTCCGGTGATATAACCCTTCAGATGGGCGTTGTAAAGAAGGGCGGCATAAAGCTGAATCAGTCTGCGCTGGGTGGGCAGATGATTCCGAATCCAGCCGGTGAGCCTACCCAAGGCCGATACACTCCGTACAGATATTGATCGCCTTCACCAGCACATCCCGCAGGCCGCCGTTCATCACACCCAGCACGATAAACAAAATGGCGACCCCGTACAGGCCGGCGCGAAGAAGGCCCACGGGCAGCCGACGGGGAGTCGGCTGTTCGGACGTTTCCCGTCCCACATGACCCTTCAGCGCGGCGATTTCCCGGTTCACATTGCGCCCCCAGGCATAAGCCGCCGCCAGAACCACCCCGAAAGCGGCCACGACCCACGGCGCCACATGGAGCAGCATCTGTCCCATGACCTGCTCCAAATCCCAGGAGACGAAATGTCTCCCATCAAGGAGGTACACCAGGCAGGGTACGGCGCAGACCAGCACCGCCCCGGCGGCGGCGAAGCAGATGGCCCGGCGCTGCCGCTCCAGATCTTTGGCCTCATCGGGAAGTGCAGCAACGCGGGTCTTCATGAGCCGCAGCCGGTTCTCCGGGGAAATGGGGGCGCGGGACTTGTCCTCTCCGGCCACGGACTGCGCCAGGAGCGCCGCTACGGTGAGCAGTACATAAATTACCATCAGCGGCCGGAGGGGCCGCAGATGGGCCGCCACAATCTCCACGCTGTAAACGGGGGAGCGGTATACGCCAGAGGCGTCCAGATTGGCGGGGCTGTTGCCCACCAGATAAATGTCGATACACTGCCAGGCCAGCGCCACCAGTACCAGAACGGTTGCCAGCGTCATGACCCAGCGTATCACTTGCGTTCGTTTTGCCATTTTCCCTTTCCTTTCGTTTATGATGAGTGGATTATAGCACGCCGTGTCGTTTCCCGCAACAGAAAATCGAAAATCGCCGGCGCGCCGTCTCCACTTCTTGACACAGAAACCATTTTATGCTATCTTACACATGGTAATCTATATTTGAAGGGAGAAAAATACATGAAATGCACAAAGATCCTACTTAGCCTGCTGCTGGTGACGGCACTGCTCCTGTGCGCCGGCTGCAAAAACACCCCGGACGAGCAGCCCTCCACCGAGCCGTCCACCACCGCAACCGCCGCCCCCACGGAGGAGACCACCGCTCCCACCGAGGACAACGCCGCCCCCTATCAGATGGGCGATACCATGCGGGACTTCACCGTTACCACCTTTGACGGTAAGACCGTGACCCTGTCTGAGGTTCTCAAGGAAAAGGACATGGTGCTCATCAACATCTGGGCTTCCTGGTGCGGCCCCTGCGCTGCGGAGTTCCCCTTCCTGGAAGAGGCCTATGAGCAGTACAAGGATCGGGTGGAGGTCATCGCCGTTTCCTGCGAGTCCGAGGATACCGACGACGTACTGGCAGCCTATGCCGCCGAGAAGGGTATGACCTTCCCCGTAGCTCAGGATACTGCGGGCCTGGCCAACGCTTTCGACGTGCACTCCATCCCCACCTCCATCGTCGTAGACCGGTTCGGCACCATCTGCTTCATCGAGGCCGGTTCCCAGTCTGACGTGTCGGCCTTTACCTGCCTGTTCGACCTGTTTGTGGGCGACGACTACACCGAGTCCATTATGCAGTACGGCACCCCCCGTGTAAAACCCAACGTGGAGCCCTCCTCCGAGGCTGACCTGGCCGCTGCCCTGAATGTGGAGGGCGGCTCCCTGGTGTTCACCAACGACGCCGACGAATATGCTTGGCCCATGGTGGTGGGTGAGCAGGACGGCCGCTCCGTAACCACTTCCTCCAACCATTTGGTCAACCGCAGCGAGGCCGTGGTCAACGCCACGGTGAACGCCAAGGCCGGCGACGCCGTCGCCATCACGTTCAAGGTGTCCAGCGAGGCTGCCTTCGACCTCATGCAGATCCGCGTCAACGGCGAAACCGTGAAGTGCTTCGGCGGTGAACACGATTGGATGACCTACGCCTACGCCTTTGACGCCGACGGGGAGTACACCGTGTCCATCGCCTACACCAAAGACGAACAGGGCGAATCCGGCGAGGATCTGCTGTGGATCGACAGCGTCGCCCTGCTCTCCGGCGACGATGCCGCCGCCGCCCTGGAGGCCAACCCCGCCTACCTGGTGGGCGACACCACCGCGCTGACCGTTTCCAACCCCGATGCCAAGGAGATCGTCTTTAGCGATCCCAGCCAGCTTCCCGAGGACACCACCTTCTACATCGTGCCCGGCGACACCGCCGACTTCCTGCTGACCCTGGCCGCCGATGTAGACCCCGAAGCGACTTTTGTTTATTGCTACTTTGACGGCAACCAGGCCTGTGTGCTGGATTACGCCGGCGAGGGCGGCTACGCCTTCTCCAGCGGCATTGACAGCATGGAGACCACCGGCTACAGCTACGCGGATGTGTTCGTATACAATTCTCTGGATCCGGACAACGCGCTGGCCCATATCATGTACTTTGCCAGCGAGGAAAATGTCAATGAAGTGGTGGCCTCTTACCTGTCCGACGAGAGCGGCAACGCCCTTGTGTCCTGGCAGTACGCCGACGGCACCCAGCCCTCCACCACTGACCGGCCCCAGGTGTCCGAACCCGCCGGCGGCGAAGTCACCTACACCGTCAAGTATGTGGATCAGAACGGTCAGCCCGTAGCGGGCGTGACCTGCCAGGTCTGCGACGACGATAACTGCATGGTGTATGTGTCCGACGAAAACGGCGTGTGCGAATTCACCCTGCCTCCCTACGCCTACGAAATCCACACCCTCAAGGTTCCCGAGGGCTACGAGGGCGACACCGAAACCGTCACCACCGCGTCTGCCGAGGGCGACGAGCTGACCTTCACCCTGGAGAAGAAGTAAGTTTCTCCGCGGCACAGCCTCGGATGTTAAAACTAGGGCGCGTTGCAAAATGTGACAAGATGATGCATTAGCGCGAGGAGAAAAAATAAAAAACAAATCGGTCAACTCCGAAAAAAGGGGTTGGCCGATTTGCCTTTTTGCTGTATGCTTCATGTGTG
>ERZ1504875.250-NODE-250-length-13996-cov-3.870024_pt1 | contig 13996 bp, 12 predicted proteins | sample MGYA00572088_ERZ1504875 | MGnify/ENA primary metagenome ERZ1504875 (study PRJEB39906, sample SAMEA3182112) | gut metagenome | biome: human; feature: gut; material: Stool; isolation source: human stools | place: Canada | collected 2013-05-06 ...
GCTGAAAGAACACGCCTGATTACTTTGCTCCATTCCGTGCTGGCTGCGCTTGCGGTCAGCACACCTCACTTCTCGTGATCAAGATCACATTCTCGCTTTCCCCTGCGACACGGGTGTCGAATTCATTTTTTGCTGAACGTTAATGACCATCATTTTTGTACCGTTCAGAATACAGTTAATTCATAACCTATTGAATATATTAAATTAATAAGACTGGCATCCTTTATGCAATATGAAATGCAATGTTTCATATCATTTTCAAGGAGCCGACATGAACCGCTTTGTGGTGGCCGAACCACTGTGGTGTACAGGATGTAATACCTGTCTCGCTGCCTGTTCGGACGTGCATAAAACGCAAGGTTTACAGCAACACCCGCGCCTGGCCCTGGCGAAGACGTCAACACTCACTGCCCCTGTCGTGTGTCATCACTGTGAGGAAGCCCCTTGCCTGCAGGTCTGCCCGGTCAATGCCATCTCCCAGAGGGATGATGCGATCCAACTCAACGAAAGCCTCTGTATTGGCTGCAAGCTTTGTGCCGTGGTCTGCCCATTTGGCGCAATCAGCGCTTCAGGAAGCCGTCCGGTGAATGCCCCTGCGCAATATGTTTTTCAGGCTGAGGGCTCACTCAAAGACGGCGAAGAAAACGCGCCGACCCAACATGCTTTGCTGCGCTGGGAACCGGGTGTCCAGACCGTCGCGGTGAAATGCGACCTGTGTGATTTCTTGCCAGAAGGTCCGGCCTGCGTTCGCGCTTGCCCGAATCAGGCGTTACGGCTGATCACCGACGATAGCCTGCAACGTCAGATGAAAGAAAAACAGCGCATTGCCGCAAGCTGGTTTGCCAATGGCGGGGAGGATCCCCTTTCCCTCACTCAGGAGCAACGCTAATGGATGCCCTGCAATTATTAACCTGGTCGCTGATCCTCTATCTGTTTGCCAGTCTGGCTTCGCTGTTTTTACTCGGTCTGGACAGACTGGCTATTAAGCTTTCCGGCATCACATCGCTGGTGGGTGGCGTGATTGGCATCATCAGCGGAATTACGCAATTACATGCAGGCGTAATTTTAGTCGCCCGTTTTGCCACGCCTTTTGACTTTGCCGATTTAACCCTGCGAATGGATAGCCTCTCGGCATTTATGGTGCTGGTTATCTCCTTGCTGGTGGTGGTTTGTTCGCTCTATTCATTGACTTATATGCGCGAATACGAGGGCAAAGGCGCGGCGGCGATGGGCTTCTTTATGAATCTTTTCATCGCATCGATGGTTGCCCTGCTGGTGATGGACAACGCTTTTTGGTTCATCGTGCTGTTTGAAATGATGTCGCTGTCTTCCTGGTTTCTGGTCATTGCCAGGCAGGATAAAACGTCAATCAACGCTGGCATGCTCTACTTTTTTATCGCCCACGCCGGATCGGTACTGATTATGATCGCCTTCTTGCTGATGGGGCGCGAAAGCGGCAGCCTCGATTTTGCCAGTTTCCGCACGCTTTCACTTTCTCCGGGGCTGGCGTCGGCGGTGTTCCTGCTGGCCTTCTTTGGTTTTGGCGCGAAAGCCGGGATGATGCCGTTGCACAGCTGGTTGCCACGCGCTCACCCTGCCGCACCATCGCACGCTTCGGCGTTGATGTCTGGCGTAATGGTCAAAATCGGTATTTTCGGCATCCTGAAAGTAGCGATGGACCTGCTGGCGCAAACGGGTTTGCCGCTGTGGTGGGGCATTCTGGTGATGGCGATCGGCGCAATCTCCGCGCTCCTGGGCGTGCTGTATGCGCTGGCGGAACAGGATATCAAACGGCTGCTGGCCTGGAGTACCGTCGAAAACGTCGGCATTATTTTGCTGGCGGTCGGTGTGGCGATGGTCGGTCTGTCACTGCACGACCCGCTGCTCACCGTTGTTGGACTGCTCGGCGCGCTGTTTCATCTGCTCAACCATGCGCTGTTCAAAGGGCTGCTGTTTCTCGGCGCGGGTGCGATTATTTCGCGTTTGCATACCCACGACATGGAAAAAATGGGGGCACTGGCGAAACGTATGCCGTGGACAGCCGCAGCATGCCTGATTGGTTGCCTCGCGATATCTGCTATTCCTCCGCTGAATGGTTTTATCAGCGAATGGTACACCTGGCAGTCGCTGTTCTCACTAAGTCGTGTGGAAGCCGTAGCGCTACAACTTGCGGGTCCTATTGCTATGGTGATGCTGGCAGTCACTGGTGGGCTGGCAGTAATGTGCTTCGTCAAAATGTACGGTATTACTTTCTGTGGAGCGCCGCGCAGTACACACGCTGAAGAGGCACAGGAAGTGCCGAATACGATGATCGTCGCCATGCTACTGCTCGCGGCACTCTGCGTATTCATTGCGCTTAGTGCCAGTTGGCTGGCACCGAAGATAATGCACATTGCCCATGCGTTTACCAATACCCCTCCCGTCACTGTCGCCAGCGGAATAGCACTTGTACCAGGCACGTTTCATACACGGGTCACTCCCTCATTACTGTTGCTGTTACTACTGGCGATGCCTTTGCTGCCTGGCCTTTACTGGCTGTGGTGTCGTTCGCGCCGCGCAGCGTTTCGTCGCACAGGAGATGCCTGGGCATGCGGCTACGGCTGGGAAAATGCGATGGCCCCGTCAGGCAATGGCGTGATGCAGCCGCTGCGTGTGGTCTTTTGTGCGCTATTTCGTCTACGACAACAGCTCGACCCTACGCTGAGGCTAAATAAAGGTCTTGCGCACGTCACCGCCAGGGCTCAGAGCACAGAACCCTTCTGGGATGAGCGGGTGATCCGCCCCATCGTGAGCGCCACCCAACGGCTGGCCAAAGAAGTACAGCATCTGCAAAGCGGCGACTTTCGTCTCTATTGCCTGTATGTGGTCGCCGCACTGGTTGTGCTGCTAATCGCTATTGCCGTCTAAGGAAATCACCATGAGACAAACTCTTTGCGACGGATATCTGGTCATTTTTGCGTTAGCACAGGCCGTGATTCTGCTGGTGCTAACCCCGCTTTTTACGGGGATTTCCCGGCAGATACGCGCGCGTATGCACTCCCGTCGCGGACCGGGGATCTGGCAGGATTATCGCGATATCCACAAACTGTTTAAACGCCAGGAAGTTGCGCCGACATCTTCAGGTCTGATGTTCCGCCTGATGCCGTGGGTATTAATCAGCAGCATGCTGGTGCTGGCGATGGCCCTACCACTATTTATTACTGTTTCCCCTTTTGCGGGCGGCGGCGATCTGATCACCCTTATCTATCTTCTTGCCCTGTTTCGTTTTTTCTTTGCTCTTTCCGGGCTGGATACCGGAAGCCCCTTTGCGGGAGTCGGTGCCAGTCGCGAGTTGACGCTCGGCATTCTGGTCGAACCCATGCTCATTCTCTCACTGCTGGTATTGGCGCTGATAGCGGATTCCACGCATATCGAGATGATCAGCAATACGCTGGCGACGGGCTGGAACTCGCCGCTAACCACCGTACTGGCGTTACTGGCCTGTGGTTTTGCCTGCTTCATTGAGATGGGAAAAATTCCCTTTGATGTTGCTGAAGCAGAACAGGAATTACAGGAAGGCCCGCTGACCGAATATTCCGGTGCCGGGCTGGCGCTGGCGAAATGGGGGCTGGGGCTGAAACAGGTCGTGATGGCATCACTGTTTGTGGCCCTGTTTCTGCCCTTTGGGCGCGCGCAAGAGCTTTCTCTCACCTGCCTGCTGACTTCACTTGTCGTTACGCTGCTCAAGGTTTTGCTGATTTTTGTACTGGCCTCAATCGCAGAAAACACGCTGGCACGCGGGCGTTTTTTACTCATTCACCATGTGACCTGGCTTGGCTTCAGCCTTGCTGCGCTTGCCTGGGTCTTCTGGTTAACCGGTCTGTAAGGAGCACTGACGGAATATGGAAAATCTTGCTCTGACGACGTTATTGCTGCCTTTTATCGGCGCACTGGTCGTTTCGTTTTCGCCACAACGTCGGGCCGCCGAATGGGGAGTTTTGTTCGCCGCGCTGACCACGCTGTGCATGTTGTCACTGATCTCCGCGTTTTATCAGGCCGATAAAGTTGCCGTCACGTTGACGTTGGTCAACGTGGGGGATGTGGCGTTGTTTGGCCTGGTCATTGATCGCGTGAGTACGCTGATTCTGTTTGTGGTGGTGTTTCTCGGTTTGCTGGTCACGATCTACTCCACGGGTTATCTGACGGATAAAAATCGCGAACACCCGCATAACGGCACGAATCGTTATTACGCATTTTTGCTGGTGTTTATCGGCGCGATGGCGGGACTGGTACTCTCCTCGACGCTGCTCGGTCAGTTGTTGTTTTTTGAAATTACGGGCGGCTGCTCCTGGGCGTTGATCAGTTATTACCAGAGCGATAAAGCGCAGCGTTCAGCACTAAAAGCGTTGCTTATCACTCATATCGGTTCGCTGGGGTTGTATCTTGCCGCCGCCACGCTGTTTTTGCAGACCGGAACGTTTGCGCTCAGCGCGATGAGCGAGTTACACGGCGACGCACGCTATCTGGTTTATGGTGGCATCCTGTTTGCCGCGTGGGGGAAATCGGCCCAGCTACCGATGCAAGCGTGGCTACCGGATGCAATGGAAGCGCCAACACCGATCAGCGCCTATCTCCACGCCGCATCGATGGTGAAAGTGGGCGTTTACATTTTTGCCCGTGCCATTATCGACGGCGGCAATATCCCGCATGTGATTGGCGGCGTTGGCATGGTTATGGCACTGGTCACCATTCTTTATGGCTTCCTGATGTATTTGCCACAGCAGGATATGAAGCGGTTGCTGGCCTGGTCGACCATCACTCAACTTGGCTGGATGTTTTTCGGCTTGTCGCTCTCCATCTTCGGTTCGCGGCTGGCGCTGGAGGGCCGCATCGCCTACATCGTCAACCACGCGTTCGCTAAAAGCCTGTTTTTCCTTGTAGCAGGTGCGCTGAGTTACAGCTGCGGCACGCGCTTGTTGCCGCGTCTGCGTGGCGTATTGCACACCCTGCCGTTGCCTGGCGTGGGTTTCTGCGTGGCAGCGCTGGCAATTACCGGCGTGCCGCCGTTCAACGGCTTCTTCAGTAAATTCCCGCTGTTTGCCGCCGGTTTTGCGTTGTCAGTGGAGTACTGGATCCTGCTGCCCGCCATGATTCTGCTGATGATTGAATCGGTCGCCAGTTTCGCCTGGTTTATTCGCTGGTTTGGTCGCGTCGTGCCTGGCAAACCGAGCGAGGCCGTCGCCGATGCCGCACCGCTGCCAGGATCAATGCGCCTGGTGTTGATTGTACTGATTGTGATGTCGCTGATTTCCAGCGTAATCGCCGCGACCTGGTTGCAGTAAGGAGATGATGAATGACCGGTTCTATGATCGTAAATAATCTGGCGGGACTGATGATGCTGACATCGCTGTTTGTGATTAGCGTCAAAAGCTATCGCCTGTCATGCGGATTTTACGCCTGCCAGTCGCTGGTGCTGGTGTCTATTTTCGCCACTCTCTCGTGCCTGTTCGCCGCAGAGCAACTGCTGATCTGGTCCGCCAGCGCCTTTATCACCAAAGTGCTGCTGGTACCGTTAATCATGACTTACGCTGCACGAAATATTCCCCAGAACATCCCGGAAAAAGCGTTATTCGGTCCGGCAATGATGACACTGCTCGCGGCGTTAATTGTCCTGCTTTGCGCATTTGTCGTTCAGCCCGTGAAGCTACCGATGGCTACCGGGCTGAAACCGGCGCTGGCGGTGGCGTTAGGTCATTTTCTGCTTGGCCTGCTGTGCATTGTCAGCCAGCGCAATATCCTGCGGCAAATTTTTGGTTACTGCCTGATGGAAAACGGCTCCCATCTGGTACTGGCGCTTCTTGCCTGGCGTGCACCGGAACTGGTGGAAATTGGTATCGCTACCGACGCCATCTTCGCCGTCATTGTGATGGTGTTACTGGCAAGAAAAATATGGCGTACCCACGGCACGCTGGACGTGAACAACTTGACCGCGCTGAAGGGATAATGAGATGAGTTATTCTGTGATGTTCGCTTTACTCCTGCTCACGCCGCTGCTTTTTTCGCTGCTCTGTTTTGCCTGCCGGAAACGGGGGCACTCTGCGACTCGCACGGTGACAGTACTACATGGCTTAGGGATCACACTGCTGCTGATTCTGGCACTGTGGGTGGTCCAAACTGCCGCTGATGCGGGAGAAATATTCGCTGCGGGACTGTGGCTTCACATTGATGGTCTGGGCGGTTTGTTCCTCGCCATTCTTGGTGTGATTGGCTTTCTCACCGGTGTTTACTCGATTGGCTACATGCGTCATGAAGTGGCACACGGCGAGCTTTCACCCGTTACGCTGTGCGATTACTACGGTTTCTTCCATCTGTTTTTGTTCACCATGCTGCTGGTTGTTACCAGCAATAACCTGATTGTGATGTGGGCGGCAATCGAAGCCACCACCTTAAGCTCGGCGTTTCTGGTAGGCATTTACGGTCAGCGTTCATCGCTGGAAGCTGCATGGAAGTACATCATTATTTGTACTGTTGGTGTCGCTTTTGGTCTGTTCGGTACCGTGCTGGTATACGCCAACGCCGCCAGCGTTATGCCGCAGGCAGAAATGGCGATATTCTGGAGCGAGGTTCTTAAGCAATCGTCCTTGCTTGACCCAACATTAATGCTGTTGGCCTTTGTGTTTGTGCTAATTGGCTTTGGCACCAAAACCGGGCTTTTTCCCATGCACGCCTGGCTGCCGGATGCTCACAGTGAAGCGCCGAGTCCGGTCAGCGCCCTGCTCTCCGCCGTATTGCTGAACTGCGCGCTGTTGGTGCTTATTCGCTATTACATCATTATTTGCCAGGCCATCGGCAGCGATTTCCCCAACCGGTTGTTGCTCATCTTCGGCATGTTGTCGGTTGCCGTGGCGGCATTTTTCATTCTGGTACAGCGGGACATTAAGCGTCTGCTGGCGTACTCCAGCGTGGAGAACATGGGACTGGTCGCGGTGGCGTTAGGCATTGGCGGGCCGCTGGGAATTTTTGCCGCGCTGCTGCACACCTTAAACCACAGTCTGGCAAAAACGCTGTTGTTCTGCGGTTCCGGCAATGTACTGCTCAAGTACGGCACGCGCGATCTCAACGTCGTCTGTGGGATGCTCAAAATCATGCCATTTACCGCCGTGTTGTTTGGCGGCGGTGCGCTGGCGCTGGCCGGGATGCCGCCCTTCAACATTTTTCTTAGCGAATTTATGACCGTTACCGCCGGACTGGCACGTAATCACCTGCTGATTATCGTCCTGCTGTTATTGCTGTTAACGCTGGTGCTGGCGGGCCTGGTACGGATGGCTGCGCGGGTGTTAATGGCGAAACCGCCGCAGGCCGTTAACCGGGGTGAACTTGGCTGGTTGACCACCTCGCCAATGGTGATTCTGCTGGTCATGATGCTGGCGATGGGAACGCATATTCCACAACCTGTCATCAGGATCCTGGCAGGCGCTTCCACTATAGTCCTCTCAGGGACGCACGACCTGCCTGCACAACGTAGCACCTGGCATGATTTTTTGCCTTCAGGCACCGCATCTGTTTCGGAGAAACACAGTGAACGTTAATTCATCGTCAAATCGTGGCGAAGCGATTCTCGCCGCCCTGAAAACGCAGTTCCCCGGCGCGGTGCTGGATGAAGAGCGACAAACGCCTGAACAGGTCACCATTACGGTGAAAATCAATCTGCTGCCTGACGTTGTGCATTATCTTTATTATCAACATGATGGCTGGCTTCCAGTCCTGTTTGGCAACGACGAGCGGACACTTAACGGTCATTACGCGGTTTATTATGCCCTTTCTATGGAAGGGGCCGAAAAATGCTGGATCGTGGTGAAGGCACTGGTCGATGCCGACAGTCGGGAGTTTCCGTCAGTCACACCGCGCGTCCCTGCCGCGGTCTGGGGCGAGCGAGAAATTCGCGATATGTACGGGCTGATTCCGGTTGGCCTGCCGGATCAGCGTCGGCTGGTGTTGCCCGATGACTGGCCGGAAGATATGCATCCGCTGCGCAAAGACGCGATGGATTATCGACTGCGCCCAGAACCGACGACTGATACCGAAACGTATCCGTTTATCAACGAGGGCAACAGCGATGCGCGGGTGATCCCTGTCGGCCCGTTGCATATCACCTCCGATGAACCAGGTCACTTCCGCTTGTTTGTGGATGGCGAGCAAATTGTCGATGCTGATTACCGCCTGTTTTATGTCCATCGCGGCATGGAGAAACTGGCAGAAACGCGGATGGGCTACAACGAAGTGACCTTCTTATCCGACCGCGTGTGTGGGATTTGCGGTTTTGCCCACAGTGTGGCCTATACCAACTCGGTTGAAAATGCACTTGGGATTGAGGTGCCGCAACGAGCGCATACTATTCGCTCGATTCTGCTGGAAGTCGAACGGCTACACAGTCATTTGCTCAACCTTGGTCTCTCCTGCCATTTTGTTGGTTTTGATACCGGCTTTATGCAATTTTTCCGCGTGCGGGAAAAGTCGATGACAATGGCGGAATTGCTGACCGGGTCGCGTAAAACCTACGGTCTGAATCTGATTGGTGGTGTTCGCCGCGATATTCTCAAAGAGCAACGTCTGCAAACGCTGAAACTGGTGCGCGAGATGCGAGCCGACGTGTCGGAGCTGGTAGAGATGCTGCTTGCCACGCCGAATATGGAACAACGCACTCAGGGCATTGGCATTCTCGACCGACAAATCGCCCGTGATTATAGCCCCGTAGGGCCGCTGATCCGCGGCAGTGGTTTTGCCCGTGATTTGCGCTTTGATCACCCCTACGCCGACTACGGCAATATTCCCAAAACGCTGTTTACCTTTACCGGCGGCGATGTCTTCTCCCGCGTGATGGTCCGTGTAAAAGAGACGTTTGATTCGCTGGCAATGCTGGAATTTGCCCTCGACAACATGCCAGATACCCCACTGCTGACCGAAGGCTTTAGCTATAAACCTCACGCATTCGCGCTGGGCTTTGTTGAAGCGCCACGTGGTGAAGACGTGCACTGGAGCATGCTCGGTGATAACCAAAAATTGTTCCGCTGGCGCTGTCGTGCCGCCACCTACGCCAACTGGCCAGTGCTACGTTACATGCTGCGCGGCAATACCGTTTCTGACGCACCGCTGATTATCGGTAGCCTTGATCCCTGCTACTCCTGTACCGACCGTGTGACGCTGGTTGATGTGCGCAAGCGCCAGTCAAAAACCGTGCCGTATAAAGAGATCGAACGCTACGGCATTGATCGTAACCGTTCGCCGCTGAAGTAAGGACAGAAGATGCTGAAGTTACTGAAAACTATTATGCGCGCCGGAACCGCGACGGTGAAATATCCCTTCGCGCCACTGGAGGTCAGCCCAGGCTTTCGCGGGAAACCGGACCTGATGCCCAGCCAATGTATTGCCTGCGGTGCCTGCGCCTGTGCTTGTCCGGCAAATGCGCTGACTATCCAGACCGACGACCAGCAAAATACGCGCACCTGGCAGCTCTATCTGGGGCGTTGTATTTACTGCGGACGTTGTGAAGAAGTGTGCCCGACCAGAGCCATTCAGCTTACCAATAACTTTGAACTGACCGTCACCAATAAAGCCGATCTCTATACCCGCGCGACGTTCCATCTACAACGTTGCAGCCGTTGCGAACGCCCGTTTGCCCCGCAAAAAACCGTCGCACTGGCTGCAGAACTGTTGGCACAGCAACAAAATGCACCACAAAACCGCGAAATGTTACGGGCGCAAGCGAGCGTCTGCCCGGAATGCAAACAGCGCGCGACGCTGATCAACGACGACACAGATGAACCGCTGGTGGCTAAGGAGCAGCTATGAGTCCAGTGCTTACGCAACATGTCAGCCAGCCCATCACGCTGGACGAGCAAACGCAAAAGATGAAGCAGCATTTGCTACAGGATATCCGTCGCTCGGCTTACGTTTATCGCGTCGATTGCGGCGGCTGCAACGCCTGTGAAATCGAAATTTTTGCTGCCATCACACCCGTATTCGACGCAGAACGTTTTGGCATTAAGGTTGTTTCATCACCGCGTCACGCCGATATTTTGTTATTTACTGGCGCAGTCACCCGGGCGATGCGTATGCCTGCACTTCGGGCGTATGAGTCTGCCCCCGATCATAAAATTTGTGTTTCCTACGGCGCGTGCGGTGTCGGCGGCGGTATTTTCCACGATCTTTACAGCGTCTGGGGCGGCAGCGACACCATTGTCCCCATTGATGTTTGGATCCCCGGCTGCCCGCCAACACCGGCCGCCACCATTCACGGTTTCGCCGTGGCGCTCGGTTTGCTGCAACAGAAGATTCACGCGGTGGATTATCGCGATCCCACCGGGGAGACCATGCAACCGCTGTGGCCGCAGATCCCGCCATCACAGCGTATCGCCATTGAGCGAGAAGCGAGGCGGCTGGCGGGCTATCGTCAGGGGCGAGAAATTTGCGATCGGCTCCTGCGCCATTTAAGCGACGATCCTACAGGAAATCGGGTTAACACCTGGTTGCGCGATGCCGACGATCCGCGTCTCAATAGTATCGTTCAGCAACTCTTTCGCGTACTCCGGGGGTTACATGACTGAAGAGTGCAGGGAAATTGTTTTCTGGACGCTGCGAAAAAAGTTTGTCGCCAGTAGCGACGAGATGCCGGAACACAGCTCCCAGGTAATGTATTACTCGCTAGCTATCGGCCATCACGTTGGCGTGATTGATTGTCTGAATGTCGCCTTCCGCTGCCCACTGACGGAATACGAAGATTGGCTTGCACTGGTCGAAGAGGAGCAAGCCCGACGTAAGATGCTGGGGGTGATGACCTTTGGTGAGATTGTTATTGACGCCAGCCACACCACCCTGTTGACCCGGGCATTCGCGCCACTGGCAGATGACGCGACGTCTGTGTGGCAGGCGCGTAGCATTCAATTCATTCATCTGTTGGATGAAATTGTGCAGGAACCGGCCATCTATCTGATGGCCAGAAAAATTGCGTGAGAAGGATTTCTCATTAATAAGGACTGTTGATGGCTATGTCAGACGAGGCGATGTTTGCCCCGCCGCAAGGAATAACAATTGAAGCGGTAAACGGAATGCTCGCGGAGCGGTTAGCGCAGAAACACGGCAAGGCGTCTTTATTACGCGCCTTCATCCCGCTGCCGCCGCCGTTCAGCCCGGTACAACTTATTGAACTGCACGTTCTCAAAAGCAACTTCTATTACCGCTACCATGATGATGGCAGCGATGTGACGGCAACAGCAGAGTATCAGGGCGAGATGGTCGATTATTCGCGTCACGCCGTCCTTCTCGGCAGTAGTGGAATGGCGGAGCTACGCTTTATTCGCACCCACGGCAGTCGTTTTACTCCCCAGGATTGCACACTGTTTAACTGGCTGGCACACATAATCACTCCGGTTCTGCAATCATGGCTCAATGATGAAGAACAGCAGGTGGCGCTGCGTTTGCTGGAGAAAGATCGCGATCATCATCGGGTACTGGTGGATATCACTAATGCAGTGTTGTCACATCTTGATCTCGACGATCTGATCGCTGACGTCGCTCGTGAGATCCATCATTTTTTCGGTCTGGCTTCAGTCAGTATGGTACTGGGCGATCATCGAAAGAACGAGAAGTTCAGCCTGTGGTGCAGCGATCTTTCTGCCTCACATTGTGCGTGTCTGCCACGCTGTATGCCTGGCGAAAGTGTATTGCTGACACAAACGCTACAAACCCGACAACCGACCTTGACGCACCGTGCAGACGATCTGTTTCTCTGGCAACGCGACCCGTTATTACACTTACTTGCATCTAACGGCTGCGAATCTGCGCTCCTTATACCGCTCACCTTTGGCAACCATACACCGGGCACATTGTTGCTGGCGCATACCTCTTCCACTCTCTTTAGTGAGGAAAACTGCCAGCTACTACAACATATTGCCGATCGCATCGCTATTGCCGTTGGCAATGCCGATGCCTGGCGCAGCATGACCGATTTGCAGGAAAGCTTGCAGCAAGAAAACCACCAGCTTAGCGAGCAGCTCCTTTCGAATCTGGGCGTCGGTGACATTATCTATCAAAGCCAGGCAATGGAAGATTTGCTCCAGCAGGTAGATATTGTGGCGAAGAGCGACAGTACGGTGTTGATTTGTGGTGAAACCGGAACCGGCAAAGAGGTGATCGCCAGAGCGATCCATCAACTTAGCCCACGACGCGACAAGCCACTGGTCAAAATCAACTGCGCTGCCATCCCCGCCAGTCTTCTGGAAAGTGAGTTATTCGGTCATGACAAAGGGGCATTTACTGGTGCGATTAATACCCATCGTGGTCGTTTTGAAATTGCCGATGGCGGCACGTTGTTTCTCGATGAAATTGGCGATCTGCCGTTAGAACTTCAGCCTAAACTGCTGCGCGTATTGCAGGAACGGGAGATTGAGCGTCTCGGCGGGAGTAGAACGATCCCGGTAAATGTCAGAGTCATTGCCGCCACCAACCGTGATTTGTGGCAAATGGTTGAAGATCGCCAGTTTCGCAGCGATCTCTTTTATCGCCTGAATGTCTTCCCACTGGAATTGCCCCCGCTACGCGACCGTCCGGAAGATATCCCTCTTTTAGCAAAACATTTCACGCAAAAAATGGCGCGCCATATGAATCGCGCAATTGACGCCATCCCGACCGAGGCGCTACGCCAGTTGATGTCGTGGGACTGGCCGGGCAACGTGCGCGAGCTGGAAAACGTGATTGAGCGGGCGGTACTACTGACTCGCGGTAACAGTCTGAATTTACATCTTAATGTCCGACAAAGCCGTTTACTGCCGACGCTAAATGAAGATTCAGCGCTTCGCAGTTCAATGGCACAGTTGCTGCACCCGACGACGCCAGAGAATGACGAAGAAGAACGTCAGCGCATTGTTCAGGTATTGCGAGAAACCAATGGCATTGTTGCCGGGCCCCGTGGCGCGGCGACACGATTAGGGATGAAGCGCACCACGCTGCTGTCACGAATGCAGCGTCTGGGGATCTCGGTTCGCGAGGTGTTGTAATCTGCTTTTGCAGGAGTATTCATGAGAAACAAACTCTCTTTCGACTTGCAGTTGAGCGCCAGAAAAGCGGCAATCGCTGAACGGATTGCCGCCCATAAAATTGCCCGCAGCAAAGTGTCGGTCTTTTTAATGGCGATGTCCGCTGGCGTGTTTATGGCGATCGGATTTACTTTTTACCTTTCCGTTATCGCCGATGCCCCGTCTTCACAGGCATTAACCCATCTGGTGGGTGGCCTTTGCTTTACACTCGGCTTTATTTTGCTGGCGGTTTGCGGCACCAGCCTGTTCACCTCGTCGGTAATGACGGTGATGGCAAAAAGTCGGGGCGTTATTAGCTGGCGAACATGGCTGATTAATGCACTTCTGGTGGCCTGCGGTAATCTGGCAGGTATTGCCTGTTTCAGTTTGTTAATCTGGTTTTCCGGGCTGGTGATGAGTGAAAACGCGATGTGGGGAGTCGCGGTTTTACACTGCGCCGAGGGCAAAATGCATCATACATTTACTGAATCTGTCAGCCTCGGCATTATGTGCAATCTGATGGTTTGCCTGGCGCTGTGGATGAGTTATTGCGGGCGTTCATTATGCGACAAAATCGTCGCCATGATTTTGCCCATCACCCTGTTTGTCGCCAGTGGCTTTGAGCACTGTATCGCCAATTTGTTTGTGATTCCGTTCGCCATTGCCATTCGCCATTTCGCCCCTCCCCCCTTCTGGCAACTGGCGCACAGTAGCGCAGACAATTTTCCGGCACTGACGGTCAGCCATTTTATTACCGCCAATCTGCTCCCGGTGATGCTGGGTAATATTATCGGCGGTGCAGTGCTGGTGAGTATTTGTTATCGGGCTATTTATTTACGTCAGGAACCCTAAAAATCAGCCCGGCGAAACAGTTCGTCGGGCTGAAGATTATTCTTGCGCGATTTGCCCATCGGGCCAGGCGTGAATCACGGCTTTGATCAGCGTCG
>ERZ1504875.349-NODE-349-length-11630-cov-3.406307_pt1 | contig 11630 bp, 6 predicted proteins | sample MGYA00572088_ERZ1504875 | MGnify/ENA primary metagenome ERZ1504875 (study PRJEB39906, sample SAMEA3182112) | gut metagenome | biome: human; feature: gut; material: Stool; isolation source: human stools | place: Canada | collected 2013-05-06 ...
TTATTTTATCTGAAGAATCACACAGCCGGTAAAGATGAACGGATTTTTGAATATAAAGACGGGAAACAAATCTTTTGGTGAATTATAGAATACTATTGAATATTTGATAGATAGAATGAATAATGTACGTAATCTATTGACTGGAAGTTTGGTCTACATTGCTTGTATAGTTTTATTGTCTTTGGCATGTAACGTTTCTTCCGGACTTCCTGTAGCTGATGTTATAGGGCAATGGCTCTATTTCGATAAAAGTGCATTGGTAGTTGCAGGATGTCTGTTGATGGCTGGATTGATGATGGAAAAAAGGTATTTTCTTTTTATACCGGTTTCGTGGGTATTGGTAATGCTGGGGGGCATTGAGGCTGTTTGGGGATTGAGGCAGCTTTATGGTTATGCTGTGTCCAACCATTCCTTGTATGTATTGACAGGTTCTTTCTTCAATCCGGGGCCTTATTCCGGCTATTTGGCCATGATACTTCCGGTCTGTCTGTATCAATGGCTGACCAAGAGGGGGGAGATTCTCTGCTCTGACCGGAATGACGGGAAAGGATGGAAAAAGGTGATGGATAAAGTTGGAGCTATGGTTGCCGGTGGCGTGATGCTGCTTATCTTTTGTGTGCTTCCGGCAGGAATGAGCCGTTCGGCATGGTTGGCGGCAGGAGTTTCCTGTCTGTGTGTATATGCTTGGCATATGGATTGGACGGATAAGTTCAGATTATTATGGCAGCAGCAAAGGCAGCGTGTGGTGATGGTAGTGGTCGGTGGATTCTGTGTCTTGCTATTGGCGGGCTATTTACTGTTTGTCTTGAAACCCGATTCTGCACGTGGCCGTCTTTTCATGTGGAAGATAACTTGTCGTGCCATTGCAGAAAAGCCGTTGACCGGATATGGGATTCATAATTTCGCAGCAGCCTATGGAAATGCGCAGGAAACTTATTTTGCAGCAGGTGATTATGAACCGTGGGAGGAACGTGTGGCGGGAAGTCCGGAATATGCATTCAATGAATATCTGCAGGTTGCGGTCGAACTGGGTATTCCTTTGGCTGTATGTCTATTGGTTGTGGTCGTGCTGTGTTTGTATAGGGGAGTCCGTAAAGGACGTTATGGTATCTGTGGGGCCATTCTTTCCTTGATGATATTTTCTTTTTCCTCCTATCCGCTACAACTTCCGGTATTTATCGTTACATTTGGAGGATTGCTTGTGGCGTGCTTGTCCGGTGCCGACCGTTGGCAATGGTTGGGGCTGGCTGTATCAGTAGGCATCATTGGCGGTTTTCGCCTGAAGAATGACTTGCAAGTGGAGCAGGCCTGTCGGGAGTGGATGAATGCGCGGGTGCTGTATAATGCAGGTGCGTATCAATCGGCAGAGAAAGAGTACGGGCGCCTTTATCCTCTGTTGAGGGACCGGGCATCTTTCTTGTTCGAATATGGGCATGGATTGCACAAGCAGCAGCAGTTCGGTAAATCCAACCGTATTTTGAAAGAAGCTTTACAGCGTAGTTGTGACCCCATGATACTGAATGTGATAGGCAAGAACTATCAGCAGATGGGTGATTGCTTGTCGGCGGAAGACTGGTTTATCCGTTCCACCCATCGTTTGCCGGGACGTATTTATCCCTATTATCTGCTTGCGAAGCTTTATGCGGAACCAAGCTTCAGGCAACCGGACAAGTTTGAAAAAATGAAGTGGATGGTATTGACGAAAGAGCCGAAAGTGCATTCTACGGCAATACGACAGATGAGGGAGGAAATAAAAAAGATTCAGCTTATTTTTGTCCATATCAAAAAAGATGAATAAAAACGTAAAGCGTTAATAATGAGCGAACTAATTATTAAAGTGCTATGAAAAAAGTGTCCACATGCAAATATCGGTTCGTTTTTTTGAAACGATTAATTTTATCAATTTATAATTGAGTATGAATATGAAGACACAGAACTATCGATACCTGCTATGCATGGCCGTTGCCCTGCTTGCCGCCTGCTCCGATGCCGGAAAGGGAAAAGAGTCCGAGGAAGGGGTGGCAACCGTCCTGCCAAGTGAAAGCAATGAAGTGACCGTGAAAGTCCTGAAGCGGGCGACCTTTGAGCATGAACTGGTGAGCAACGGAAAAGTAACCGCCGGTGCCATGGCGGATTTGCGTTTTGAGACCACCGGTGTAGTGGCACACATCTACGTGAAGAACGGTGACCCGGTGCGCAAAGGGCAGAAACTTGCCGAACTGGATAAGTTCCGCCTGAAGAACAAGACCGCGCAGGCCAAGGATGCCTTGGAAAAAGCGGAACTTGAGTTGCAGGATGTATTGATAGGGCAAGGCTATCCGGTGGGGGATGCCTCCAAAGTACCTGCTGACATCATGAAGCTGGCCCGCGTGAGGAGCGGTTACGACCAGAGCCTCGCCCAGTATGAGCTTGCCGCGTATGAAGAGGAACACGCCACGCTGGTTGCGCCTTTTGACGGGGTAGTGGCGAACCTGTTCTCCAAACCGTTCAACGAGGCAAGTACCTCGGAAGCCTTCTGCTCCATTATCGGCACTCAAGGTATGGAGGTGGACTTCACGGTGCTGGAAAGCGAACTGCCGTTGATAAAGAGTGGCGACAAGGTGATTGTTACCCCTTATTCGGATGCCGGCTTTAGGCAGGAGGGGCGCATCACCCAAATCAATCCTCTGGTGGATGACAAGGGGATGGTTAAGGTGAAGGCTGCCGTCAATGGCAAGGGACGGCTGTTCAGTGGGATGAACGTGAGGGTGAACGTGCACCGCTCTCTGGGCGGACAGCTTGTAATCCCGAAGAGTGCCGTGGTGTTGCGTTCGGGCAAGCAGGTGGTGTTTACCCTGAAAGACGGAAAGGCGCAGTGGAACTATGTGCAGACCGGTCTGGAGAATGCGGAAAGCTATAGTATGGCCGACGATGCCCTGAAAGAAGGCGATACGGTCATTGTGACGGGAAATGTGAATCTGGCACATGAAGCATCGGTGAAGGTGGTTGATAGATAATGAGTGATAAGTGGTAATTCAAAATTCATAGTTCAATTGATAAAGTTTTTGATACAGCGGCCTATTGCCGTACTGATGGCATTTACAGCATGCTTCATTGTCGGGCTGGTGACTTACTTCACCTTGCCGGTATCCTTGCTGCCCGATATTGCCATCCCGGAAATTACAGTGCAGGTGTCGGCGCAGAATACCTCGGCGCGTGAATTAGAGAATACGGTGGTGAAACCTCTGCGGCAGCAGCTCATCCAGGTGGCGAAACTGAAGGACATGGACAGCGAGACGCGCGATGGTGCAGGCATCATCCGCCTGGGCTTCGACTTCGGTACGAATACCGACCTTGCCTTCATAGAAGTGAACGAGAAGATTGACGCCGCCATGAACTATCTGCCCAAGGATGCCGAACGCCCGAAGGTGATAAAGGCAAGTGCGACGGACATTCCTGTCTTCTACCTCAATCTGACCCTAAAAAACGACAGTGCATACGGCAAGGTGGACGAACGCGCGTTTCTTGATTTGTGCGAGTTTGCCGAAAATGTCATAAAGCGTCGCATCGAGCAGTTGGCAGAAGTGGCAATGGTGGATGTCACGGGTTTGGTCGAACGCCAGTTACAGATTGTGCCCGACCCGGGTAAGCTTGCTGTGTTGGGGCTCTCCATTGAAGACATAGAAAACGTGCTGGCGCAAAACAACGTGGAGCCGGGCAGCATGACCGTGCGCGACGGCTACTACGAATACAACATTAAGTTCTCCACCCTGCTGCGGACAGAGGAGGACGTGAAGGGCATCCTGCTGCGAAAGGAAGGACGTATCATCCGCTTGGGAGACTTCTGCCGGGTAGAGATTGTTCCTGCCAAGGAGAAAGGTGTCTCCATGAGCAATGGCAAGCGTGCCGTTACCCTTGCCGTCATCAAGCAGGCGGACGAGAATATGGAAGACATGAAGCTTGCCATCAACAGCACGATGGACTACTTCAAGAAAGTATATCCCGACATTGATTTTAGCATCAGCCGTAACCAGACGGAGTTGCTGGACTATACCATCTCCAATCTTCAGCAAAATTTGTCGTTGGGTTTCCTGTTCATCTGCATTGTGGCGGTACTCTTCTTGGGGGATGTCAAGTCGCCGTTCATCATCGGGTTGAGTATGGTGGTATCTATTGTCATCTGCTTCCTGTTCTTCTACTTGTTCAAGATGTCACTCAATATCATTTCTTTGTCGGGATTAATCCTGGCGTTGGGTATGATGATTGACAGCAGCATCATTGTGACGGAGAACATTTCGCAGTATCGCGAACGGGGCTATTCGTTGCGGCGGGCTTGCGTGACGGGAACGAGTGAGGTGATTACGCCCATGCTGAGTTCGTCGCTGACCACTATTGCCGTATTTGTGCCGCTGATATTTATGAGCGGCATTGCAGGGGCGTTGTTCTATGACCAGGCATTCTCTGTTACGGTAGGGTTGCTGGTTTCCTACTTCACGGGTATCATGCTGCTGCCGGTCCTCTATATGCTGGTCTACCGGACAGGGTTGCGCGGCAGGTCGTGGTTCTCCCGCATCCGCATCAACAATCCGTTGAAGGAACATACGCTGGACCGTTTTTATGATGCGGGCATCGACTGGGTATTTTCCCACAAGACGGTAAGTAGCGTATTCTGTGTGGTTTCTATACCTCTTTGTGTCTTTCTGTTCTATTCCGTCGGCAAGGAGCGTATGCCGCAGATAGACCAGAATGAACTGATAGTCCACGTGGAATGGAACGAAAACATACATGTGGACGAGAACCGGCATCGTGTGAATGTGCTGTTCGGACAGTTGCTGGACGAGACTGTGGAACAGACGGCTGCCATAGGCCAGCAGGACTATCTGCTGAACCGTGAGCAGGCTCTCTCTTCTTCGGAGGCAGAATTGTATTTCAAGACTTCCTCGCCTGACGGGATTGCTCCCTTGCAGAAGCAGGCGGGCGAGTGGCTGACACGGGAATATCCGTTGGCGACAGTCTCCTTTTCTCCACCCGAAACCGTGTTCGAGAAGCTTTTCGTGACCGGGGAGGCCGATGTGGTGGCGGAACTTTATGCCCGCAATAAGGAGAAGGCGCCGGCGGCGGAAGAATTGCGCGGACTGGAACAACAGTTTGCGGAGCTTACGGGGACAGCGCCCGTAGGTATCGCTTTCGAGAACCAGCTTGACATAAGCATCCTGCAGGAAAAGCTGTTGCTCTATGACGTTTCGTATGACGAGCTTTACCGTACGCTGCGGACGGCATTCAAGGAGAACAGCGTAGCTATGCTCCATTCCTACCAGCAATACCTGCCTATCAGCATTGTGGGCGAGGAGCGGACAGTGAATGAGGTGCAGCAGCAGACATTGATACAGACCCGTCCGGACAGTAAGGGCGAAGTGGAGTATATTCCGCTTCGGGAGCTGGTAAAGGTGCGTCCGGCCGAGGATTTGAAAACGATTACGGCAGGGCGCAACGGGGAATATATACCGTTCCGTTTCTATGAAGTGGACGATGCTCCGGAGTTGATGGAAAAGGTGAAGCGGGAGGCAGATGCCACGGGTGACTGGGATACGGCCTTCTCCGGCAGTTTCTTCTCCAACCGCCAGATGCTGGACGAGTTGGTGGTGATTCTTTTCATCTCTATCCTGCTGATGTATTTCATTCTTGCCGCCCAGTTCGAAAGCTTCGTGCAGCCGCTCATCGTGCTGCTGGAAATTCCGATAGATGTGGCGTTTGCCCTGCTTCTGTTGTGGATATGCGGGCATACCCTGAACCTGATGTCTGCCATCGGACTGATTGTGACGTGCGGTATCATCATCAACGACTCCATCTTGAAGCTGGATGCCATTAATGAATTACGGAGGGCTGGTATGCCGTTGCTCGAGGCCATCCACGAGGCGGGGCGCAGAAGGCTCCGGCCCATCATCATGACATCGCTCACCACCATTTTCGCTATGGTTCCGCTGCTGTTCTCGTTCGACATGGGCTCGGAGCTGCAGAAGCCGCTTTCCATAGCAATGATTGGGGCGATGTTCGTGGGGACACTGGTCAGTCTGTTCATCATCCCGTTGATATATTGGTTTATTTATAGAAAAGAAAGAGCATGAAGAAATTAAGTCTTATACTTTTGTTCAGTCTGGGAGCCCTTTCCGCTTTTGCCCAGCAGCGGATAACGCTCGATTTGCAGCAGACCATTGCCCTGGCGAATGACAGTTCGCTGGAAGCCTTCCGCACCAAGAACATGTATCTGGCCGGTTATTGGGAATACCGCACCTATAAGGCAAACCGCCTTCCCAGCCTGACGCTGAACATGACTCCGGCACAGTACAACCGCGATATCACCAAGCGTTACGACTCCGAACAGGACCTTGACATCTATCGCAGCCAGCAATCCTTCTATGCATACGGCAATCTTGCCGTCAGACAGAATTTCGACTTGACGGGCGGTACGTTCTATCTGGATACGGAGCTGGGCTATATGCGGAGCTTCGGTGGAAACAAGTATACCCAGTTCACCAGTGTTCCGGTTCGTTTGGGCTACTCGCAGAGTCTGGTCGGTTACAATCCTTTCCGTTGGGAACGCAGGATTGAGCCGCTGAAGTACGAAAAGGTGAAGAAGGAGTATATTTACAATGCAGAGCGAGTATCCGAGCAGGCCACTACCTATTTCTTTGCGCTTGCCATGGCACAGGCGGAATATGACTTGGCCAAGGACAATGCCGTCTCCACCGATACCCTCTACCGCATCGGTATGCAGCGCCTGAAGATAGCCGCCATCAGCCGTGCCGACCTGCTGACGCTGAAACTCGACGTGGTGAACGCCCGCAATACTTTGCAGAATGCCGCCAGTGCCTTGAAGCGCGCCATGTTTTCGTTGGCATCTTTCCTGAATATGGAGAAGAACACGGATATCAGGGTGTCGCTTCCGGGACGTCCGAGGGCGCTGACCATACCGGTTGATGAGGCTTTGCTGGCCGCTCAAGCCAACAATCCGGAATTTCTGGGGCTTCGTCAGGAAGTGCTGGAAGCCGAGCAGACAGTAGACAAGACGAAGAAGGAATCGCGCTTCAACGCCAGCATCAACGCCAGCGTCGGCTTCAACCAGGTGGCAGAGAAATTCGGTGAAGCATACAGGCATCCCATGCAGCAGGAGATGGTGTCGGTCAGTGTCTCCATTCCACTGGTGGACTGGGGCGTGAGGAAAGGCAAATACAACATGGCGAGGAACAATCTGAACGTGGTGAAGACTTCTGCCAGGCAAAGTGAAATCAGCATTGAGGAGGAGGTTATCATGACCGTCAGCGACTTCAACGTCCAGCAAGCCCTCGTCGCCAGTGCCGAAGAGGCCCTCGACCTTGCCATCCTGGCGTATAACGAAACCCGCCAGCGCTTCATTATCGGCAAGGCAGACATCAACAGCCTGACCCTCTCGCTGAACCGCCAGCAGGAAGCGCAACGCAATTACATCTCCGCCTTGCAGGACTACTGGCTGAATTATTACAAGATACGGAAACTGACGTTGCACGACTTTGCCAGCGGATTTTCGCTGTCGGAAAAATTTGATTATAATAACTGATGAAACGAGTTTCTTCCTTCACCGTCATAGTGGCGTTTGTCTGCCTTGCTTTGGTAGGGGTGGCGTTGATACCGCTGCTCCCCGTCAAGCTGAATCCGTCACGCAGCCTGCCCGGCTTCACGGTGGGTTTCAGCATGCCTGGCACTTCGTCGCGGGTGGTGGAGATGGAAGTGACCAGCAAGCTGGAATCCATGCTGGCGCGTATCCGCGGAGTGAAGCGGCTGAACTCCACTTCGGGCAACGGCTACGGCAACATTACTGTGGAGCTGGACAAGCATGCCGATGTCGAGGCAGTCCGCTTCGAAGCTTCCACCATCATCCGGCAGACGTGGCCCCAATTGCCCGAAGGTGTCAGCTATCCCACCATTCACATGAAAGTGCCCGACGAGAACGCCTCACGCCCTTTCATGTCCTTCACACTGAATGCCCCTTCCACTCCGATATTGATTCAGCAGTATGCCGAGGAGCATATCAAGCCGCGGCTGGCAAATATTCCGGGTATCTATAAGGTGGAACTCAGCGGTGCCACGCCCATGGAGTGGAGACTGGAATATGACAGTGAACAGTTGCGCTTGCTGGGTGTGACCCTATCGGACATCAGCGAGGCAGTACAGCGGCATTACCGGAAGGAATTTCTGGGTACGCACAATGTGGATACAGGTAACGGTAGCCGGGAATGGATACGCCTGGCACTGGTGCCGGAGAGCAACTCCCTTGGTTTTAATCCTGCTGCCATCACCGTGACGGCTACCGACGGGAAACTGCTCCGCTTGGACGAACTGGTGTCGGCTGTCCGTATGGAGGAGGAGCCGCAAAGCTATTACCGCATCAATGGGCTGAATTCCGTCTATCTATCCATTACTGCGGAAGAAACTGCCAACCAGTTGCAACTGAACCGTGCCGTGATGGACGAGATGGAAGCTGTTCGGCAGGTACTTCCTGTCGGATATGAAGTGCATACCAGCTATGATGCGACCGAGTACATACGGGAAGAACTGGACAAGATTTACTTCCGTACCGGTTTGACGGTACTCATCCTGCTTGTATTCGTATGGCTCATTACTCGTAAGTTGAAATATCTTTTTCTGATAGTTACCAGCCTGGCTGTAAATATAGCGGTGGCACTTATCTTCTACTACCTCTTCGGACTTGAGATGCAGCTTTATTCGCTGGCGGGTATCACTGTCTCGCTGAATCTGGTGATAGACAGCACCATTGTCATGACCGACCACATTCTGCATCGGCGTAATCTCAAGGCCTTCCTGTCGGTGTTGGCGGCAACCCTCACTACGATGGGTGCGCTTGTTATCATTTTCTTCCTTGACGAGAAGATACGGCTCAACCTGCAGGACTTTGCAGCGGTAGTGATCATCAATCTGGCTGTTTCCTTGATGGTGGCGTTGTTCTTTGTTCCGTCGATGATTGAGAAGATAGGACTGGTGAGGCGGATTACGGGGAAGAAGAGGCGTCTTGTCTTGCCGGGGCTGACGCAAACATTCAAAACAAGGTTGGGACGGATTTTCAGACGTTTCCCCGTTTATTTCTCCTGCTGCTATTCTGCTCTCATCCGTTTTCTGTGCCGTTGGCGCTGGGCTGTATGCCTGCTGTTACTGTTGGGTTTCGGTCTGCCCGTTTTTCTGTTGCCCGACAAACTGGAAGGAGGGGGAAAATGGGAAGCTGCTTACAATAAGGTATTCGGTTCGGATACCTATAAGGAGTCGGTGAAACCCATTGTGGACAAGGCGCTGGGCGGCAGCTTGCGGCTTTTCATACAGAAGGTGTACGAAGGCAGTTACTTCACCCGTAATGAGGAGGTGGTGCTCTATGCCAACGCCAACCTTCCCAATGGCAGCACCCTCGAGCAGATGAACACTTTGATGAAACGTATGGAGACCTACCTCAGCCGGTTCAAGGAAATCAGGCAGTTTCATACTTCCATCTACAGCCCCCGGCGTGCCAGTATGCAGATTTATTTCAAGAAGGAAGCCCGGAACAGCGGTTTCCCCTATACACTGAAAGCCAATATGATAAGCAAGGCACTGGAACTGGGAGGCGGCAGCTGGGGCATCTACGGATTGCAGGACCAGGGGTTCAGTAATGACGTCCGCGAGAGTGCCGGCTCCTACCGCATCAGGATGTACGGCTACAACTACGACGAACTCTATGAGTGGGCGGAGAAGCTGAAGGCCAAGCTGCTGACGCACCGGCGTATCAAGGAAGTGCTCATCAATTCGGAGTTCTCCTGGTGGAAGGATGACTATCAGGAATTCTACTTCAACCTGAACAAGGAGCACATGGCGCAAGAGGGCATCGACGCGCAAGTGCTTTTCTCTGCGGTGCGCCCCATCTTCGGCAAGAATCTGGAGATTGGCTCGGTAGCGGCCGAGCAGGGAACGGAGAAAATCAAGCTCTCTTCCCGCCAGTCTGCCGAATATGACATCTGGGCGATGCAGTTCTTTCCCTATGGAGTAGGAAACGGCAAGCATTACAAGCTTTCCGAACTGACTACTGTGGAAAAGGGACAGATGCCGCAGGAGATTGCCAAAGAAAACCAGCAGTACCGCCTCTGCCTGCAATACGAATATATCGGCTCCAATGAGATGGGCAACAAGATACAGAAACGTGTCCTGGAGGAGTTCAACAAACTGTTGCCGATGGGTTATACAGCCGAGTCGGACAGCAACAGTTGGTCATGGGGCGAGAAGGACAACCGCCAATACCTGCTTCTGCTGGTGGTGATAGCCATCATCTTCTTTACGACCAGCGTTCTGTTCAACTCCCTGAAGCAGCCGCTTGCCATCATCTTTGTGATTCCGGTTTCTTATATCGGGGTATTTCTTACTTTCTATTGGTTCCGGCTGAACTTCGACCAGGGCGGTTTTGCCTCGTTCGTCCTGCTGTGCGGCATCACGGTGAATGCCAGCATCTATATCCTGAACGAGTACAACAGCATCCGACGTCGTTTCCCCCGTCTTTCCGCTCTTCGTGCCTACGTCAAGGCGTGGAATGCGAAGGTCGTTCCTATTTTCCTCACGGTAGTTTCTACCATTCTGGGATTTATCCCTTTCATGATAGGTGAGGACAAGGAGGCTTTCTGGTTTCCATTGGCGGCGGGTACCATTGGCGGACTGGTGATGTCCGTCATCGGTATCTTCTTTTTCCTGCCGGTTTTTGTGCTGAAACAGCGTGATTTTCTTAGGAAATGATTACTTTTGCTCGATTTTGTTACCTGAATGGATACTTGAATTTTAAATATGGAAAGTGCGGAGTACTCTTTGGATGAGTTATTATGTCAGTCTCTTCTGTTGTTTCGTCAGTATCGGTTTTATGATTCTCCGGAATGTGGAGAAAAAGCATTCCGGATGTTGGAGGAAGCCCATGTATGGATGGGGCGTACGCAAGAGTGTGTGGATATGGCGAAATGGGGGTGCGTGATAGAGTGTCTTGCGCAGAAATACTACATAGAAGATGATACGGATGCGATTCTGGAAGAAATTGATGCTGCCTTGGTTGCGCATTGGAAGAGGATAGAGAAAATCCATGCAGAAGTCACCACCGTTTATTTATGGCTGGGGTACTATTTCCTGCTACGTTTCAGAAACCGGGAATCCCGTTCCCATTCCCGTTGTAAACAGATAATGTCCAGCTTGTTGTGTGCTTTGGTCGAAATCTTCCGTAAGGTGGAGAAGGGGGGAGCCCCGACAGAAGTCTTGTCACATCTTTCGGTAGATGTTTGGGGAGAGACCGTCTGCTGGATGGAGCAGGTACATGATTCCCGTCTTTGCGAGAAGCAGTCGTCAGCTTTGCTGGCACAACTCTATAACCTGAAAAGTGTGGAGTTGGAAAAAGGTCCGGGAAAGCAGGATGCTTTGCTCCAGCAGATTCTGGAGTTTTATTGCTTTTAAGGGAAAATTATCTCTGCTTAGTTTTATCATTTCTGCTTCCACACTTCCACCCACTTCCTGCATCCCTTTATTCATCGGCATTACAAGTGCTGTGGAAGCAACTCAAAAAGGTGGAAGCAACTTTTGCTTCCACAGCGGAAATACGCCGAAAA
>ERZ1504875.361-NODE-361-length-11357-cov-3.520262_pt1 | contig 11357 bp, 8 predicted proteins | sample MGYA00572088_ERZ1504875 | MGnify/ENA primary metagenome ERZ1504875 (study PRJEB39906, sample SAMEA3182112) | gut metagenome | biome: human; feature: gut; material: Stool; isolation source: human stools | place: Canada | collected 2013-05-06 ...
CTCGTGGGCTCGGAGATGTGTATAAGAGACAGCGTTTCGCTTCGTGGTGCTTTCTTGGGGCTGTTCGCGTTCCTTGTCGGGGTAGATGGACAGTGCGGGGGTGAATACGCCCAATCCTTCTATCTTCACCGAGCGTCCCATTCCCATTTCGTGGGCCAGGGCTTCGCCCAGCTCGCAGATAATTCCTTCGGTTACGCCTTTCGAGAATCCCGAGGTCATGGCGATGTATTCCGCCAGTTCGCGCGTGCCGGTCTGTCCGGTCATCACCATCTTGGGGTAGGTGATTGGTTCGCCCGTGCCTTGCAAGTCGGGCATTTCTTTCATTTGGTAGCGTGTGGTCATTGTTGCGTTCTCCTTTCTTTTCTTTCCTTCGTTGCAAAGTCCTTTTCCCTGCGGAGCAAAGTTCTTTTGGTGGCGGAGAAATCTTAGAATAAAGCCTTTATTCCAAGGAATAGAAATTTTATTTTTAAGAATAAAGGCTTTGTTTGTAGAAACAGAATCCTTGTTCTATTTTTGTATAGGCACAAAGGTAAGTTTCCGTGGCGAGAAAAGCAAGTTTTGGTGGGGAGAATCTTCATATTTATCCGCAAATGCCTTTACTGAGATATAGTCTTTCTTTTTTATATGGAATCGCATTTTTCGGAAAAAGATTTCGGTTGTGGGCGACGGCCGCTCTTCTATTATGGAGGATGACGTTTCTTTTATGCAAAAAAATATGCCACAATTTGCTCTTTTCGTAAATAAGTCGTTACTTTGCACAAATTTTAAAGAGACTATGCAATCGCAGGAAATGAGAAGCAAATATAACCTCCGTTCGAATGAATTTCATTCGGGAGCCGTCAGTTTCTCTTTTTTCGAGAAAGATATTTTTAGTTCTTTGGTAATGCGTTAATCCTTTATTGGGTGACGCATTTTTTTTGTGAAATAGCTACAACTCGTAGTTCGTAGCTTGTAACTCGTAACTTAATAGACAACAAGAGAATATGGAAAAGAATTTAAAGAAAGTGCTTGTCTTGGGTTCTGGTGCGCTCAAGATTGGTCAGGCCGGAGAGTTTGACTATTCCGGTTCGCAGGCGCTGAAGGCGTTGCGCGAAGAAGGTATCGGTTCTGTTTTGGTAAACCCGAACATTGCTACTATCCAGACATCGGAAGGTATCGCCGATCAAGTTTATTTCTTGCCGGTAACTCCTTATTTCGTGGAAGAAATCATCAAGAAAGAACGTCCCGACGGCATTTTGCTGGCATTCGGCGGACAGACGGCGCTGAACTGCGGTACGGAACTCTATCAGAACGGAATTCTTCAGAAATATGGCGTGCGCGTGCTGGGTACTTCCGTTGAGGCGATTATGTACACCGAAGACCGTGACCTCTTTGTGAAGAAGCTGGACGAGATTCCGATGAAGACTCCGAAGAGCCACGCTGTGGAGAGCATGGAGGACGCACTGAAGGCAGCCCGCGAGATTGGCTACCCCGTGATGGTGCGCTCGGCTTATGCTCTGGGTGGACTGGGAAGCGGTATTTGTCCGGACGAGGAAGCCTTCATTAAATTGGCCGAAAGCTCTTTCACTTTCTCCAAGCAGATTCTGGTAGAAGAGTCTCTGAAGGGTTGGAAGGAAATTGAATTCGAGGTAATCCGCGATGCCAACGACCACTGCTTCACGGTGGCAAGCATGGAAAACTTCGACCCGCTGGGCATTCATACGGGTGAGTCCATCGTAGTGGCTCCCACTTGCTCATTGACCGACGAGCAGGTGAAAATGTTGCAGGAGCTCTCCACCAAATGTATCCGCCACCTGGGCATCGTGGGCGAATGTAACATCCAGTATGCGTTCAACGCCGAGACAAACGACTATCGTGTCATCGAGGTGAACGCCCGTCTGTCCCGTTCTTCCGCATTGGCTTCCAAGGCTACCGGTTATCCGCTGGCATTCGTGGCTGCCAAGATTGCGTTGGGCTATACGCTCGACCAAATCGGCGAGATGGGAACTCCCAATTCTGCATATGCTGCTCCGCAACTTGATTACCTGATTTGCAAGATTCCGCGTTGGGACTTGACGAAGTTCGTAGGTGTCAGCCGCGAAATTGGCTCCAGCATGAAGTCGGTAGGCGAAATCATGTCTATCGGACGTTCCTTTGAAGAAATTATCCAGAAGGGCTTGCGTATGATTGGTCAGGGAATGCACGGATTCGTGGGCAATGAGGGAGTGGAGTTCGATGACTTGGATTACGAACTGTCACATCCCACCGACCTGCGCGTCTTTGCCATTGCCGAGGCTCTGGAAAAGGGATATGCCATCGACCGCATCTTTGAGCTGACCAAGATTGACCCCTGGTTCTTGGGCAAGCTGAAGAACATCGTAGACTACAAGCAGAAACTTTCCCAATATAATAAGGTGGAAGACATCCCCGCCGACGTGCTGCGCGAAGCCAAAGTGCTTGGCTTCTCCGACTTCCAGATTGCCCGCTTCGTGCTGAATCCGCAAGGCAATATGGAGAAGGAAAACCTTACCGTACGCGCCCGTCGTAAGGAGCTGGGCATCCTGCCCGCCGTGAAGCGCATCAATACGGTGGCTTCCGAACATCCGGAACTGACGAACTACCTCTACATGACGTATGCCGTTCAGGGTTATGATGTGAACTATTATAAGAATGAAAAATCAGTGGTTGTGCTTGGTTCGGGCGCTTACCGCATCGGTTCGTCTGTAGAGTTCGACTGGTGTTCGGTGAATGCCATCCAGACTGCCCGCAAGCTGGGCTACAAGTCCATCATGATTAACTATAACCCCGAAACCGTTTCTACGGACTACGACATGTGCGACCGTCTCTACTTCGACGAGCTCTCCTTCGAACGTGTGCTCGACGTTATCGACCTGGAGCAGCCGCGCGGTGTCATCGTGTCCGTGGGTGGACAGATTCCTAACAACCTGGCTATGAAGCTTCACCGCCAGTCAGTTCCCGTGTTGGGTACTTCCCCCATCTCCATCGACCGTGCCGAAAACCGTAACAAGTTCTCTGCCATGCTCGACCAGCTGGGCATCGACCAACCGGCTTGGCAGGAACTCACCAGCCTGGAAGATGTGAAAGGCTTTGTAGAGAAGGTGGGCTATCCGGTACTGGTGCGTCCGTCTTACGTGCTCTCCGGTGCTGCGATGAACGTATGCTACGATGAAGAAGAACTGGAAAACTTCTTGAAGATGGCTGCCGAAGTATCTAAGGAATATCCGGTGGTGGTATCCCAGTTCTTGCAGAACACTAAGGAGATTGAGTTCGACGCTGTTGCCCAAAACGGTGAAGTGGTGGAATACGCCATCTCCGAGCACGTAGAGTTTGCCGGTGTACACTCCGGTGACGCTACGCTGGTATTCCCGGCACAGAAGATTTACTTTGCAACGGCACGCCGCATCAAGAAAATCAGCCGCCAGATTGCGAAGGAACTCAATATTTCCGGTCCTTTCAATATTCAGTTCCTGGCACGCAACAACGAGGTGAAGGTTATCGAGTGTAACCTCCGTGCATCGCGCAGCTTCCCGTTCGTATCCAAGGTGCTGAAGCGTAACTTCATCGAGACTGCTACCCGCATCATGCTGGACGCTCCCTATACACAACCGGACAAGTCGGCATTCGACATCGACCGTATCGGTGTGAAGGCAAGCCAGTTCTCCTTCTCCCGTCTGCACAAGGCAGACCCGGTATTGGGTGTGGACATGTCGTCTACGGGCGAGGTAGGCTGTATTGGCGACGACTTCTCCGAAGCATTGCTGAATGCCATGATTGCTACCGGATTCAGAATCCCCCGTCCCGAGAAGGGCGTGATGTTCTCCTCCGGAGCCATGAAGTCCAAGGTGGATTTGCTGGATGCCAGCCGCATGCTCTTTGCCAAAGGCTATAAGATTTATGCTACGGCAGGTACAGCCGCTTTCCTCAACGCCCATGGCGTGACGACGGAAGCCGTTTACTGGCCGGATGAACGCCCGGATGCGGAAAACAACGTAATGACGATGATTGCCGACCATGCCTTCGACCTGATTGTCAACATTCCGAAGAACCATACGAAACGCGAGCTGACCAATGGCTACAAGATTCGTCGCGGTGCCATCGACCACAACATTCCGTTGATTACCAATGCCCGCCTGGCAAGTGCCTTTATCGAGGCATTCTGCGAAATGAAGCTGGAAGATATCCAGATTAAGAGCTGGCAGGAGTACAAATAAATTGTTTGCTCTATAAACGATTGCAGGAGCGGAAAGCCGAAAGGTTTTCCGCTCTTTTGGTATACTGCGTTTATTTCCGTATTTTTGTTTGGGGCTGAGTCTCTGTATGAATCAAAAGAAGAAACAATATGAATGAAGTGGAAAAAATGCGTAGCTCCCAGTTGGCGGATATGTCCGTTCCGGAGATACAGGTGAAGTTCGAGCATGCCAAGCGCTTGCTGGCAAAAATGCGTGTGATGAGTACTTACGATGAGGATTACCGGAGCTTGCTGGAGGAGCTGGTACCGGGCATTCCCGCCACGTCCGTCATCTGTCCGCCGTTCCATTGCGACCATGGGGATGGTATCCGGCTGGGTGAGCATGTCTTTGTCAATGCCAATTGCACTTTCCTGGACGGGGGATATATCACGATTGGTGCCCATACGTTGGTCGGTCCATGCGTACAGATATACACTCCCCATCATCCGATGGATTATATCGAGCGTCGTACGGAAAAGGAATATGCCTATCCGGTGACGATAGGAGAGGATTGCTGGATTGGCGGCGGTGCCATTCTGTGCCCGGGCGTCACCGTCGGCGACCGTTGTATCATCGGTGCGGGTAGTGTGGTGACGAAAGATATTCCATCCGATAGCATAGCCGTTGGCAATCCGGCAAAGGTTATCCGGAAAAATGAGGCAAAAAGGTGAACGTACTAAATGCTTGAAAAACAGAGTATGTCGCTAAATGACTAAAAAAATATCGAAAAATATTATGCAAAAGTTTTGGTAATGTCAAAATAAGCTGTACCTTTGCATCGCTTTTGAAACGGAAGTGTACGGGCGTTTAGCTCAGCTGGTTCAGAGCATCTGCCTTACAAGCAGAGGGTCGGCGGTTCGAATCCGTCAACGCCCACACAAAATCCAAGCACTTTCGTTCATCAAAAGGGCGTTTAGCTCAGCTGGTTCAGAGCATCTGCCTTACAAGCAGAGGGTCGGCGGTTCGAATCCGTCAACGCCCACTGGAAATTTTCATTCGAAGGTGGTCTTGCAAGCGATTGTAAGGCCATTTTTTTTATCCATTAACTTCCTTTTCTTAAAATCTTTATTCTTTATGTCTTGTTACTCAGAAAAAAGCAGTAATTTTGCAGTCCGATAATTATCATCATAAATACGACGTATGAAACTTGATTTACTTACCGCAATCTCTCCGATTGACGGTCGATACAGAGGCAAAACAGATGTTTTGGCTGCCTATTTTTCAGAATTTGCACTGATTAAATACCGTGTACAAGTTGAAGTAGAATACTTTATCACGCTGTGTGAGCTGCCTTTGCCGCAGCTGAAAGGGGTGGATAAGGGTGTTTTCGAAACCTTGAGAAACATTTACCGTAACTTTTCCGAAGCCGACGCGCAACGCATTAAGGACATTGAGAGCGTGACGAACCATGATGTGAAGGCTGTGGAGTATTTCTTGAAAGAAGAGTTTGACAAGTTGGGTGGTATGGACGACTATAAGGAGTTCATCCATTTTGGCCTGACTTCACAAGATATCAACAATACGTCTGTTCCTTTGTCTGTAAAGGAGGCGTTGGAGCAGGTGTACTATCCTCAAATAGAGGAACTGATAGCGCAGCTCCGTGCTTATGCGGAAGAGTGGGCCGCTATCCCCATGCTTGCCAAGACACACGGACAACCGGCTTCGCCTACCCGTTTGGGCAAGGAGGTAATGGTGTTTGTCTACCGTCTGGAACGCCAGTTGGCAACGCTGAAGGCTTGTCCGGTGACAGCAAAGTTCGGTGGCGCTACGGGTAATTACAATGCCCATCATGTGGCTTATCCGGAATATGACTGGAAGGCATTCGGCAATAAGTTCGTTTCCGAAAAGCTTGGCTTGGAACGCGAGGAGTATACTACCCAGATATCCAATTACGATAATCTGTCTGCCATCTTTGATGCCATGAAGCGCATCAATACGGTGATGATTGATATGAACCGTGACTTCTGGCAATATATCTCTATGGAATATTTCAAGCAGAAGATTAAAGCCGGTGAGGTGGGCTCCAGCGCGATGCCGCACAAGGTGAACCCGATTGACTTTGAAAATGCGGAAGGAAACCTGGGCATGGCGAATGCTATTCTTGAGCACTTGGCGGTAAAACTGCCGGTTTCCCGTTTGCAGCGTGACTTGACGGACTCTACCGTGCTCCGCAATGTGGGTATGCCGTTCGGGCATATCATTATTGCCATACAAAGTTCTTTGAAGGGTTTGCGTAAGTTGCTGTTGAACGAACCGGCCATCTACCGTGACCTGGACAATTGCTGGAGCGTGGTGGCCGAGGCTATCCAGACCATTCTGCGCCGCGAGGCCTATCCGCATCCTTATGAAGCGTTGAAAGCGTTGACCCGTACCAATCAGGCCATTACGGAAGCGTCTATCAAGGAATTTATAGAGGGACTGAATGTAAGTGAAGAGATAAAGAAAGAATTGCGGGTGATTACCCCCCATACTTATACGGGAATTTAAGCAACCACAGAAGTGTACCGGAGGAATTTCAACTTTTTACTCCGGCAATTGTTATAGAAACATATAAAATTCAAGGTATAATAGAGACAATGAATGGCCGTGAGGCCAAGGTTTAATTTTATTCGAATAAAAAACAATGAGTACAGAAAACGAAACTTGGCGTGATGCTTCTTCCGCAGAGGAGAACTCAGGTGCCGGCCGCGATGGTAACCAATTTAACAAGGAAGGTGGCTACAGCCGTCCGTCTTACAACCGTGATAATGGCGACCGTCCTTATCGCCCCAGATTTAACAGTGAAAACGGGGACCGCCCGCAGCGTCCTTATAACAGTGACCGCCCTTATCGCCCGCGCTTTAATCCTGGTGCGGACAATGGTGACCGTCCGCAGCGTCCTCGTTACAATAACGATAATGGCGACCGTCCCTATCGTCCGCGCTATAACAGCGAAGGCGGCGACCGTCCGCAACGCCCTTATGGAAACAATTCGGGTGACCGTCCTTACCGTCCGCGCTATAACAGCGAAGGTGGCGACCGTCCGCAACGCCCTTATAATAGTGACCGTCCGCAGCGCCCGCGTTATGGCAATGAGGGTGGTGACCGTCCGCAACGTCCTTATAACGGCGACCGCTCCTACAACAGCGACCGTTCTTATAATACGGACCGTCCCTATCGTCCGCGCTACAACAGCGAAGATGGCGACCGTCCGCAGCGTCCTCGCTACAATAATGAGGGTGGTGACCGTCCTTATCGTCCACGCTTCAATTCGGGTGGTGGAAGACCTGGCGGATACGGCAACAGAGACAGCTATAGCCGTCCAGTCCGTCGTTCGGCCGATTATGACCCCAATGCTAAGTACAGCAAGAAGAAACAGATAGAATATAAGGAGCAGTTTGTGGACCCGAACGAGCCTATCCGCTTGAACAAATTCCTGGCCAATGCCGGTGTTTGCTCCCGTCGCGAGGCTGATGAATTCATCACTGCCGGAGTCGTTTCTGTAAACGGAGAGGTAGTGACGGAATTGGGAACCAAGATTAAGCGCGGTGATGAAGTGAAGTTCCACGACCAGACGGTCAGCATAGAACGTAAGATTTACGTCCTGCTGAACAAGCCGAAGGATACTGTGACTACTTCGGATGACCCCCAAGCACGTCGCACGGTGATGGATTTGGTGAAGGGCGCATGCGACGAACGTATTTATCCGGTAGGTCGTCTGGACCGCAATACTACAGGTGTATTGCTGCTGACAAACGATGGTGACCTGGCTTCCAAGCTGACGCATCCCAAGTATCTGAAGAAGAAGATATATCATGTGCATTTGGACAAGAACCTGACAAAAGCCGATATGGAGCAGATTGCAGCCGGTATTCAACTGGATGACGGGGAAATCCATGCAGATGCCATCAGCTATACGGATGACTTCAAGAAAGATGATGTCGGTATTGAAATCCACTCCGGCAAGAATCGTATCGTGCGTCGTATCTTCGAATCGCTGGGATACAAGGTGATGAAACTGGACCGTGTGTATTTTGCCGGTTTAACCAAGAAAGGCCTGCGCCGCGGCGAATGGCGTTACCTCACGGAACAAGAGGTGAACTTCCTGCGCATGGGTTCTTTTGAGTAATATATAATAAGGTATAATAACTGTTTTATGGAAAAGATTAGTAGAACAAAGATTGTTGACCTGCTGAAGCGTGAAGATTTTGGTGTTATGGTCAACGTGAAGGGCTGGGTTCGTACCCGCAGAGGTAGTAAGCAAGTAAACTTTATCGCGCTGAATGACGGTTCTACAATAAATAATGTGCAGATTGTAGTAGACTTGGGTAACTTCGATGAGGAGATGCTGAAAGAGATTACTACCGGTGCTTGTTTGAGCGTAAACGGTGTGCTGACGGAATCTGTCGGTTCCGGTCAGAAGGCCGAAGTGCAGGCCCGCGAAATCGAAATGCTGGGAACTTGCGATAACACGTATCCGTTGCAGAAGAAAGGTCATTCCATGGAGTTCCTCCGTGAGATAGCCCATCTGCGTCCCCGTACCAATACGTTCGGGGCTGTGTTCCGTATTCGTCATAATATGGCGATTGCCATCCACAAGTTCTTCCATGACAGAGGATTCTTCTATTTTCATACTCCGATTATCACGGCTTCCGACTGCGAAGGCGCAGGCCAGATGTTCCAGGTGACTACGAAGAACCTTTACGACTTGAAGAAAGATGAGAACGGTTCCATTATTTACGATGATGACTTCTTCGGAAAGCAGGCCAGCCTGACTGTTTCCGGACAGTTGGAAGGCGAACTTGCCGCTACTGCATTGGGAGCCATCTATACATTCGGTCCTACGTTCCGTGCCGAGAATTCCAATACTCCCCGCCACTTGGCAGAGTTCTGGATGATTGAGCCGGAAGTGGCGTTCAATGATATTACGGACAATATGGACCTGGCGGAAGATTTCATCAAATATTGTGTACAGTGGGCTTTGGACAACTGTGCCGACGATGTGAAGTTCCTCAATGACATGTTTGATAAGGGCTTGATTGAACGTCTGCAAGGTGTCTTGAAAGAAAGCTTCGTGCGCCTGCCTTATACGGAAGGTATCAAGATATTGGAAGAGGCTGTTGCCAAAGGGCATAAGTTTGAATTCCCGGTGTACTGGGGAGTTGACTTGGCTTCCGAACACGAGCGCTATCTGGTGGAAGACCACTTCAAGCGTCCGGTTATCCTGACTGACTATCCGAAGGAAATCAAAGCGTTCTATATGAAGCAGAACGAAGACGGCAAGACCGTGCGTGCCATGGATGTACTCTTCCCGAAGATTGGAGAAATTATTGGCGGTTCCGAACGTGAATCGGATTACAACAAGCTGATGACGCGCATTGACGAACTTCACATCCCGATGAAGGATATGTGGTGGTATCTCGATACCCGTAAGTTCGGTACATGTCCCCACTCCGGGTTCGGTTTAGGCTTTGAGCGCTTGCTGCTGTTCGTTACGGGCATGACGAATATCCGTGATGTCATACCGTTTCCGCGTACGCCGCGCAACGCCGAGTTCTAAGTTTCGGAATATACAAACTGGATAAAATCATCCGCACAAACATTCTGTTGTTTGTGCGGTTTTTTTATACCCAAAAATGTTATAATCTCAAAATAAATCTTTATATTTGTGTCTAGCGGAACGACATAACGTTAACCAACATCATACGAATATGAAACGGAACTATTTCTTTACCATGCTGGCAGCGGTGCTGCTTGCGGTAGCGGGAGCCAATGCGCAGGAGAGCGCAGAGTTTAGGCCTGCGGAACTGGCAGGAATTTGGCAGTTATGTCATTATGTGTCCGAAATCCCGGATGTTCCCGGGATATTGAAACCGAGTAATACCTTTAAAGTGCTGAGTGATGACGGCCGCATTGTCAACTTTACAATGATTCCTGGCAAGGATGCCATCATCACGGGGTATGGGACTTATCAGCAGCTGACGGATAATTCCTATAAGGAAAGTATTGAGAAAAACATTCATCTGCCCATGTTGGACCACAAAGACAATATATTGGAGTTTGAAATAGGGGACGACGGGGTAATGTACCTGAAGTATTTTATAGCTAAGGACTTGAATGGGAATGAACTGAATACATGGTTCCATGAAACATGGAAGCGGGTGGGCATGCCCGCGAAATTCCCCGAGGACCTTGTCCGTTGATATTTCTTTCTCTTTCCCGTTTCTTTCTCAATGCAGCTTTGAAGGTCTTCTATGACGGCATTGGCCGATGAAGGCCGCATCATAAAGAGTTGTTCTAGCGGAGATTCTTTCGTTTCTCCGCAGGATAACTTTGTCTGTTGTATATCAGCCAAGTGGCTCTCTAAAAAAAAGTGGAAAACTTTTGCCAGTTCTAAGAAAAACCGTACCTTTGCAAGCCGATTATTATCTCAAAAGGATAAGCATTTAATTCATAGCGGATTAATCTCCCTTTGTCCGAGGTGGTTGATTCGTGGTGAAGCAAAAATTTAGTAGTAACATTTAAAAAAACAATTAAGAGTGGATACTTTAAGTTACAAGACCATTTCTGCAAACAAAGCTACAGTGACTAAAGAATGGGTCATTGTTGACGCTACAGACCAGGTATTGGGTCGTCTGGGCGCAAAAGTTGCGAAACTGTTGAGAGGAAAGTATAAACCTAACTTTACTCCTCACGTAGATTGCGGCGATAATGTAATCATTATCAATGCCGACAAAGTAAAATTAACCGGTAACAAGTGGAATGACAAGGTATATCTGTCATATACAGGTTATCCCGGCGGTCAGAGAGAAATCACTCCTGCTCGTTTGCAGGCAAAACCGAACGGTGATGACAAGTTGCTGAGAAAAGTAGTAAAGGGTATGTTGCCTAAGAACAAGTTGGGCGCAAAATTGCTGGGCAATATGTATGTATATGCCGGCAGCGAGCACAAACACGATGCTCAGAACCCGAAAATGATTGATATTAACGCACTTAAATAAGAGATAATGGAAGTAGTAAATGCATTAGGCAGACGTAAAAGTGCAATTGCACGTATTTTCGTAAGCGAAGGTACTGGAAAGATTACTATTAACAAGAGAGACCTTGCAGAGTACTTTCCATCAAGCATTCTTCAGTATGTAGTTAAAC
>ERZ1504875.385-NODE-385-length-10875-cov-3.390573_pt1 | contig 10875 bp, 5 predicted proteins | sample MGYA00572088_ERZ1504875 | MGnify/ENA primary metagenome ERZ1504875 (study PRJEB39906, sample SAMEA3182112) | gut metagenome | biome: human; feature: gut; material: Stool; isolation source: human stools | place: Canada | collected 2013-05-06 ...
GAAATGTATGTCGCCAACACAAAAGACTTGCTGATGAAACGTACTGTTCCTATCATGAACGGCTATAAAACCATTTGGGATAATGTGGGTAAAACACGCAATAAAGGTGTTGAATTTACCTTGAACACCGTCAACATACGTAATAAGGACTTCGAATGGAGCACCGGAATCATCTTTTCACTGAACCGTGACAAGATTGTAGACCTACGTGGTGACAAAAAAGATGATATCACCAATAAATGGTTCATCGGCAAACCCTTGCGAGTTTACTACGACTATGACGTCGACGGCATCTGGCAGGAAGGTGACAAATTCACCTATACCGCAGCAGACGGTACAGAAAAAGAGATCCAAAAAGGTGCCAAACCAGGTTCTGCCAAAGTGAAAGATGCAGACGGAAACGGTTATATTGACTCCAATGACAAAGTTATCATCGGTTCAAAGAATCCAAGCTTCCTCATGTCTATGAGCAATACATTGACTTACAAGAACTTTTACTTGTCATTCCTCCTGAATGGAACCTTCAAAGTTACACGTGAGTTGAACGAAGCCAATATCGGAAGTTGGAGTTACAACCTATACAACTATCTGCATAATGCCGATTACTGGACACCGGAACACACCAATTCCAAATATGCTTCTCCAGCATATAACAACTTCGACGGACACAGCTATTACAAAGACTTTACATACATCCAAATAAAGAATATCACTTTAGGATACAATTTTGAAAAGAATTTTGTAAAGAAATTGGGACTGAGCGGTTTGGGAGTCAATATCAGTGTGGAGAATCCTTATACATTCTGTGATATACGCAGCGTATTGAACTATGACAACAGTTGGTTTGCCTCTTACCCGACTGCACGTTCCTACGTACTTGGACTGAACTTATCATTCTAAACTTACTTAAATATATATACAATGAAAAATTATATATCAAAAGCAACTCTAGCTCTGTTAGTAGCTCTGTCTGCTACCGGTTGCTCTGACTTTCTGGATGAGAAACTGAAAAGTGAACTGGCTCCGGACAACACATATACAAGTTCCTATGGTTTCGAAGTAGGTTCTACCGGACTTTATGCCGAAGCACGCTCTGAATACAACACTTGGGGTGAAAACGGTGCCTTCATGCACAATGCCGCTTGCCCTTACGAAGCATTGCAGATTGCCACTGACCTTGCTACCATGGGCACTAAAGACGGTTCTATCCAACCGTTCGGTTTTTTGACATTAACTCCAAATACCGGTATTGTGGGTTCCTACTGGAACTGGGCTTATAGTCTGATTGCAGGAGCCAATGAGATGTTGAAATACTCGGAAATAAACACGAACTGGGATAATAGCACAGACAAGGCGCTCTATCAGGCAGAATCACGTTTTTTCCGCGCCTATGCATACCGTACATTGGTTTATCTGTATGGAGACGTTCCTTATGTAGACAAGATTCAAGATCAGTTCAGAATCGATTTTACCCGTACACCGAAGGAAGAGGTTATTGCCCACATGGTAGAAGACCTTCAGTTTGCTGTCGAGAACCTGCCTACTGACCCTGATGCCGTAAAAGTCGGCAAGCTGACCAAATGGGCGGCAGAACACTTACTAAGTGAGGTTTACTTGATGCAGGGTGATTATGCAAAGGCTGAAACTGCCGCAGAGAATGTCATCAACAGCGGATATTTCCACTTGATGGAAGACCGCTTCGGTGAAAAGGTAAAAGCAAACGGCGATGTGTTCTCCGACCTATTCGTTGAAAACAATCAAAATCGCACATCCGGCAATATGGAAAGCATTTGGGTCATGCAGTTTGAATATAACACTACTGGTGGCGGTACAAATTCCGATGACTGGACACGCCGTGCCTGGGAACCCAAATACTTCGAAATTACCGGTTTTGTTTTGGCAGACTCACTGGGTGGCCGCGGCTTGTCGCAATTGGTACCAATGAAATGGTGGATTGGAGAAGATACCGGTTTCTTTGATGAAGAAGACATTCGTAATTCCGAATACAACATCAAACGTAACTGGTATTACAACAACGAGAACATGCCCGACCTTTATGGTAAAAAAGCCACGATTACAGACGAAACATGGTTTACCACCTTCCGTCTTTATCCGGCTCTGACAAAATTCTTCTATGGCCGTTCCGAAAACCTTTCTTTGACCGGTTCCTACCGTGACCGCATGAAGTTCCGTTTGTCCGAGACTTATCTCTTACTCTGCGAAGCAAGGTTGGGGTTGAACGATATTTCAGGTGCCCGCGAAGCAATCAATGTTGTACGCCGTCGCGCACATGCTCCTGAAATTACGGACAGTGAAATGACCATGGACTTCTTGCTGGACGAACGTATCCGCGAGTTGGTAGGTGAAGAATCACGCCGCTTTACCTTATGCCGTACCGGCAAATTATTGGAGCGTACCCGCAAATACAATACAGAATCGGGGCCCGTTATGCGTGATTACCACACATTATGGCCGATTCCTCAGAGCATAATCGATTCAAATACGGGTGCAGAATTCCCGCAAAACGAAGGATATTAACAGCACAAAGACAAAATAAAACACGAATAAAGGTAAAAAGATAGTTTTCAAGATTCTCATAAAGGGAATTGTCCGCGTCCATTGAGAACAAAGGCAATTCCCTTAATTTTATCAATAAACAATCATGAAGATACACAGACAATTAACAGCAGCAGCCTTTCTGTTTATCAGTATGGCAATCATGGCACAAGTGCCATTCAGCAAAAAGGAAGTAAAAGAGAAAATGAAGCAAGTGGCAGACTGGCAAATTTCCAATCCTAACACTGCCCACGAACACCACGACCTGGATTGGACCAATGGAGCACTTTATGTAGGTATGGTAGATTGGGCTAAACTGGCAGAAGAGGAGTACAATGACAGCACCTACTATCAATGGCTCTATAAAATAGGAAGACGAAACTGCTGGCAACCCCATCAGCGGTTGTACCATGCAGACGATATAACCGTTTCCCAATCATTCATTGACTTATACCGTAAATATAAAAAAGAGGAAATACTGGCTCCTACCCTGGCACGTACGGAATGGATTGTCAACCATCCATCCAACGGTACATTCAAACTGGAGTATGGTGACAACAAAACCCTAGAACGCTGGACCTGGTGTGATGCCTTGTTTATGGCCCCCCCGGTTTATGCCAAGCTATACCGTGAAACCAACAACCGGAAATACCTCCAATTCATGGACAATGAATACCGGGCTACCTACGAATACCTATTCGATAAGGAAGAGAACCTTTTCTACCGCGATTGGCATTATTTCGGTAAAAAAGAAGCCAATGGCAAAAAGGTGTTCTGGGGACGTGGAAATGCCTGGGTACTGGCCGGTCTGGCAGAAGTATTGCAGGAGTTGCCCAAAGGCTTGATGGAACGCGCTTATTACGAAGAACTGTTTATCCGGTTATGCACACGTATCGCCGGATTGCAGAACGAAGACGGTTATTGGCATGCCAGCCTTCTGGATCCGGCTTCTTATCCTTCTCCCGAAACCAGTTCCACCGGTTTCTTTGTATATGCGTTGGCCTATGGCGTAAATGCGGGACTCTTGAATGAAGACGATTTCATGCCAGTCATTATAAAAGGCTGGAAGGCACTGACCGATGCTGTAGATGCAAGCGGTAAACTTGGCTGGGTACAGCCTATCGGTGCCGACCCCCGTAAAGTGACGCGTGACATGACAGAAGTTTACGGTGTCGGTGCGTTTCTTGCAGCAGGATGCCAGATATACAAGATGGCTGTAGATACGGAAGCTGATTATATAAAAATCTGGCCAGACAGAAAAACCATGCAGGGAAACCCTTTAAGTGGTTGGGTTGTTTATGCAAATGAGAATGTCAGCGATGACTTCTGGAAGAAATACGACCATATCTATGTACCGGAAAAAGGAACAACCGTGAAAATCTCCGATTATGCACGCACACTCTATATCCGTACGCATTGGAGTACCTTCAATCCCGCCGAAGGAGTCTACGGCTGGGATACCAACGAAAAGTTGAAAAAAGTAATTCAAGGGGCACTCGACAGAGGTATGCGTCTCTCTTTCCGTGTAGTTGTCGACAGCCGCGACCGAAAAAATGAAGCCACTCCGGCCTATGTATTCGATGCAGGAGCCAAATACTATACAGACAATGGAAAACGCTCTCCCTATCCTGATGACCCTATCTTCCAGGAGAAATATGCAAAGTTCATAGAAGCATTTGCCCAAAAATACAATGACCCTGACCTGGTGGAATTTATAGACGGCTACGGTCTTGGCAAATGGGGTGAGGCACACACTATGAAGTACATTGACCCCAAGAACCGGGAAGCTGTGTTCAATTGGATTACAGACCTCTACGTCAAACACTTCACCAAAGTACCTTTAGTTATCAACTACCATCGTTGGATGGGTGCAGGCAAAGACTGGGCAGGTGAGGAGAATTTTGATCCCGATAGTAAACGCTTGTTGGACAGCGCTTGCGAGAAAGGCTTTTCCTTACGTCATGATGCTTTCGGAATGAGAGAGTATTACGGCCAGTGGGAGCGAAACTATGTGAAACCTTGGATTATGAAACGCCCGGTTCTACTGGAAGGTGGATGGATTGTGAGCAAGCACCCTTATCACAATGACCCGAGCGGTTACAAAACAGCCAAAGATGTGCGTATCGGAGAATTTGAAGACGGTCAGGAAGCTCATGTCAACATGATGGATTTCCGTGTAGGAGACGAAACCATGAGTTGGTTCCGTGATGCCTATCCTTTGGTTGAGCGTTTCATCTCCGAAGGAGGTTATCGTTTATATCCCGATTCCATTGTAGTTCCCAAAGAAATGAAGAGTGGTTCAAGAATAAAGATAGTACATCGCTGGAACAACTTAGGCTGGGGATATTGCCCAACCAATATACCACAATGGAACCAAAAGTATAAAGTAGCTTTCGCATTATTGAACCAAGACAATCAAGTAGTCTACTCTTATCTGGACAACAATACTGATTTATCCGTCTGGATAAAAGGCTATCCCACTTCCTATGAGTTCACTCCCAAACTTCACGGGGTAAAAAAAGGAACCTATACCTGGGCAGTAGCTTTAGTCGATACAACCAAAGGCAATGGAAGCAATGTTAAGGGGCTGGATATCTCTGCCAAGGGAACCTTCACTAATTCTGGTTGGTTAAAACTGTCAGAAGTAACTGTAAAATAAATAAGACACCCCATCGACTTTATAAACAAGAGGCTGAATTCAATCTTGAATTCAGCCTCTTGTTTATAAAGTCCAATCCATCTATTTCTTTTGCGGCAACCTCTTCAGCAAGTGGTCCACCGCCGCTTTCAGCTGTGCATCTTCTCCCTTCAAAACAGCTTCCGGTTCATTATAGACCAGGATATCAGGCTGCAACGTGCGGTTCTCCAGATAGTTGCCCTGCATATCCATGCAACCTACCTGCGGAATACCGAATACAATACTTGGATCGATCTGGCTTTCCCACCAGACAGCAGTCATGGTTCCTGCCACGGGAGCACCTATCAGCTTACCGATACCCAACGTCTTGTACACAAAAGGAGTACCGTGGGCATTGCTGTAATTATCCTCGCAAACCAGCATACACGAAGGTTTCAGCCATCTGTCAAAAGGATCGCTGCCGATGTACTGGCCACGCGGCACAAAGCGTTCATACTCCTTGCCGCTAAGTAACGTCGCTACTTGTTCGTGCAGCCACCCGCCTCCGTTATGGCGGGTATCCACCACAACAGCCTCTTTCTTACGACTGCTTTCGCTCAACAAATCGGAGTAAATCTTACGGAAGCTCGGACTATCCATACCTTTGATGTGAATATAAGCAATGCGTCCGCCGGAATATTCATCCACCTTTTTGCGGCAGTTTTCCACCCAGCGCTTATACAACAGCTCATTCTGGGCACCGTAAGATATGGGCTTCAAGGTTTCTTCAAACCGCTTTCCGGTAACAGGATCATAGACCGAGAGAATCACCTTGCGGCCTGCCTTACCTTCGAGTAACGGGAAATAATCAGCGCCAGCCTTAATGGCAACACCATCCACTTTCTCGATAATACAGCCCGGCTTGACATCCGTCTTTTTCTTCGTCAATGGACTCTGAGCTATAATTTCTTTAATCTTCAGTCCATCGCCCGCATAAGCTTCATCATAGAACACTCCCAAAGCAGCCGTAGGAAGTGCTGCGCCCGAAGCATAATAACGCGCTCCCGTATGAGAACCGTTCAATTCACCCAGCATCTCACTCAGCATTTCCGCAAAATCGTAGTTATTGTTGATATACGGCAAGAAGCGCTTATAAGTTTCTTTGTATCCATTCCAGTCCGTACCTTGCAAGTCTGCCACATAGAACTTATCATTTACCTGCTGCCAGATGTGGTCGAAGATATATTCACGCTCACCATAAGGGCGGTAATCGAAGAAAGCCTCAAATTCAATTGGAGAAATCTTGCTGCCTTCAATCTCTATCTTCTTCATTCCGTCGCGGGCACAAAGGAAGATATTCTTCCCTTCCTTGTCAGGCTGCAAAGCGCCTGCACCTACTTTCTTCAATAGAACTTTTGTAACATTCTCTTTCAGATTGTGTTCCCAAAGATCGTACCCATCCTCGAAAACAGAAAGATAATAGAGTTTATCCCCTTTAGCAGAAAGCATGGCATCTGCCATATGCGAGGAGTTGACGGTCAGGCGTACAATACGGTCAAAGCGGTTTGCGAGGTCGAACTTTAACGGCTCTACCTTTTTCTCCTTACCTTTGTCGGCATCCTCTTTTTTCTTCTTGGCATCCTTTTCGTCTTTCTTCCCGGCTTTTTCCTTCTCTGCCTTCTCCGCTTCCTCGAGTAAAGCGGTTTCTTCCTTGTTCATCAAAAAACGGTCGTATGCTTCAGCATCAAAGAACATGATATAAGTATCGTCTTCGGCTCCCCAACTGCCGTGGCTGCGATACCCCGCACGGTCACTGGTCCAAATCATGGCTTTTCCACCCAATACCCATTTGGCATTGCCATCGTTGTATCCGCTCTCGGTCAGGTTCACCATTTCACCCTTGCCATCGGCATTCAGCAGCACAACATCTTTGTTGTTCCATCCACCTACACCGATATAGTCCGAAAGAATCCATTTGCTGTCCGGACTCCACTGAAACCACTGGTCACCGTCCGAATAAGAGTATTGATACTTGCCATCCATAACGGTACGCACATCCTTTGTCTTCAAATTGATGACACGAATGGTGCTGCGGTTTTCGAGAAAGGCAATCTCTTTACCGTCAGGGCTGTATTGGGGTTGGAAAGAAGCGGCATCCGAGTTTGTCAAGCGTTCTTCCTTCAGCTCTGTGGCATAGGTAAACAGCTTTTCATCCTTACGCACAATCGTCGAAGTGTAAAGTTGCCAAAGCCCGCCACGTTCGGAAGCATAAACCAGTGTCCGCCCATCGGGGGCAAAGTCTACGGTACGTTCCTGACAAGGAGTATTCGTTATCTGCTTCGTAGTCTTATATTCCACTGAAGTGACGTAGACATCGCCGCGCAAAACGAAAGCCACTTCCTTACCATCCGGAGACACTGCCATTTCCGTGGCACCGCTACTCTTAATCTGGCGGATAATGTCCTTGTCGTTTCTGTCGGAAACAATGCTGATGTTCACCTTTTGCGCTTCTCCACCGGGAAGCAGGGTGTAAATCTCACCATCAAATCCATAGCACAACCTTCCGTCCGTAGCGGCACTGAGATAGCGTACCGGATTTTTGGTATAGTGCGTCAACTGCACGGCCTTCGCATCTCCGGGAGTACGTCGGTAGATATTGAAAGAGCCGTTTTCCTCACTCAGATAGTAGAATGTTTTTCCATCAGGAGCCCAAACCGGTTCACGGTCTTCTCCTCCGAAAGTGGTCAGCTGGCGGTACTGCGGTTCTTTTCCCGGAGTATACATCCAGATGTCACGGGCAATGGGCGATACGTGATGTTTACGCCAGTAGTCCTCGTAACCTTTCTTATCTTGATACAACATCGCTCCCTCCTTATTGATGGAGATGCACTCCATAGGCATGGACGAAATCATCGTCGGGCGCCCTCCCTCCACTGATACTCGATAGACCTGATTGAACTGCCCGTTAGAGGGAAAGACAACAGCCTCGGCAGACGGCATGATGCCCGCAGAGAACAAGACATGTCCGGCATCTGTAAAAGCAAGCGGCGTTTCGCTTCCCGAGTGGGTAGTCAGCCGTCGTGGTTCGCCTCCGTCTTTGGCCACAATGTAGACGTCCAGGCTTCCCATACGGTCCGAAGCAAAAGCAATCCGCTTACTGTCCGGACTCCATACCGGAGCCGTATCATATGCGGGATTGGTAGTTATCTGCATGGCACGTCCACCGGCAACCGGCACCGTATAGATGTCTCCTTTATACGTAAAAGCAATGGTGGTCCCATCGGGAGAGATGACACTATGACGCATCCACAGCGGAGCATCCTGCGCAAAAGTAAAACCAGCCAGGCAAGCGGCAGCAATACCTAATAGTAGTTTTTTCATAATGATTCTTGTTTTTGGAGAATAAAAAAAACCTCACGACTTTTCCTTTCGGAAAAAGACCGTGAGGTTTGCTTATCATTTTAAGTTACCCTCAATTAGAGAGCACCTACTTCCTTCAAAGCGGCATTTGTCTTGTGAACGGCAGCAGCGCTGGCAGCAAATTTAGCTTTTTCGTCAGCAGTCAGTTCCAGTTCAACGATTTTCTCGATACCGTTCTTGCCAAGGATTACGGGAACACCGATACAGATGTCTGATTCACCGTATTCTCCTTCCAGATATACTGAACAAGGAATCATCTTCTTCTGGTTGTGGATGATAGACTCAACGACATAAGCGCCTGCCGCACCCGGAGCATACCATGCAGAAGTACCCAGCAACTTAGTCAGTGTAGCACCACCTACCATAGTAGAAGCTACCACTTCGTTCAGTTTTTCTTCGCTCAGCAGTGTGCTTACCGGCTGTCCTTTGTAAGTAGCCAGACGAGCCAACGGAATCATGGTAGTATCACCGTGACCACCGATAACCATGCCTTCCACTTCGTTGGCGTTGCAGCCCAAAGCCTGAGACAAGAAATATTTGAAACGAGAGCTGTCCAAAGCACCACCCATACCGATGATACGGTTCTTCGGCAAGCCCAGAGACTTCAATGACAGATAAGTCATGGTATCCATCGGGTTGGAGATAACCACAAGGATAGCATTCGGAGAATATTTCAAGATGTTCTGTGCAACCGACTTAACGATACCTGCATTAACACCGATCAATTCTTCACGAGTCATACCCGGTTTACGGGGAATACCGGAAGTAATCACTACAACGTCGGAGTTGGCAGTCTTCTCATAATCGTTGGTACAACCTACAACAGTGGTGTCGAAGCCCAGCAGTTGAGCAGTCTGCATCATATCCATTGCCTTACCTTCTGAAACGCCTTCTTTCACGTCCAGCATTACCACTTCGTCAGCCACTTCATTAAAGGCTAACACATTAGCGCATGTAGCACCTACGTTACCTGCACCTACTACGGTTACTTTTGACATAATTTCTAAAGTTTTTTGTTTATAAGTGTTCTTTAAAGATGACGCAAAAGTACAGCGAACTTCGTAATTAGAGAAATATTTCCGTAATAATTTTAGTTAAATACACATTTAGCCAATGATTAGTGGACGATGATTAATGATTAATGATTAATTTTGCGGACGATTAATGAATGTAGGACGAATAATCAGCCACAACCATTAATCACTTAACCATTAATCATTATCAAAAATGGCAGTTAAGAAGAATACACTTCTCATCGTGGCAGGCAGCCTCCTTATCTTATTATTAATAGGAGTTACCATTCTGCTGATTTCCGAAAAGCAAACCAACAAGGAACTGGTGATGGAATTCAATCTGGATAAAGAAGACCTTGAAAATCAATACACAGACTTCGCCAGACAATATGACGAACTGAAGCTGACAGTCTCCAACGACTCCCTCTCCGTACTCTTAGAGCAGGAACAATTGAAGACCCAACGTTTATTGGAAGAACTCCGCACCGTGAAGAGCAGCAATGCCACCGAGATACGCCGTCTGAAGAAGGAACTGGCCTCTCTCCGCAAAGTCATGATAGGCTATATCAACCAGATAGACTCCCTGAGCCGCCTCACTACCCATCAGAAAGAGGTGATAGCCGACGTTACCCGCAAATACAACGTCGCTTCGCAACAAATCAGCAGCCTTGCCGAAGAAAAGAAAAACCTGAATAAGAAAGTGACGCTTGCCGCCCAGCTCGATGCAACGAACATCAACATCTTTGCCGCCAACAAGCGGGGCAAGAAAGCCAAAAAGGTAAAAGACGTCGTCAAGCTGAAAATCAACTTTACAATTGTCAAGAACATAACTGCCGAAACAGGCGAACGCACCCTCTACGTCCGTATCACCAAACCGGACAACGGCGTATTGAGCAAAAGCGATTCCAATACATTCCCCTATGAAAACCGCGAACTGGTATATTCCATCAAGAAATATATAGAATATAACGGCGAGGAACAGAACGTAACGGTGTATTGGGATGTCGAAGAGTTCCTGTACGCAGGAAGCTACCGTGTAGACATATTCTCGGACGGAACGCTTATCGGTTCACAGTCGTTCAATCTGGATTGATTCGGATGATTCGGATTAATTCGGACAGAAGAACAAAAGAACAAATTTGAGGTGTGTCAAAACTAAAATTTGTTCTTTTGTTCTTCTGTCTGAAAAAGATTGTTTTCTGTTTCTTCCCTCCCTTAAATCAAAAAATCCGCAATTTATTTTGTAATATCATTGAAACCCTATACATT
>ERZ1504875.399-NODE-399-length-10690-cov-3.711613_pt1 | contig 10690 bp, 10 predicted proteins | sample MGYA00572088_ERZ1504875 | MGnify/ENA primary metagenome ERZ1504875 (study PRJEB39906, sample SAMEA3182112) | gut metagenome | biome: human; feature: gut; material: Stool; isolation source: human stools | place: Canada | collected 2013-05-06 ...
CGTCGGCAGCGTCAGATGTGTATAAGAGACAGGGGGTGAGGTTACACCAGTGCAAAGTCCAGCTGCTTCTTTTCCAAGTTAGCGCGTGCCACCTTAATGGTAATGGCATCTCCCAGACTATAAATTTTATTTTTGCGGCGTCCGCGCAGGCAGTAGTTCTTTTCGTCGAATTCGTAATAGTCATCGTCGAGGTCGCGGATAGGAATCATGCCTTCGCACTTGTTCTCATTCAGCTCCACGTAGAGTCCCCATTCCGTTACGCCGGAGATGACGCCGTCGAAGGTCTGTCCCAGGCGTTCGGTCATGAATTCTACTTGCTTGTACTTGATGGAGGCGCGTTCCGCGTTGGAGGCTATCTGCTCCATGCTGCTGCTGTGTTCGCAGAGGGCTTCGTATTTCTGTTCGGACACGGTGCGGCCTCCCTGGTCCAAGTACTTGGTGAGCAGACGGTGTACCATCATATCCGGATAGCGGCGGATGGGCGAGGTGAAATGGGTATAGTAATCGAAAGCCAAACCATAGTGCCCCACGTTATGCACGGAGTAGCGTGCCTTCTGCATGGCGCGGATGGAGACGGTTTCAATCAAGTTCTCCTCCTTCTTGCCCTGGATGTCGTCCAGCAGGTGGTTGATGGACTTGGAGATGTCGGTCTTTGTACCGCTGGTACGCAGCTTGTAGCCGAAACGGGCGATGAACTGTGCCAGGTTGTCCAGCTTCTCCGGGTCGGGGAGGTCGTGAATACGGTATGGCAACACTTTGGCTTTCTTGCCTTTGGGCACGCGGCCTATCTTTTCGGCTACGGTGCGGTTGGCAAGCAGCATGAACTCCTCTATCAGCTTGTTGGCATCTTTCGACTCCTTGAAGTAGACGCTGACGGGTTTGCCCTTCTCGTCAATTTCGAACTTCACTTCGTAGCGGTCGAAGTTGATGGCTCCTGCCTTAAAGCGGTTCTCACGCAGTATTTTGGCAAGCTTATCCAGTTGGAGCACCTCTTCCTGGAAGTCTCCTTTGCCGGTTTCTATAATCTCCTGGGCTTCTTCGTAGGTGAAGCGGCGGTCGCTCTTGATGACGGTATGTACTACGCGTGAGTTCTTCACTTCGCCTTTTTCCGTCATTTCAAAGATGACGGAGTAGGCAAGCTTCTCTTCGTCGGGGCGGAGTGAACAGATGAAATTACACAACCGTTCGGGGAGCATTGGGATGGTGCGGTCTACGAGGTAGACGGATGTGGCACGCTTCTCGGCTTCCTTGTCTATGATGCCGCCCTCTTTCACGTAGTGGGTCACGTCGGCAATGTGTACGCCTACTTCCCAAAGTCCCCCTTTCAGTTTGCGGATGGAGAGGGCGTCGTCGAAGTCCTTGGCATCCTTGGGGTCGATGGTGAAGGTGGTCACACCCCGGAAGTCCTCACGTCGGGCTATTTCCTCGGCGGAGATTTCGGCGGGTATCTTGTCGGCAACTTTCTCTACGGCAGCGGGGTAGACATAGGGCAGGCCGAATTCCGCCAGGATGGCGTGCATCTCGGTGGTATTGTCTCCTGCGCGCCCCAGGATATCGATTACCTGGCCGATGGGGTTCTTGGCTTTGTCGGGCCATTCCACCACCTTTACGATGGCTTTGTCGCCCGTCTTGCCGCCTTTCAACTTTTCTTTGGGGATGAAGACGTCGTTGGCAAGCGTACGGTTTTCCGTTACAAGGAAAGCGTATGACTTGGCAACTTCCAGGGTACCCACGAAGGTGTCGTTGGCACGTTCCAGTATCTCGATGACTTCTCCTTCGGCTTCGCGTCCGCGACGCTTGGCATAGAAGGCGATACGCACTTTATCATTGTTCATGGCGTGTGCCGAGTTGCGTTCGGCCACGAATATCGGTTCGCCTCCACCTTCCGGTATAAAGGAATTCTTGCCGTTGCTCTTGCGCTGGAAGGTTCCGGTCATTTCCACGCCGTGGTTGTTCAGCTTGTATTTGTGCTTGTCCACTTCTGTGATGTAGTCGTCCATCGACAGTTCGGACAAGATGTCCATGCACAGCATCTTCAGCGGATGTGTGGTGAGGTGGAGTTGTTCAAAGATGTATTTCAGGGATAATACTTCGTCTTGCTTTGTGTGGAAGAATTCCAGCAGTACTTTGACGAGCTCTTTCTTCTTCATGCGTTTGCCGGCTTTCTTTTCTTTCTTTTTGGCCATAATGTTATGATGTATTTTATGTATAAATAGAGATTCTGTGTCAATCTGTGTAATCTGTGGTGATTACCTCTTGCAAAGTAAACAAATAAATACGTTCCTTCGTTCACTCAGACTTCAAAATATTATCATTCTATTGAAAATAATGAAGGAACGACAGATTGTAATGGATTTATGTACTATATTTGCACACAAAGTGAAGATAGGCTGTACCTTAGACGAAAAGCAGATGGAAATGCAAACTCTGAACAAAAAAGCAGATGCCACACGGGAAAAAGACATTTACCGGGTGACGGTTGTGGGAAGTGTGGTAAACTTTCTCTTGCTTGTCTTCAAATTCTTTGCAGGTATTGTAGGTCACAGTGCCGCCATGCTGGCGGATGCGGTACATTCTTTGTCGGATTTCATTACAGATATTATTGTCATTGTTTTTGTGCGCATTTCGGCAAAGCCCGAAGATGAAGGACACGATTACGGTCATGGCAAGTACGAGACGCTGGCAACTGCCATTATCGGTATTTTTCTGTTGTTTGTGGGATTCGGCATTTTCTGGAACGGGGCTTCCTCCATTTACCGTTTCCTGCAAGGCGGCTCTCTGCAGGAACCCGGTATACTGGCACTGGTGGCTGCATTGGTATCCATCGTTTTCAAGGAAGTGCTTTATCAATATACCGTATTCAAGGGCAGGAAGTTGAATTCGCAGGCGGTTGTTGCCAATGCCTGGCATCACCGGAGTGACGCGTTTTCGTCCATAGGCACGGCAGCGGGTATAGGTGGCGCCATTCTTTTGGGTGACCATTGGCGGGTGCTGGACCCGGTGGCAGCGGTTATTGTCAGCTTTTTCATTATGAAGGTGGCTGTGCAGTTGTTGATACCGTGTGTGGACGAACTGTTGGAGAAATCATTGCCTGCCGAGGTGGAGGATGAGATATTGAAGACGATTCTTTCTTTTCCCGGTATCAGCTCGCCGCATCACCTTCGTACGCGCCGCATCGGCAGTTATTGTGCCATTGAGGTGCATGTGCGTATGGATGGCAGCATCTCGCTGGAGGAAGCCCACGAGACGGCAACGGCGGTGGAGAACAAGTTGAAAAGGCAGTTCGGCAAAGGAACACTGGTCAGCATCCATGTGGAGCCGGTGAAGAAGAGTAACGAGGCGACAGAGTAACACAAGGAGCGTCAAGGTGACGGACCGGATGAAAAGTAATTAGTAATTTGTAACTGAAGAAGTGGAATCGATTTTAATTACAGGAGCAAGCGGATTTATCGGAAGTTTCATCGTGGAGGAGGCGTTGAAGCGCAAGTTCGGTGTGTGGGCGGGTGTACGTTCGTCCAGCAGCCGCGAGTATCTGCGTGACCGCAAGATACATTTCCTCGAACTGGACTTTGCGCACCCCAATGAACTGAGGGCACAACTCTCGGGACATAAAGGGACCTACAATAAGTTTGATTATATTGTCCATTGTGCCGGTGTGACGAAGTGTGTGGACAAGAACGAATTCGATTTGGTGAATTATCTGCAGACCAAATACTTCATCGATACGCTGAGGGAGCTGAACATGATTCCCAAGCAGTTTATCTTCATCAGTACGCTGAGTGTGTTCGGCCCGGTACGCGAGAGGACCTACGACCCGATTATGGAGAGTGACCCCCCTTCACCCAATACCGCCTACGGACTCAGTAAACTGAAAACAGAACTTTATTTGCAGAGTATTCCGGGTTTCCCCTACGTCATCTACCGGCCGACGGGTGTATACGGGCCGCGTGAGAAGGATTATTATCTTATGGCAAAGTCCATCCGGCAGCATACGGACTTTTCTGTAGGCTTCTGCCGCCAGGACTTGACGTTTGTATATGTAAAGGATATCGTGCAGGCCGTCTTCCTCGGGATAGAGAAGCAGGTGTCCCGCCGCGCCTATTTCCTGGCTGACGGGAAGGTGTATAGCAGCCGTGCTTTTTCCGATTTGATAAGGAAAGAATTGGGCAATCCGTTTGTTATTCGCCTGAGATGTCCGTTAATTGTATTGAAAGTCGTATCTTTGCTCGCTGAATTTTGGGCGAAGCGGCAGAACAAGACCAGTACGCTCAATTCGGACAAGTATAGAATAATGAAACAACGCAACTGGCAGTGTGACATCACACCGGCCGTCGAGGAACTGGGCTTCAGTCCTGAGTACGACCTGGAACGGGGTGTAAAGGAAACCATTGCCTGGTATAAGGATAAGGGATGGCTTTAGATTTATTTAAAAGGGTAGAAACCCGTAAGGGGCTTTTTGCGGTAGAGAAGATTACGCTGATATACAATTTGCTGACTTCCATTCTCATTCTGTTTCTTTTTCAGGAAATGGATCATCCGGTGCAGATGCTTGCAGACCGTGTTGTCATTGCGGGTATGACGTTCCTGCTGATGTATCTTTACCGGCTGGCACCCTGCAAGTTCTCTGCCTTTGTGCGCATAGCCATCCAGATGTCACTGCTTTCCTATTGGTATCCCGACACCTTTGAGTTCAACCGGATATTCCCCAATCTCGACCACGTGTTCGCGTCGGTGGAGCAGTGGATGTTTGGCGGACAGCCTGCTGTATGGTTCTGTGAAAGGTTTCCGCAGATGTGGGTGAGCGAGCCGTTCAATATGGGGTACTTCTTCTATTATCCGATGATTCTGCTGGTGGTGGTGTGGTATTTCCTTTATCGTTTCGACCTTTTCGAGAAGGTTTCGTTCGTCATCGTCACCGCTTTCTTCATCTATTACCTTATTTATATCTTCGTCCCCGTTGCCGGGCCGCAGTTCTACTTCCCCGCCATTGGAAGCGACCATGTGGCGCAAGGTATCTTTCCGTCCATCGGTGACTATTTCCATCACCATCAGGAACTTCTTCCCGGTCCGGGCTATGAGCACGGCTTCTTCTACAACCTGGTGGAGAGTTCCCAGCAGGTGGGTGAGCGCCCCACGGCTGCTTTTCCCAGTTCGCACGTCGGAATGTCTACGGTACTGATGATTATGGCATGGCGTGGCAGCAAGCGTCTGTTTGCCTGCTTGTTTCCTTTCTATCTGCTGTTGTGCGGGGCTACGGTCTATATCCAGGCACATTACCTGATAGACTCTATCGTGGGTTTCGTATCGGCTTTCGGCATTTATATCCTGGCCACGTGGATGTTCAAGCGATGGTTTGCGCAGCCGATGTTCCGCTAGTCGGGCACGGTGATTATCTTTCCACTGTCTGTGGGCAATACCAATGTACGCGGATAAACTTCTGCCGGAAGTGAATGCTGGAAGTTTACGATGAGCTGTTTGAGCAGTTTTTTCTTTTTCATAAAGATATATTTATGGGATTCTTTCTTTCTTGGGAAGACGAATATAGGGACTTGTTTCTTTCTGCCAAAGAAACAATGTTTTTTTTCTTGCCTCCTTGTTGGCAAAACTTTGCCATAGGCATGGCAAAAGTTTGCCAAGGGCAAGGCAAGTGGTTGGCAAAATTTCTTGCTGACAGACAGTGAGTTATGCGGATGACAACAAAGCGTGTCATCTGCGTCTGAATAGCCCCCCTCTCAGAAGCTATTCAAGAAGGGGCGTGAGGATGATTGCTCAAGTATCGGACTCGATGGTAAAAATCGTATGCGGTTTTCTCCTATGGCAGCAACGGTTCTATCTCTTCGAAGATGCGGTACAGTTCCTCCTTCGTCTCTGCCCGCAGCATGGCTATCCGGGTGTCGCGGAAATTGGGAATCCCTTTGAAGAGCGGGCTTGCTGCCAGGTGGCGGCGCACGTGCAGTATGCCCCGTCGTTCATCCAGCAGGTTGACGCTGTCTTCCACTTCCTGGCGGAGTACGTTCAGCCGCCATTCGGAACTCAGCGGAGGGAGTTCTTCGCCCGTCTCCAAATAATGCTTCACTTCCTTAAAGAACCACGGGCGACCGAAGCTGGCACGGCCTATCATGATGGCGTCCACACCGTAGAGGTCGAAGCATTCTTTGGCCCGTTGGGGAGTGGTGATATCACCGTTGCCGATGATGGGAATGTGCATGCGTGGGTTCTTTTTCACCTCGCCGATAAGTGTCCAGTCCGCCTCGCCGGTATACATCTGGGCGCGGGTACGGCCGTGGATGGTGAGGGCGGCAATGCCGCAGTCCTGCAACTGCTCGGCAAGGTCTACGATGATTTTACTGTTGGCATCCCAGCCCAGGCGGGTCTTCACGGTGACGGGAATCTTCACGGCATCTACCACGGCACGAGTGATTTCCAGCATCAGCGGAATGTTCTGTAGCATACCGGCACCGGCACCCTTGCCGGCAACGCGCTTCACGGGGCAGCCGAAGTTGATGTCCAGCGTGTCCGGATGTGCCTGCTCCACAATGCGGGCGGCTTCTACCATGGTGGCGGTGTCCCGTCCGTATATCTGTATGGCTACGGGCCGCTCTTCATCGCTGATGTTCAGTTTCTGCTGGGTCTTGCCTACGGAGCGTATCAAGGCATCGGCAGAAACGAACTCGGTATATACCATGTCTGCTCCGAAGTGCTTGCACATCAGGCGGAAAGCAGGGTCGGTGACGTCCTCCATCGGGGCGAGGAATACGGGGCGTGGGCCCAGGTCTATATCTTTAATCTTCATAATCTAAGCGGATTTGTCCGCAAAAGTACAGAAAAAAGCCTACCTTTGCATACTCTAATTCAAAAAGAAATGATGAAACACTCAATCAGTGACTTCGAAATCATGGCACCGGTAGGCTCGCGCGAATCTCTCGCAGCAGCCATACAAGCAGGTGCCGACTCCATCTATTTCGGTATCGAGAACCTGAACATGCGTGCCCGTTCGGCAAATACCTTCACTATCGACGATTTGCGGGAAATAGCCCGGACGTGCGACGAACATGGCATGAAGAGCTACCTCACCGTCAATACCATTATATACGACCATGACATTCCGCTGATGCGTACCATTGTAGATGCGGCAAAGGCGGCAGGCATCTCGGCAGTCATTGCCGCTGATGTGGCAGTGATGAGTTATGCCCGGCAGATAGGGCAGGAGGTACACCTCAGCACACAGCTCAACATCAGCAACGTGGAAGCCCTGCGCTTCTATGCGCAGTTTGCCGATGTGGTGGTGCTGGCGCGTGAGTTGAATCTGGAGCAAGTGGCAGAAATCTACCGCCATATCCGTGAGGAGAATATCTGTGGACCCAGCGGAGAGCAGATACGTATAGAGATGTTCTGCCACGGTGCCCTTTGCATGGCAGTCAGCGGAAAGTGTTATCTCTCATTGCATGAGATGAACCACTCTGCCAACCGTGGTGCTTGCATGCAGGTATGCCGCCGTAGTTATACGGTGCGCGACAAGGAGACGGATGTGGAATTGGAGGTGGACAACCAATACATCATGTCCCCCAAAGACTTAAAAACTATCCACTTCATGAACAAGATGCTGGATGCAGGTGTTCGTGTTTTCAAAATAGAAGGACGTGCCCGCGGACCCGAGTACGTGCGCACGGTAGTGGAGTGTTACAAAGAAGCCATCCGTTCCTATCTGGACGATACATTCACCGATGAGAAAATTGCCCGGTGGGACGAACGTTTGAAGACGGTCTTCAATCGTGGTTTCTGGGACGGCTACTACCTGGGACAACGCTTGGGCGAATGGACCAAGAACTACGGCTCTGCCGCTACGGAACGTAAAATCTATGTGGGTAAGGGCATCCGCTACTTCTCAAACATCGGTGTGGCAGAGTTCCTGGTAGAAGCAGCCGAAGTGAGCGTAGGCGACAAGTTGCTGATTACGGGTCCCACAACGGGTGCCGAATTCGTCACTTTGGACGAGGCACGCGTCGATTTGAAACCCGTGCAGACTGTAAAGAAAGGCCAGCATTTCTCGATGAAATCGGTGAAAATACGTCCCAGTGACAAACTCTACAAGCTGGTCAGCGTAGAGGAACTGAAGAAGTTCAAAGGCTTGGATGTGGAGAAACAACGTGGCTAAGTATCAAATAGTAAATAGTCCAATAGTAAATATGAATTATATCTATGAACTTCCCATGAAGGTGCGCGACTATGAATGCGACCTGCAAGGCATCGTCAATAATGCCAATTATCAGCATTATCTGGAGCATACGCGCCATGAGTTTCTGTTGAGTGCCGGCGTCAGCTTTGCCGGACTGCACGAGCAGGGGGTAGACCCGGTAGTGGCACGTATCAATATGGCTTTCAAGACTCCCCTGAGGAGTGGTGACGAGTTTGTCTCCAAACTCTACATGAAGAAGGAGGGTATCAAGTACGTCTTTTACCAAGATATCTTCCGTGCTTCCGACGGCAAAGTCTGTCTCAAAGGCATAGTTGAAACCGTATGTGTGGTGAACGGACGGTTAAGCGATAGCGAACTGTTCGACCGTCTCTTTGCCCCTTATCTCAATCCGTGTGAATCTGTGTAATCTGTGGTGGAATGAACAGTGACGAACGGATTTGCAGCATAGCTCTCACACTTTGCCCCGGTATAGGACATATCGGGGCAAAGCGTTTAATAGAGGGTATGGGCAGTGCTGCCGAAGTATTCAGTCGGCGGAAGGAGCTCCCCGAAATCATGCCCGGTGTGAATCCGGGGGTAGTGACGGCTCTTGATTGTCCCGCTGCCTTTCTGCGTGCCGAGCAGGAGATGGAGTTTGTAGAGAAGAATCGTCTTTCCTGCCTGACGTTGAAGGATGAGGCTTACCCTTCCCGCTTGCGCGAATGTGAGGATGCGCCGATTGTACTTTTCTTTAAAGGAAACACCGATTTCAACCGCCTGCATGTCATCGATATGGTAGGTACACGCCGTGCCACCGATTACGGCAAGCAATTCTGTGCCGACTTCCTGCGCGATTTGGCCGTTCTTTGTCCCGATGTGCTGGTAGTAAGCGGACTGGCTTACGGGATAGATATCCATGCCCATCGGGCCGCTTTGGCAAATCATCTCCCTACCGTTGCTGTCCTTGCTCACGGACTGGACCGCATCTATCCGTATGTCCACCGGAAAACAGCCATCGACATGCTGGCACAAGGCGGACTGCTGACCGAATTCCTTACCGGGACGAATCCGGACAAGCATAATTTCGTCAGCCGCAACCGTATTGTGGCGGGTATGAGTGATGCTACCATTGTGGTGGAGTCTGCCGCAAAGGGAGGTTCCCTTATCACTGCAGAGTTGGCGGAGGGATACCATCGTGACTGCTTTGCCGTTCCGGGGCGTGTTACGGACGAATCTTCCATCGGTTGTAACCGGTTGATACGCGACAACAAGGCCGCCCTTATCCAGAGTGCGGAAGAGTTTGTGCAGATTATGGGCTGGGCCGTAGCGGAGCAGCCTGCCCGGACAGAAGGTATTCAGCGTAATCTCTTTCCGGAACTGACAGAAGAGGAGGAGCTTGTTGTGCGCATCCTTATGCGGCAGGGAGACCTCCATATCAATGCGATGGTGGTGGAAGCGGACATACCCGTCAACCGGATGAGTGCCTTGCTTTTTGAATTGGAGATGAAGGGAGTGGTCAAGGCAATGGTGGGTGGTGTCTATCACTTGCTGACTTGAGCGCGGCAGGTCTCTTGCCTTATATGGACGGTTTCCCGTATTTCATGATGAACTTTTCCGGGTGGTCCGTCGCTATGATGTCTACCCCCAGGTCGACTGCCTTCTGGTTCTCTTCCGTCTTGTCGTCCAGCCCCAGGACGAGTGCCAGTACCTGCAGGTTGTGCTCACGGCATTTCTTTACGAATTGCGGGGTAAGGGAGTCAATCCAGACGACAGCGATGTCGGGATGCAGTTCCTTTACGACATGCTCTATGTCCTTTTCACTTTTGATGTAGGCTTGCAGGGTTCTTACCTCGGGTGCCATCTTTCTGAAGCATTTGGCATGATACTCCTTGCTGAAGGTGAAGTTGCAGTTTTCCAGCATGCCTTCGTCCTTTATCAAGTTCAGTAATTGGTGCAGACCGCCGTTGCGGTAGTCGATGGTGATTCTTAAACCGTGCTCTTTGGCCTTGCGTAGCAGGTCGGTAAGGCGTAGTACCCGTTGTCCGGCAAATCGGGGCGCAAACCAAGAGCCGGCATCCAGTGTGTCGATGTCGGCGGACAGCCATTGGGAGATGGCGCCGGTACCGTTGGTGGTACGGTCGAGGGTGGAATCGTGCAGTACGTAGAAGACACTGTCCTTACTGATGCAGACATCGCATTCTATATTGCCTACACCGTATTTGATGCACGAATCTACGGATGCCATTGTGTTTTCGGGAGCGATGGTGGCCGCACCACGGTGTGCGCTGGTTAGGGGTATCTTGGTGGTGGCAGGCCGTTGGGAACATCCTGCGGTAAGTAGGATTATGGAAAGCAATGCGAGTACCGGTTTTTTCATAATGGGCTCAAGTGGTGATGTTTTCTTCTTTAACAGTTATAAAAGCCATCGAAGATAGCTATTTTTTGTCATTCGGAGAAACGTATGGGCATAAAAAAAGGAGTACCGCTGTACTCCAACCTTTGTTAACCTTAAAT
>ERZ1504875.427-NODE-427-length-10435-cov-2.971773_pt1 | contig 10435 bp, 9 predicted proteins | sample MGYA00572088_ERZ1504875 | MGnify/ENA primary metagenome ERZ1504875 (study PRJEB39906, sample SAMEA3182112) | gut metagenome | biome: human; feature: gut; material: Stool; isolation source: human stools | place: Canada | collected 2013-05-06 ...
CTACCATACACCGCAGGCACAGACTGTCCTGCGGGAGGCCCGCGCATGCTTTGAACGCGCAGAACTGACAGCCATAGGCAAGACCTGGGAGGTGGATTAAAGGGGACGGCCGCGTGTACGGCCTCGAATTGAAAAACGTTCTGCTTGTCCGGTGCACAGGCATATGATAAAATAGAAACAGCCTTTAGGGTGTGTGGGCCGGGCGGTCCGCATAGACGTTTTTATGGCTTTGCGGTACAAAGCTGCAAAAGCAGGAACGGGGAGGGACACGCATGGCGCGGAAAAGATGCGTACTTCGATGGGGCGCCGCCGTGGGACTGTACTGGGCCGCCTGTGCGGCCCACGTTTGGCGAACAGGCGGTCTTTTGGCACTGGGGCTGGCGTGGAATATGTTGTTGGCGCTGCTGCCGCTGTGTTTTGCCTGCGCTGCCGGGCGCTGCCGCCTTTGGGCGGGACGTGCGGCGCTCGCTGTGCTGTGGCTGCTGTTTTTGCCCAACACATTTTACATGCTCACGGATCTGATCCATACACCGCAAAATATGGAATGGGTAAACCCGGCGGATTGGACGGTGCGCCACAGCGAAAACGTGTCCGACTGGCTGCTGACGCTTCTGCTGGGCACGGGCGCCGTGCTGGCGGTGCTGCTGGGCCTGGAGGCCATGCGCGTATTCGGTGTATATTGCTGCGCCCATTGGCCGCGGCCCGCGGTATGGGCCTGTGGCGGGACGGTGCTGTTGCTGTGCGGCTTCGGAATGTACATCGGGCGTTTTTTGCGGCTGAACAGCTGGGATATATTGCATCCGCTGGCGCTGCTGCGGCGCGTTTGGGTTTCAATGGGCGCGTTTCAGCTACAAGTGACCCTGCTGTTTGCAGGAGCGGTTTTTTTGCTGTGGCTTGCATACGGTGCGCTGCGGCCTGTGGACGGGGAGAAGCAGGAGAATAAGGAATCAGATGCATTGTTAACTTAGAATCAAAAATGAGTTGACAATGCGTTTTTTTCGTTTATAATAAATCCAGACACCTTTTCTGCAGAAAGAAGTGTACCGGACAATGACAACCAAAGAACGAATTTTGGCGCTGCTGGAGGAGAACCGCGGCACGCCGCTCTCCGGCGAGGTGCTGGCGGAAGAGCTGGGCGTTTCCCGTACGGCGGTATGGAAAGCCATCAAGGATCTGCAAAAGGCCGGGCATGCCATCGCCGCCGCGCAGAACAGAGGCTATACGCTGGATACGGACAGCGAGGTGCTGTCCGAGCAGGGCGTGCGGCTGTTTTTGCGGAACAAATCGCTCAACCTCGTGGTGGCACAGGAGCTGGAATCCACCAATCTCACGGCAAAGCAGATGGCTGCCGCGGGCGCGCCGCACGGCACGCTGGTGGTGGCGGATTCTCAGACCGCGGGCCGCGGGCGGAGGGGGCGCAGCTTTGCGTCGCCGCCGGGCACGGGGCTCTACCTCTCAATGGTGCTGCGCAGTGCGCTGCCCATGCAGAGCGCGGTGCTTGTCACCAGCGCCGCGGCGGTGGCGGTGTGCCGTGCCGTGGAGCGCGCGGCGGGCAAGCGGCTGGACATCAAGTGGGTGAACGACCTGTTTTACCGGGGCAAAAAGTGCTGCGGCATCCTGACGGAGGCGGCGGCGGACGTGGAAACCGGCGGCGTAGACTATCTGGTGGTGGGCATCGGGCTGAATCTGCTTCCGCCGGAGGGCGGCTGGCCGGAGGAACTGGCAGAGATCGCTGCGTCCATTTTCACCCCCGGTGAGCACGTGGGGCGCTGCCGCATTGCTGCGGCCATTGCGGATGAGCTTCTGGCCCTTTGCACCGCGCTGCCGGATACGTCTTTCATGGCGGAATACCGCGCGCGCAACCTGGTGCCCGGCCGGGACGTGGACGTCATTCAAAACGGCGAACGCCGGCCGGCCCATGCCCTTGCCATCACCGACGACGGGCATCTGCTGGTGCGTCTGCCCGGCGGCGGGCAGGAGGAGCTTTCGTTCGGGGAAGTCAGCATCCGGTTTCAATAAAGCCGGGCCGTAGCGGCACGGTGAAAAATGAAACTGCCGTTCCGCGGCCGGCACATGCCTTGTGCCCGCCGCGCGGTATTGCGGAAAAAGAGGGAATGACATGAAACGGAAAATTGCGACAAAGGACCTTGTTTTGACCGCGCTGTTTGCGGCGCTTACCGCTGTGCTGGCGCAGATCCAGCTTCCCATCGGCCCGGTGCCGTTCAACCTTGCGGTGTTCGGCGCGTTTTTGGCGGGCATGCTGCTTGAGCCTGCATGGGCCGCGGCCTCCATGGGGGTATACATGCTTCTGGGCGCGGTGGGAATCCCCGTGTTCGCGGGTTTTATGGGCGGCCCTGCGGTGCTTTTGGGCAAGACGGGCGGTTATGTGATCGGATATATTTTCATTGCTCTGGCCACAGCGCTGGCCGTCAAACGTTCGGGCAAGCTGCCTGTGATCGGGGCCGCAATGCTGGCGGGGCTGCTCATCTGTTACGGGTTCGGCACTGCGTGGTTCATGGCCGTCACCGGGGCGGATCTTGTTTCGGCGCTGGGCTGGTGCGTGCTGCCGTTCATTGTGCCGGACGTGTGCAAGGGCGTGCTTGCGTGTGTTCTGGGCCGCCTGCTGGCGGGCCGTCTGGCAAAAGCGGGCGTAGCGTAAGGGCCCTGCGGGAAGCAAAATTCCGAAACCGGATAGACCAAGCGGAGCCGCATATCCTGTCAGGATATGCGGCTCCGCTTTTGCGCCTTGTGCTTCGTAGTCGGCGGCTCAATGCTTTTTGCGCCGCCCGTCAGGGGAAACCGAGGTGGGGGCACCGCTGTTTTTCTCTGTTTTAGAAGGCGGCACGCTTTCCGCAGGCGCCGGCTCTTTTGGTTCCGTCTGTGCGGCTGTTTCGGAAGGAGAACCAGCGGCTGCGGCCGCTTTATCGGAAAAGGCCGCAGCTTCGCCGTACGGGGAACAGCCGTCCGTACCGTCCGGCCTGCCAGAGGTTTGTTCGTTTTCCGCTGTGCCGGGCGTGCCTGCGGGTGCTTTTGGCACAGGCGCGGTGTCCGGGATGCCGGTGGAGACGCCGCACGGTTCCGGTGTTTCCGGCGCTGCGGCGCACGCCCCGCAGGCCTTGTTCGCATCCGCACCGGATACGTCTGCGGGCGTACAGGGCAGTGCATCCGGCTCCGCCGCATGCTCCGTATCTCCGCCGTCGTTTTCGCCGCAGGTCTCCGCTGTTCCGAACACCTCCATCCTGACGGCAGGCGCGGCGCCATTTCCCGCGGCCGCGCTGCCCGGAAAGGTGAGCGTCACGGTGAACGTGTCGCCCTGTACGCCGACCTCCAGCCCCCCGCCGAAATTCTGCATGAAGGACTGCGCGATGGAAAGCCCCAGGCCGCTGCCTTCGGTGGTGCGGCTGGCGTCTCCCCGCACAAAGCGCTGGAGCACGTCGTCCGGGGCGAAGTTCATTTCGTAGGACGCGGTGTTCGTCAGCGTCAGGCGGGTGGCGATGTCGCCCCGGGAGACCTCCAGATAAATGCGCGTGCCCACCAGCGAATAGCGCAGCGCATTGTCCAGGATGTTTTGCAGCACGCGGTACAGCTTGCCGCTGTCCGCCTGCACGATGGCGCTCTCCGGCATTGTCGCCTTTACCGGAACGCCTGTATGCCGGATGGAGTCGTTCATATCACCCAATGTCTGGCGCACGGCCATTACAAGGTCCAGCGGTTCGATGGCCAGCGCTTCGCTGCCGCTGGTGGCCTTGGCCAGCGTGAACAGGTCCGCCACAGTGGTGGCCAGCCGTTCGGACTTCTGCCGCAGGATGAGCACATAGTCCCGTGTCCCGGCGGGCAGGTCGTCCTGCTTTTCCAGAAGGTCCAGATAGCCGATGATGCTTGTGAGGGGCGTTTTCAGGTCGTGGGAGACATTTGTGATGAGGTCCAGCTTCATGCGTTCGCTTTTCATCTGGGCAGCCACGCTTTCCTGCAGATGGGCGCCGATGTCCGATACGGCCTTGGAAGCAGCGTACAGGCTGCTGTCCTCGGGAACGCAGACAGGCGCGGGGTCGCCCTTTGCGGCAATATCAAGCTGGCGCAGAAGTGCGTCGAAGCTCTGTGCGTCCCGATAAGAGCGCCATACAAGATATCCGGCGCCTGCCGTCACCACAAAAATGGCGAACATGGCGAAGGCGGTATAGCGCCCTGAGCCGAACCAACGCGCATTGCCTACGCCCAGAAGCTGATTGCTGAGAATGAGATAGGAAAGCACCACAAGCCCGGCCATGACTCCGCACACCCACAAAATACGATAGACCCACGCACGCCCGGCGGGATAATGGACGTTGAGATGGTTCTCGCCCGTGAGGATGCTCCGCAGCGCGCGCCCGGCAAAGCGCGCCGCCCGGCAAAGCGTTGGCCAGACGCGGGCCAGCAGGCTGTCGGCGATGAGACGCCCGGCCTTCCATTTGCGCGCCAGCGCCAAAAGGCACAGCAGCATCACGCCGCCGCCCGCGGTGCCGATGCCCGCGATGACCACATCCACAGCGCCCAGAGACAGCCCGAGCGCCATTCCCAGCAGAGGCGTGAACAGGATCACCGCAGCCAGCACCTCGGTGGGCAGCGCGCCGGATTCTCCTAAAAAAATGTCATCCGAGCCCTGTACGCGCCCGGTGCGCACGAACAGGAACACCGTGCAGCCAATGCACACCGCACAGCTCAGCAGCAAAAGCAGGATCCCCATTGCGCCGGAAAAATTCGGGCATATCACAAATGCCAGCACAGGGTTCGTCGCCAATACCAGCGCAAATGCCGCCATCTGCCCAAACGACGCTTTATTGCGCCTTTTCCATCTTGTATCCAAGTCCCCACACCACCTTCAGATATTTGGGATTTTTCGGGTTGATCTCGATTTTTTCGCGGATGCGGCGGATGTGTACCATCACGGTGTTTTCCACGCTGAAGCCAGGTTCGTTCCACACCCGTTCGTAGATCTCCTCCGCGTTGTAAACGCGGCCGGGGTTCTGCATCAGCAGCGCTACGATGCGGTATTCCGTGGCCGTCAGACGCACGGGCGCGCCGTCCACGGTCAGCTGCTTTTCGTCCAGGTCCAGCGAAAGGCCGCCCAGCGTCACCACATTTTCCCGGGCGGGCGCGCCCGCCAGCGTGCCCAGCGCCAGATAGCGGCGCAGCATTGCTTTCACGCGGGCCACCAGCTCCATGGGATTGTAGGGCTTGGTGATGTAATCGTCCGCGCCGATGGCCAGCCCCGCGATCTTATCGGCGTCCTCGGTCTTGGCGCTCAGCAGCAGGATGGGCACGTTCTTTTCCTTGCGGATCTGCATGGTGGCGGAAAGGCCGTCCATGCGCGGCATCATCACGTCCAAAATCATCAGCTGCACATCGTGGGTGTGCAGCGCGTCCAATGCCTCCAGTCCGTCGTAGGCGCGCAGCACGGTGTAGCCCTCCAGCTCCAGCAGCGCCGCAATGGCTCCTACGATCTCACGGTCGTCGTCCACGACAAGAATTTTTGTCTGTTCCATATCCGCATCCTCCCGTTGCTTGTATGATACCGCCCGATTATAAATTCCGGCAGGGGGAAACCCTTACGATTTCCTTAAAAATACGTCTTGTCACAAAAACACCGCCCATCGCAGGATAGGCGGTGTTTTCGCAGTTATTCTGCCGGCGCGGAAGCCGGGTCCGTGGTTGTGCTTTCCGAGGCGGAACCGCTCTGTGCGGGCGCCACGCTCTCGGGCAGAGCCGAGGCCACATTATCCATCACCTGGTCCTGCGGGGCAACAGGCGCCTGCGCTCCACCGGAAGAGACGGAACCCGTCTGGCTCTCTGCTTTCATCTCGCTTTCGGTAATGGCTGTCAGGTAATACGCGTCGCCGCTTCTCGTAAAGATATAATCCATATATTTCGCCGGTTCCAGCTTGGTGGGGTCGAACACGATCTCGCCGCTGCCGTACAGGTCCAGATAGCCGACGGTCACGCGCTTGGTGCTGCCTTCGCGCCGGATCTGCATCACGCGCGGCGAATAGTTGCCGTTCACGCTGGTGATGGGCAGCAGGTAGGCGTTCTTTTCCGGCACATACTGGAACGTCAGCCCGTTGTCGGTGAAGGTCTCGTAATTGAAATGAAAATCCGGCCCGTACAGCGAGGCCACGGCGCGGTCGATATCCAGTGTGGGCAGGTACATCGCGCCCACCTCGTCGCGCTCGTAGGTGTCCAGACTGTCGCTGTTTTGCTGGATAACGGACCAGATGGCCGCGTCCAGCAGGCGCGCGCGGTTTGCGCTTTCCAGTGAATCAAAAGGCTCCGGGTCCAGCGAGACAAGCGTTTGCAGCCGCAGTTCGAATTCCTCTTTTTCCTCGGTGTCGTCGAACAGGCTGGCTGTCAGGCGCACGCCGCCGGAAATGACGCTTGCCAGCCCAATGACGACCAGGACACACACCACCGCGCCCAGCACCTGCCGCAGCCTGCGGCGGCGGCGCAGCGCGTGGCGCGCCTTTTCGGCTTCGTTTGAAGTTGCCATATCGGTACTCTCCTTGTTGAAAGCGGGGCGTTCAGCGCACTTGTCCGTTGCCCCGGATGATATATTTGTAGCTGGTCAGCTCGGCCAGGCCCATCGGCCCGCGCGCGCCCAGCTTCTGCGTGGAAATGCCCATTTCACAGCCCAGTCCAAATTCGCCGCCGTCCGTAAAGCGCGTGGAGGCGTTCACATATACGGCGGCCGAATCCACGGCTGCGCAGAATGCGTCCGCCGCGGCGGCGTCTTCGGTGACGATGGCCTCGCTGTGGCCCGTGGAGTGGGCCGCGATGTGCGCCGCCGCGTCCTGCACGCTGTCCACGACCTTTACGGCCAGGATGTAATCCAGAAATTCGGTGTCGAAATCCTCCGGCCCGGCGGGCGTGCCGGGAATGACGGCCGCGGAGCGGGGGCAGAGCCGAAGCTCCACCTGTTTACCGGCCAGACGCGCGGCCAACGCGGGCAGGAACGCTTCTGCAACGTCCCGGTGAACCAGGCAAACCTCGGCGGCGTTGCACACGGACGGACGGCTCGTTTTCGCGTTGTATACGATGTCCAGGGCTTTTTGCAGGTCGGCCGCGGCATCCACATAAATATGGCAGATACCCGTGCCTGTTTCGATGCAGGGCACCTTGGCGCTGTCCACGCAGGCGCGGATGAGGCCCTTGCCGCCCCGGGGGATCAGCAGGTCCACAAAGCCGCGGGCCTCCATCAGGTGGGCGGCACTGGCGCGGGAGGTATCCTCCACCAGATTCACCAGCGTGCCGGGCGCTCCGCAGTGCTCCAGCCCCGCGCGCAGCGCGGCGACAACGGCTGTATTGGAGCGGATGGCCTCCTTGCCGCCGCGCAGGACGCATACGTTGCCGCTCTTCAGGCAGAGCGCGGCGGCGTCCGCCGTCACATTGGGGCGGCTCTCGTAGATAATGGCAATCACGCCCATGGGCACGCGAACCTTGCGGATGACGAGCCCGTTGGGCCGGGCTGTCTCGCTGAGGAGCTCGCCCACCGGGTCCGGCAGGGCGGCGACGGCGCGCATGCCCTCGGCCATGCTTTCCACGCGCGCGGGCGAGAGAGAGAGACGGTCGATCATGACAGGGGCGATCACGCCGCGCGCGGCCTCCACATCCGCGGCGTTGGCCGCGAGGATATTATCGGCGTGGTCCAGCAAAGCCTGGGCCATGGCCTCCAGCAGACGGTTTTTCTCAGCGGTGGAAAGTGCGGCCGCGGCCGGTTTTACGGCGCGGGCGGCGCAAAGCAGATCGGCGGTGGTCATGTCGGTTTCCTCCTTTAAAACGGGACGTTCAATGGGCGCGGCGCGTCAGGCCTGGGCATTCCCCAGAAAGCGTGTGCCCACCGGCTTTCCCTCAACGATGTCGTACAGGCAAAGCGGGTCCGCGCCGTTGGCAATGACCATGGGGATGCCCTGCTGTGTCACACGGCGCGCGGCGCGCAGCTTCGTCACCATGCCGCCCGTGCCCTGGCCGGAGCCCGCGCCCCCCGCCAACGCCTCAATGTCCGGCGTGATGGCGGCGACCTCACGGATGAGCACCGCGTCCGGGTCTTTGTGCGGGTCGGCGGTGTACAGGCCCTCGATGTCGCTGAGCAGCACCAACAGGTCCGCTTCAACGCTGACGGCCACAATGGAGGCCAGCGTATCGTTGTCGCCCAGGGTGGAGACCTCTGCGATCTCAGCTGTGGAAACCGTGTCGTTTTCGTTGATGACAGGAATGGCGCCCAGCTGCAGCAGGCGCTGGAGCGTCGTTTCCACGTTGTGGCGGCGCATTTTGTCCTCGATGTCCGCCGCCGTGAGCAGCACCTGCGCCACGGTGTGGTTGTATTCGGTAAACAGCTTGTCGTAGGTGTACATCAGCTCGCATTGGCCCACGGCCGCGGCGGCCTGCTTGGTGGCCATGTCCGAGGGGCGCGCCCCGAGCTGCAGCTTGCCCACGCCCATGCCGATGGCGCCCGAGGAAACCAGCACGATCTGGTGCCCGGCATTCTGCAGGTCCGCCAATGTTTTGCACAGTGTTTCCACCAGGCGGATGTTCAGACATCCGGTTTTGTGGGCAAGCGTGGAAGTGCCCACCTTTACGACGACTCGCATCAAAAAAGCCCCCAACCCATTCATACTTTCCCCAGCACGGGCCGAATCTACCCGCGCGCACAGCCGTGCTGCCGCGTAAGCGCACAGGGGGTGCCCAGCCGCGGCAGCGGCGGTTTTGGGGTTATTATAGCATGACGCCGCGAAGCGGCCCCAACAAAACCGCACGTGCTGCGGTTTTGCATGCTGCAATGTTCCCAAAACCACGCGCGGGAGCGCGTAAGCGCACAGAGTGCGCCCAGCCGCGGCAGCGGCGGTTTTGGGGTTATTATAGCATAAAAAAAACCGGAAAGCAAAAAATCCTTTGACGGAGGGCGGAATACTTATTATAATGAGCTGTAAGCGGCAGCAAGGCAGCTTATGCATTATAAAAGTAATATAGAAAGAGGTGTCCGTCATGCGCCGGATGAGCATGAACACGGCAGGAGCGGCGCGCATTGGCGCCGCCGGTTTTATGAACGGACAAAGAGCGGGATGCGCCGCTGTACGGCGGCACGCCCCATGAAGGAGAATTATGACGGAAGAACCAATCAAAGTAGTATTGTTTGCCGCGGACTGCGGCGGATATGACATTGAGCGCAGCATGGAAGAACTGGCCGCCTTGGCACAGGCAAACGGCATGGAAGCCGTGGCGGAGGTGGTGCAGAAGCGTGAAACGCCGGAGGCGGCCACATTTTTGGGCGAAGGCCGCCTGGCCGAGGGCCGTATGCTGTGCATCAACCTGGGCGCGGAGTGCGCCGTGTTCGACGCCGAGCTGTCCGGCAGCCAGATCCGAAATCTGGAGGAGCTGCTGGAGGTGCAGGTCATAGACCGCACCATGCTGATTTTGGAGATATTCGCAAGCCGGGCCGTGACGAATGAAGGCAAACTGCAAACGGAGCTTGCCACGCTGCAGTACCGTCTGCCCCGTCTGGCGGGCCTTGGCGCCAGCCTGTCCCGTCAGGGCGGCGGCGGGGGCGGCGGCGCAGGCGCCCGCCGCGGCGCGGGCGAAAGCAAGCTGGAATACGACCGCCGCCATGTGCGCCGCCGCATCGACGCGCTGCGCGAACGCCTGGAAGAGCTGGAGCGCCGCCGTGCCGAAACGCGCAAGAGCCGCGAAAAGAGCGGTGTGCCCGTGGTGGCGCTGGTAGGGTATACCAATGTGGGGAAATCCAGCCTGCTGAACCGCCTTTGCGGCGCGCAGGTGCTGGAGGCTGACATGCTGTTTGCCACGCTGGACCCGACAGCCCGCCGTCTGTCGCTGCCCTCGGGGCTGGCCTGTGTGGCTGTAGACACCGTGGGCTTTGTAAGCCGGCTGCCGCACAATCTGGTGCAGGCGTTCAAAAGCACGCTGGAGGAGGCCGCCTTTGCGGACGTGATTCTGAAAGTATGCGACGCTTCGGACCCGGAGGCTGCCGCGCAGCTAGCCGTGACGGACGACGTGCTGGGCGAGCTGGGCTGTGGAGATATCCCGCAGATCGTTGTGTACAATAAATGTGACCGTGTGGAGAACGCGGCGCTGTTCGATACTTCGGCCGTGCGCACCAGCACGGTGACGGGCGAGGGGCTGGACGCGCTGCTGGCACGCCTGGACGCCGCGTTGGCGGGCCGCGTGCGGCGCATCGCGGTGCTGCTGCCCTATGATAAACTGGGAGAGGCTACGCCCATGCGGGAGAATGGCACTGTCCTGACAGAGGAGTACCGTCCCGAAGGCGTGTATCTGGAAGGCATTGTCAAAACGATGGATCTGCACCGTTTTACACCGTATCTGGTCTGAGGCGGATAAAACGGCCCGCGCCGCCGGAAAGAGCATCCTTGTGACGGACGCCTACGGCTCCGTG
>ERZ1504875.481-NODE-481-length-9804-cov-3.598523_pt1 | contig 9804 bp, 7 predicted proteins | sample MGYA00572088_ERZ1504875 | MGnify/ENA primary metagenome ERZ1504875 (study PRJEB39906, sample SAMEA3182112) | gut metagenome | biome: human; feature: gut; material: Stool; isolation source: human stools | place: Canada | collected 2013-05-06 ...
CCTGTGCGCCGGCACAGGGGCGTGTGCAGCGCACACGCGCAGCCGCGCAAGCGGCGGCGGCTTTAAGGTTAGTATATCACATAGAAAAGTGTACCATCCCCGCAGGCAAATCACAAGTAGTTTCGCTGTTTTACAGAAATATTACCCGCCTTCCGGCAGCCTTTTGTTCCCGGTTTTATAAAATTTACAGCAAATCTTTAGAAATTCTTTGGATTTTCCCCCCGCGCCTTTTTAGATTGCGGTCTTATACTAAAACACGTTGAAGACAAGCCGCCCGGCGCGCCGGGCGGGGCAAAAAGGCGGGAGGGGTTTCCAATGACGGAACAGGCGTTTGAAGCGATGGTACGGCAATATGAAAAGCTGGTATATACGGTGTGCTGCCAGCTGGTGCACGACCATCAGCTGGCCGAGGATCTTTCGCAGGAGACGTTTGTCTCGGCCTATCTGCATATGGAAAGCTGTCCGCCGGGCGCGGAAAAGCCCTGGCTGTGCCGCATTGCGGTGAACAAGGCAAAGGATCATCTGAAAAGCGCCTACAACCGCCGCATGGCCGTGACCGAGGCCCCCGGCGACACCGCTCCGGCGCTGGCCGCCGCGCAGAACGCCCCCAGCCTGGAGGCTGAGTGCGAAACACGCGCCGACGCCGGCCTTGCGCGGGAGTGCATCGAGGGCCTGGCGGAACCGTACCGCACGGTGTCGGTATTGTATTTCATGCAGGAATGGCCCGTGGAGGCCATTGCACGGCAGCTGGGCCGCATGCCCAAGACCGTGCACACCCAGCTTTACCGCGCCAAAAAAATGCTGCGGCGGGAGCTGGCGGCGGTGGGCTGAGCGCATACGGGCGCAGAAGGTTCTTTCTCTCTGTCCGGGTTTTGTGCTATATTAAGTAAATAGTATCGATATACGAAGCACGATGCCGCCCAGCCGCCCGCCGGGCGCGCGGCATACCGCATCGCAGCCGGACAAAAGGAGAAACGCATGGAAACGCATATTCTTGTTGTGGAGGACGACGCCGAGATCCGCGAGGGCGTCGCCATTTACCTGAAAAACCAGGGCTATACCGTACACGGTGCGGCCAACGGCGCCCAGGGGCTGGAGCTTGCCCGGCAGCTGCCCATCCATCTGGCCGTTGTGGATGTGATGATGCCCGTGATGGACGGCATCACCATGGTGATGAAGCTGCGGGACGAGGGCTGCGAGTTCCCCGTCATCATGCTGTCGGCCAAATCCGAGGACATTGATAAGATCACCGGGCTGAACATCGGCGCGGACGATTACGTCACCAAGCCTTTCGTGCCCATGGAACTTCTGGCCCGGGTGCACTCCCATCTGCGCCGGTACGAAAAATTTCTGCGGGCGACGGGCGCAGCCGCTGCGCCCGCCCTGCGCACCTATGTCATCGGCGGGCTGGAGCTGTGCGAGGACACCGCGGAGCTGACCGTGGACGGCACGCCCGTAAAGCTGACGCCGCTGGAGTTCAAAATTCTGGCGCTGCTGATGAAAAACCCTGGGCGCGTGTTCTCCGCCGAGGAGATATACGAGCGCGTTTGGAACGAACGCGCCGTCAGCACGGATACCATCATGGTGCACATCCGCAACATCCGTGAAAAGATAGAATACAATCCCAGGGAACCGAAATATTTGAAAGTGGTGTGGGGCATTGGGTACAAGATCGAAAAGTAAGGCGGCCGCGGGGCTGCTTTCCGCACTTTTGCTGCTGGCGCTGGCCGTGGGGCTTCTGGCCGGGCTGCGTCCGCTGTACGCCCGCGCTCAGGAACAGGGCGTCCTGTTTTATTATTACGATCCCTTTGTGGAAAACATCCAGACGGCCAACCATACGCTGTACTGGCGGGCCCGCGAGCAGTGGGAGGGCAAGGAGTTTGAGCCGTCGGAGCTTTTGCTGAGCGACGCGAACGCCGCTGTTTACGCCGCACGGGAGGCCGGGGAGGACTTCGTGCTGGGCTACACCGGCGCGGCCGGTGACGAAAGCGGCGGCACCAACGCCTCCTACGGCGGACTGGACGTTTACGCGCCCGATGCCATCTCCGCGCTGGACGCTTTCAACGCCAGCGTGAAAGCCCATGCCGACGAGCTGGCGGGCAGCTGGGGCAATCTGTTTTACGCCGTGACGGACGACGCAACGGGCAAAACATACACCAACACGGAAGCCGGGCTTGGCGGCTTTCTTTCGGACGACCCCGCCAAAAACGGCTTCGACGCCGCCCAGTGGCGTTATGTGCTGGCGCTCCGCTTCGACGCGCAGGGCAATATGTCCTATGCAGCCTCCTATTTGGGCGAGGAGGGCCAGCAGGACTTTTCCGCTTCTATCTGGAACACGGATATGCAGGCCTACGGCACCGACGCCATACGCCGGCATCTTGACCTGGACGTTCTGTCCTACTACGATCTTTCCGCTCCCAAAAGCGTGACCTTCGTCTACGGGGTCCCGCGGGTATTCGCGGCTTCGGATGACATCAGCTGGTATATCGCAACGTCTCAGGAGCGCTCCTTCATCAGCCACGCCTTCGATCCCCTGTTTGCGGCTGCATTGGCCCTTGCGGCGCTTCTGGCCCTGTGGTTCGGCCGCCGGCGCGGCAGCGGGCTGGGCGGCGGCTGGCTGTGCCGTGTGCCGCTGGAGCTGGTACTGCTGGCCCTCGGCTGCGCGGTGCTGATGAACGGCGTCCCCTCCAGCGCTGTAACAAGCAATTTCGACGGCAGCATCGCCGCCGTGCTGCGGGACGAATTCAGCGTGGACCTGCCCTCCGCGGCCAACACCATGGCGAACCTGCTGTGCGCGGGGCTTCTGTTCCTGTTTTTGGAGGTGACGTTTATGTCTGTTCTCGCGCTGCGCCAGGGCCTGGCCCGGGACGGTTGGCTGGGCTATCTGAAAAACCGCAGCCTGGCCGCACGGGCCGTGCGCGCTTTGCTGCGGGGCGCGGGGCGCGTCTGGCGTGCCGTGAGCGGCACGCTGGGGCGCATGTGGCGCGCCCTCACCGCCATCGACCTGCGGGACCCCGCTGAAAAAACGCTGCTGCGCCTGCTGGCCGTAAATTTCGCCATCGTCACGTTCATCTGCTGCTTCTGGTTCCTGGGCATTGCTGGAACCGTGATCTACACGGTGGTGCTGTTCTTCCTGCTGCGCCGCCGCGCCAACCGCATCCAGCAGGACTACGCGGCCCTGCTGGCCGCCGCCCGGCGCATGGCCGGCGGAGACCTGGCCACGCCTGTGGAGGGAGACATGGGCCTGTTCGACCCGCTGAAGGACGAATTGAACCAGGTGCGCGCGGGCTTTGAAAAGGCCGTCGCCGCCGAAGTGCGCAGCCAGAACATGAAGACCGAGCTGATCACCAACGTCTCACACGACCTGAAAACGCCGCTGACCGCCATCATCACCTATGTGGACCTGCTCAAGGACCCCGCCCTTTCTGCCGAAGACCGGGCCAAATACATTGAAACGCTGGACAAAAAATCCCAGCGGCTCAAGCGGCTGATCGAGGACCTGTTTGAGGTGAGCAAGGCCGCCACACGGAACGTGGCCATGCATTACGCTGAAGTAGATCTGGCCGCACTGCTCAAGCAGGTCCAGTACGAGCTGGCCGACAAAACCGAAGCCAGCGGCATCGATTTCCGCTGGCAGCTCCCGGAGGAACGCATGCCTCTGGTGCTGGACGGGCAAAAGACCTGCCGCATCTTTGAGAACCTGGTGGTGAACATCACCAAATACGGCATGCCCGGCACCCGGGCTTATATCACGCTGATGCCGCAGGAGCACGGCGCGCAGGTGGTGTTCAAAAACATTTCCGCCACCGAGCTGGATTTCAGCGCGGAAGAGATCACCGACCGCTTTGTGCGGGGCGACCGTTCCCGCAACACCGAGGGCAGCGGCCTGGGCCTTGCCATTGCCAAGAGCTTTGCCGAACTGCAGGGCGGAACGTTCTCCATCACAGTGGACGGCGACCTGTTCAAGGCCACGGTAACGCTGCCCGACACGAACCAGCCCGAGCAGCCGGAAACACTCCCGCTCCCCGCCGCGCCGGACGCAGACGCGCAAAGCGCCCCGCAGACGGGCGGCGCTCTGCCCGCAGGCATCTGAACCGTACGGATACAAATGAACAAGCCGCCGTTTCCCCGGACACGAAGTCCGGTGGAAACGGCGGTTTGCTTTTTATTCCGAAGGCCGCGCGCCCCACGCGCAGCGCAGCGCGTCCACAGCGGCCCGCAGCGCCCTCTCGTCCATATCGGAATAGCCCAGCACCACGGTGGCGGGCGGACAGTCCTCCGGGTGCTCCATATAATAGGCGGAAAGGCCGTTCACATGCACGCCGGCCCGCGCCGCCGCCTCCACCAGCTCCCGTTCCGTCATGCCGTTGTGCACCGCGGCCAGCAGGTGCAGCCCGGTGTGGCTGCCCCGCACCGCCACGCCATCCCGGCCGAAAGCGGCGTACAGCGCCTCCAGCAGCGCGTCCCGGCGGGCGCGGCAGGCGCTGCGCAGGCGGTTCAGATGCCGCGCGAAATGCCCTTCCTCCATAAAGCGGCACAGCGTCTGCTGCTCGAACCGCGACACCGTGGAGGAATACACGCCGTATTCGGCACGGTACATCTCCAGCACAGGCACCGGCAGCACCATATAGCCGATGCGCATGGACGGCGCCATGCTCTTGGAAAAGGTGCTCACATAGATCACCCGCCCCGCCTGGTCCAGCCCCTGCAGCGATGGAATGGGCCGGGTGTCGTAACGGAATTCGCTGTCGTAGTCATCCTCCACCACATAACGTCCCGGGGCCGCGCCCGCCCAGCGCAGCAGTTCCGTGCGCCGGGCAATGGGCATCGTTGCGCCCGTGGGGAACTGGTGGCTGGGCGTGACATACGCAAGCTGCGCGCCGCCGGCCTGCAGAGCGTCCAGCGTCATGCCGTCCCCGTCCACAGGCACGAACACCGTGCGCACGCCGTTGTTGCGCAGCACCTGCGCCGTGCGGGGATAGCCCGGATTTTCCACCGCAAAGGTGCTGGCGCAGAACAGCCGGGCCAGCAGGCCCACCAGATATTCGATGCCCGCGCCCACCACGATCTGCTCGGGCGCGCACACCACGCCCCGGTAAGCATGCAGATATTTGGCAATGGCCGCGCGCAGGGATGCATCGCCCTGGCGGGAGCCATGGTTCAGAAGCTCCGGATGGGCGGTGACTGTCTCGCGCTGGATGCGCGCCCATGTCTTGAACGGAAACAGGGCAGTGTCCACACTGCCCGTGCCGAAATCATAGGCCCAGCGCTTTGCGGGCGGTTCCGGCGGCGCGGCCGGAGCCGGACGGACGGGTGCGTCCAGCTTTTCAATGCGGCATACCGTGAAGCCGCTTTTCGCGCGGGCCGCTATGTAGCCCTCCGCCACCAGCATTTGGTAGGCCGTTTCCACGGTGGAAACGCTCACCCGCAGGTCCGCTGCCAGGCGGCGCTTGCTGGGCAGCTTTTCCCCCGCCGCCAGCCCGCCGGAAGCGATCTCCTCCACGATATGGCGGTATAGCTGACGGTACAGCGGCGCGCCGTCCCCGCGCATCAGTCCCAGCGTAAAGCTTTCCATGCCTGCCCTCCAATCTGACCTTATAAAATATTCATAAATTGAGTATTTTAATCAGTTCACAATCTTCTATAATTGAGGATAAGCGAAAGCGGCGGCCCTGTCAACCGGAAATTCGCGGCGCAGGGCAAAAACAAAGAGGAGTGGTATTCATGGAAAAAACATCCAACCGGTTCACCGTGCGCAGGCTGGCCGTCACGGGCCTGCTGAGCGCTCTGGTATTCGTATTCAGCTGGATACAGATCCCCATCGGGGAGGTAGCGCGCATTCATCTGGGCAATGTGTTCTGCGCGCTGTCCGGCCTGCTGTTCGGGCCCCTGACGGGCGGCCTTGCCTCCGGCTTCGGCAGTATGCTGTTCGACTTTACGAATCCGCTGTACATCGCGGAAAGCTGGATCACATTCATCACAAAATTTTTCATCGGCTTTCTGGCCGGGCTCATCGCCCACCGGAGCGGTAATATCTCGCTGGGACGGGACGTGCTGGGCGCGTCCGTGGGCAGCGTGACGTATGTGGCGCTGTACCTGCTGAAGTCCTTCATCATGAAGTTTTACATCGAGGGGCAGGCTCTGGGCGCGGTGCAGACGCAGCTCGTGACAAAGGGCGTCACGTCCCTCATCAACGCGGTGCTGGCCGTGGTAGTGTCCGTGCTGCTTGCAAAAGCCGTGCGGCCCGCGCTGCGCAAGGCGGGCATTCTAAGCGAATAACCTCTGCAGACAGGCAAAAAGCACGGCCCGGAGCCTTCCGGGCCGTGCTTTTTTGTCCAATTCGGAAAAATATCGCAAATTTCAAAAAAAGGCTTTTCATCGGTGCCCGGATGGGCTAGAATAGCGTTTTGTGCAGGGCTGTTTTCGGCTCCGCGCGGCGCGGGGCACACGGCTCCGAAGCGCCGCTTTTCGGGAAAGGAAAGGTGCTTTTTTGGTTACGGATATGACTTCGGGCAGCCCCATGCGGCTGCTGCTCCGGTTTTCTCTGCCCATGCTGGTGGGCAATATCTTCCAGCAGTTTTACAGCATGGTGGACGCCATGATCGTGGGCCGCTTTGTGGGCGTGGACGCGCTGGCCGCCGTGGGCGCCACGGGCGGTATGTCGTTCCTGGTGCTGGGCTTTGTCATCGGGCTTGCCAACGGGTTCTGCGTGGTGGTGTCACAGCGCTTCGGCGCGCGGGATGAGGCCGGGCTGCGCCGGTGCGTGGCCATGACGATGCTGCTGTCCCTCATCGTCACCGCCGTGGCTACGGCGGCCAGTTTTCTTGGTACAGAACCGATGCTGCGCGCCATGAACACGCCGGAAAACATCTTCAGCGACAGCGCCGCATACATCGGCATCATCTTTCTGGGGCTGGGCGCGAGCCTGTTTTACAATCTGTTCTCCGGCCTGCTGCGCGCCGTGGGCGACAGCAAAACGCCGTTGTATTTCCTGTGCCTCTCCAGCGCGCTGAACGTCGTGCTGGACCTTCTGTTCGTTGTGACGTTCTCCATGGGCGTGGCGGGCGCCGCCTGGGCCACCATCCTTTCTCAGGGCGTTTCGGCGCTGCTGTGCCTGGTCTATATGCTGAAAAAATTCCCCATCCTGCGCACAGGCCGGGCCGACTGGGCCTGGCACGGCCCGATGGTGCGCCGCCTTGCCCGGATGGGCATTCCCACGGCGCTGTCCAACAGCGTAACGGCCATCGGCTGCATGATTTTACAGGTGACCATCAACGGCTTCGGCTCCACGGTGGTGGCGGCATACACCGCCGCCTCCAAGGTGGAGCAGCTGACGACGCAGCCCACGTTCACCTTCGGGCTGGCCGCAGCCACTTTTACCGCGCAGAACGCGGGCGCCGGCAAGCTGGACCGCGTGAAGGACGGCGTGCGCAAGGCCACGGTGCTCAACCTCATTGCCGGGCTGGCCGCGGCCGTGGTGGTATGGCTGTTTGCCGCGCCCATCACCACCTGGTTCGTGGACCCGGGTGAGACGGCTGTCATCGCCGCGTCGGTACAGTTTTTAAATATCGAAGCGGTTTTCATTCTGGCCCTGGGCGTGCTGTTCGTTTACCGCAACGCGCTGCAAGGCCTGGGCAACGCCGTGATGCCGCTGATCTCCGGCGGTGTGGAGCTCGCCATGCGCCTGGCCGCCGCCATCCTCCTCTCCCGCTTCCTGGGCTATGTCGGCGTGTGCCTGGCAAACCCGGTGGCCTGGACGGGCGCAGCCGTGATGCTGGTGCCCGCCTATCTGGCCGAGCTGCGCCGCCAGCAAAACAACGCGCTGGCCCGCGCCCGCTGAGGCCGGGTCACAGGCCCGAACCGGACGTTTTTTGGCAAAAAACGCACAAACAGGAAGAAAACCCCGAAAAGCCACCGTTCTTTTTGAAAGAAAACGGTGGCTTTCCGCGTTACAATCGTGTACAATGGAAACGTTAGAATGCCCGTATTGTACACGAACGGGCCATCTTAGGAGGAAACGCCGTGCAACAGATCCAACGATATTTCCGCAAGGCCGGCAAAGCGCTGGCGCGCTTTTTTGGCCGCGTAAAGAAAGGCAGCCCCATCGACATCGCCATCCTGGTATGCGCCGCCGCGCTCATCATCGCGCTGCTCGCTATTCTTGTGATGTCCCTGCTGCCCGACGCCGCGCCCGTGGACGCCTCCTCGTCCGCACCGTCTTCGTCGTCTGTCTCCGCTTCCCAGAGCGGCAGCTATGACCCGGACGCGGACGCGCTGGACAAACAGGCCTACGACGGCACCATCCTGCCGGAGACTGCGGACGGCGGCCAGACGTACATTGACGAAACGATGTTTCTGGGCGATTCCAACACCTACCGTCTGGTGGCCTACGGCCTGACGACGTGGCAGAACAACCTGAGCGCCGTGGGCATGGGCATCCAGCATGTCACCAGCACGCCGTGCATGTACTTCAAGGGTTCATCCAGCCCGGTGTATGTCGCCAAGGCCGTCTCCATGATGCAGCCCCGGCGCATCGTCATCACATACGGCACCAACAACACCAATTCCACTGCGGACACATTCAAAAACCAGTACCGCAGTGCTCTGGAGGCCATCAAAAAGGAATGGCCCTACGCGGACATCATCATCAACGCCGTACCGCCCGTGGCGCAGACGCGCACGGGCGCGGCCGCCGCGCAGAAGGCCATCGACGAATTCAACAAAGCTCTGGCGGACCTTGCCAAGGAGGACGGCTACCGGTTCCTGAACAGCAGCGAGGCCCTGAAGGACCCCGCCACGGGCTTTGCCAGAGCTTCGTATATGATCGAGGACGGCCTGCATTTGAATGAGCAGGGCGCCAAAGCGCTGATCGACTATGTGCGCACGCACACCTACGAGACCGAGGACCGCCGCCCGGCGCTGACCACCATCCCCACGCACACGGCCACGCCGGAGGAGACCTTCAACCCGCAGGCGGCGTCCAGCAGCTCCAGCTCGTCCAGCTCCGAAGCCGAGGGCGTGACCGTCACGTTCTCCATCAAGGACGGCAAAGACGGCGGCTCGCTGTCTGGCACGCTGACGCAGAAGGTGAAGCCCGGCGAAACGTGCTCCACCGTGACGGCCACCGCCAAGGAAGGCTATTCGCTGGAATGGGGCTGCACCGAGGGACGCATTGAAAATGTGAACAACGGCACGCTGACCTTCACCGTGCCCGCAAATACAAAGCTGGAATCCATCAGTGTGTGGGTGACGTTCAAAAATAAGCACACGCACAGTTTCGGCAGCTGGACGGACGCGGGCAACGGCACGCATACGCGCACCTGCACGGCCAGCGGCTGCACCAACCCGCCCAAGACCGAGACGGAGAACCATATCAAAGGCAACTGGACGGCAGACCCCAACGACGCCACCAAGGAGCATATCTACTGCACCAAATGCGGCGCGGTTTTGGAAAGCCGTACTGTGGAGCATACACATACGCCGGATTCCGGCACCACGACCCCGGCCACCTGTACTTCAGAGGGTGTGACGATATACAAATGTACCTCCTGCGGACAGGAGACCTCCCGTACTCCAATTCCTGCGTTGGGACATGATTTTAGCGGACAGCTGACAGAAAGCGACGGTTCTGTCTGGAAGAAGTGCACCCGCTGCGGTGCAAAGGGCGATATGATCTCCGGTCCGCCCGCACCTTCATCCTCCACGCCTCCTCCCGCGCCCTCTTCTTCTGCTGCGCCGGAAGCCTCCGGGGCTGCCGACGCCCTTGCCGCATAGCTTTTCGCCGCCTGCCCTTTTTGTGGCGGG
>ERZ1504875.519-NODE-519-length-9404-cov-3.622420_pt1 | contig 9404 bp, 7 predicted proteins | sample MGYA00572088_ERZ1504875 | MGnify/ENA primary metagenome ERZ1504875 (study PRJEB39906, sample SAMEA3182112) | gut metagenome | biome: human; feature: gut; material: Stool; isolation source: human stools | place: Canada | collected 2013-05-06 ...
CTTCTTTACATAGAAATTGTCAACCCATTTATTATGCAGCACTTAAATAGTTAATCACAAAACAACATCACCATTATTTGCGTGTTTTATTTATTAATAACATAGTCATACGTTCTTTTTTTACAAGGAAATAATCAATTGATAAATTGTTTTTTATCTCAATAGTCAAGTAGGAAACATTTTAATAAATGATAAAAATCCTAAATTCCTTGTTCATAATGTAGAGGTGTGTTAAATAGGTGGACAAAATTTGGTTCCCCTTCTCGCCTGTAATATTGCAGCATCTTCGCACCTCCATGAGACATTGCGACTTAATAAGAAGGTGATAAGTCCTGCATATAAGCATGGACTGACCATGGTTTTATATTCATTAAAAATTTTGTTACAAACCATTGATTTAGCATAAATAAATTATAGTGGGTTCGGGTTTGTTGTGACTGTGGCATTATTTCCGTGCAAAGGAGCTGATATGTCTGAAAGACATTTACCTGATGACCAGAGCAGTACTATCGATCCATATCTAATTACCTCTGTTCGCCAGACTCTGGCAGAACAATGCGCAGCATTACAAAACTTGTCTAAACAACTGGATTCCGGGCAGTACCAGCGTGTCCTTAATTTGATAATGAACTGTAAAGGTCACGTTATTCTTTCGGGAATGGGTAAATCAGGGCATGTCGGTCGTAAAATGTCAGCGACGCTGGCCTCTACGGGTACGCCTAGTTTCTTTATTCATCCTGCAGAAGCTTTCCATGGCGATCTGGGCATGATTACGCCTTACGATCTTCTGATCCTTATTTCTGCCAGCGGTGAAACGGATGAAATCCTCAAGCTAGTTCCTTCACTGAAAAATTTCGGCAACCGAATTATCGCCATTACCAATAATGGAAATTCCACGCTGGCGAAAAATGCTGATGCCGTGCTGGAACTCCACATGGCGAATGAAACCTGCCCGAATAATCTTGCACCAACAACGTCTACCACGCTGACGATGGCGATCGGCGATGCGCTGGCGATTGCCATGATCCACCAACGCAAATTTATGCCGAATGATTTTGCGCGCTATCACCCGGGCGGTTCATTAGGTCGTCGCCTGCTGACCCGCGTTGCTGATGTCATGCAGCATGATGTTCCTGCGGTACAGCTGGATGCGTCATTTAAAACCGTGATTCAACGTATCACCAGCGGATGCCAGGGAATGGTGATGGTAGAAGACGCAGAAGGTGGGCTAGCGGGCATTATCACCGACGGTGACCTGCGTCGCTTTATGGAAAAAGAGGATTCTCTGACATCCGCCACGGCTGCGCAGATGATGACACGTGAACCGCTGACGCTACCGGAAGACACCATGATCATTGAAGCGGAAGAAAAAATGCAAAAGCACCGCGTCTCAACGTTATTGGTGACCAACAAGGCAAATAAAGTCACTGGCCTTGTGCGCATTTTCGACTAATTAAGCAACGGGGTGCGAGAGGTTAGTCTCTCATTGAGTTTGCGCCCCACTGAAACTTTGATAATCGTTACATGTTGATAAAAGTGAAGTCTGCCGTATCCTGGATGCGTGCTCGTCTGTCTGCCATCTCACTGGCAGATATCCAAAAACACCTGGCGAAAATCATCATTCTGGCACCGATGGCGGTGCTGCTGATCTATCTGGCTATCTTCAGCCAGCCTCGCTATATGAGCGAGTCGAAAGTCGCCATTAAACGCTCAGATGATTTAAACAGCGGCAGCTTAAATTTTGGTCTGCTATTGGGTGCCTCTAACCCGAGTTCCGCAGAGGATGCGTTATATCTGAAAGAGTACATCAACTCTCCAGATATGCTGGCAGCGTTAGATAAGCAACTGAATTTTCGCGAAGCGTTTAGCCACAGCGGGCTCGATTTTCTTAATCATCTTAGCAAGGATGAAACCGCAGAAGGCTTCCTGAAGTACTACGAGGACCGTATCAACGTCTCGTATGACGATAAAACCGGATTGCTCAATATTCAGACGCAGGGCTTTAGCCCGGAGTTTGCGCTTAAGTTTAACCAGACCGTGTTGAAAGAGTCAGAGCGCTTTATCAATGAGATGTCACATCGCATTGCGCGTGACCAGCTCGCCTTTGCGGAAACGGAAATGGAAAAGGCACGCCAGCGTCTGGACGCCAGCAAAGCGGAATTGCTCTCTTATCAGGACAACAACAACGTTCTGGATCCCCAGGCACAGGCACAGGCGGCGAGCACGTTAGTGAATACGCTGATGGGCCAGAAGATCCAGATGGAAGCGGACCTGCGGAACTTGCTGACGTATCTGCGTGAGGACGCCCCGCAAGTTGTGAGTGCGCGTAATGCGATTCAGTCATTGCAGGCACAAATCGACGAAGAAAAAAGCAAAATCACAGCGCCGCAGGGTGACAAGCTAAACCGTATGGCGGTGGATTTTGAAGAAATCAAATCAAAAGTAGAGTTCAACACTGAGCTCTACAAACTGACGCTGACCTCCATTGAAAAGACCCGTGTAGAAGCGGCTCGTAAGCTCAAGGTGCTGTCGGTGATCAGTTCGCCACAGTTGCCGCAGGAATCCTCTTTTCCAAACATCCCTTATTTGATTGCCTGTTGGTTACTGGTGTGCTGCCTGCTGTTCGGCACCCTGAAACTGTTGCTGGCTGTTATTGAAGACCACCGAGATTAACGCTGTCGCTGAATGAGTTTGTGATGAAATTATTGAAATCAATTTTACTGATTGCCGCCTGTCAGGCTGCGCAGGCCAGCGCGGCCATTGATATTAACGCTGACCCAAACCTTACAGGAGCCGCACCGCTTACCGGTATTCTGAACGGGCAACAGTCGGATACGCAAAACATGAGCGGCTTCGACAATACCCCGCCGCCCTCACCGCCGGTGGTAATGAGCCGTATGTTTGGTGCTCAACTTTTCAACGGCACCAGCGCAGATAGCGGTGCGACGGTAGGATTCAACCCTGACTATATTCTAAATCCGGGTGATAGCATTCAGGTTCGCTTGTGGGGTGCGTTCACCTTTGATGGTGCGTTACAGGTTGATCCCAAAGGTAATATTTTCCTGCCGAACGTTGGTCCGGTGAAAGTTGCTGGCGTCAGTAATAGTCAGCTAAATGCCCTGGTCACATCCAAAGTGAAGGAAGTATACCAGTCCAACGTCAACGTCTACGCCTCCTTATTACAGGCGCAGCCAGTAAAAGTGTACGTGACCGGATTTGTGCGTAATCCTGGTCTGTATGGCGGTGTGACGTCTGATTCGTTACTCAATTATCTGATCAAGGCTGGCGGCGTTGATCCAGAGCGCGGAAGTTACGTTGATATTGTGGTCAAGCGCGGTAACCGCGTGCGCTCCAACGTCAACCTGTACGACTTCCTGCTGAACGGCAAACTGGGGCTTTCGCAGTTCGCCGATGGTGACACCATCATCGTCGGGCCGCGTCAGCATACTTTCAGCGTTCAGGGCGATGTCTTTAACAGCTACGACTTTGAGTTCCGCGAAAGCAGCATTCCCGTAACGGAAGCGTTGAGCTGGGCACGCCCTAAGCCTGGCGCGACTCACATTTCGATTATGCGTAAACAGGGGCTGCAAAAACGCAGCGAATACTATCCGATCAGTTCTGCGCCAGGCCGTATGTTGCAAAATGGCGATACCTTAATCGTGAGCACTGACCGCTATGCCGGCACCATTCAGGTGCGGGTTGAAGGCGCACACTCCGGTGAACATGCCATGGTACTGCCTTATGGTTCCACTATGCGTGCGGTTCTGGAAAAAGTCCGCCCGAACAGCATGTCGCAGATGAACGCAGTTCAGCTTTATCGCCCATCAGTGGCTCAGCGTCAGAAAGAGATGCTGAATCTCTCGCTGCAAAAGCTGGAGGAAGCATCACTTTCTGCCCAGTCATCCACCAAAGAAGAAGCCAGCCTGCGAATGCAGGAAGCACAACTGATCAGCCGCTTTGTGGCGAAAGCACGCACCGTGGTTCCGAAAGGTGAAGTGATCCTCAACGAATCCAATATTGATTCTGTTCTGCTTGAAGATGGCGACGTCATCAATATTCCGGAGAAAACATCGCTGGTTATGGTTCATGGCGAAGTGCTGTTCCCGAACGCGGTGAGCTGGCAGAAGGGTATGACCACCGAAGATTACATCGAGAAATGTGGTGGCCTGACGCAGAAATCGGGTAACGCCAGAATTATCGTCATTCGTCAGAACGGTGCAGCCGTCAACGCAGAAGATGTGGATTCACTCAAACCGGGCGATGAGATTATGGTTCTGCCGAAATATGAATCGAAAAACATTGAAGTTACCCGTGGTATTTCCACCATCCTCTATCAGCTGGCGGTGGGTGCAAAAGTGATTCTGTCTTTGTAAGGAGTTGAAATGAGCAAAGCAGTTATTGTCATTCCGGCTCGCTATGGCTCCTCGCGCCTGCCGGGTAAGCCACTGCTCGATATTGTTGGTAAACCGATGATCCAGCATGTTTACGAGCGTGCGTTACAGGTGGCGGGCGTTGCGGAAGTTTGGGTGGCAACAGACGATCAGCGTGTTGAAAAGGCCGTGCAGGCATTTGGCGGGAAAGCCATCATGACGCGCAACGATCATGAATCCGGCACCGATCGGCTGGTCGAGGTGATGCATAAAGTCGAGGCAGATATCTACATTAACCTGCAGGGCGACGAACCAATGATTCGCCCGCGAGATGTAGAAACGCTGTTACAAGGAATGCGTGATGACCCCGCGTTGCCAGTGGCAACGCTATGCCACGCGATTTCTGCCGAAGAAGCTACCGAGCCAAGCACGGTAAAAGTGGTTGTGAATACCCGCCAGGACGCGCTTTATTTCAGCCGTTCGCCGATTCCGTATCCGCGTAATGCTGAAAAAGCGCGCTACCTGAAACACGTTGGTATTTACGCTTATCGTCGCGATGTGCTGCAAAACTACAGCCAGTTACCGGAGTCCATGCCAGAGCAGGCAGAATCACTGGAGCAGCTGCGGTTGATGAGCGCGGGGATCAACATCCGCACATTTGAGGTTGCCGCAACCGGTCCGGGCGTCGACACCCCAGCATGCCTGGAAAAAGTGCGCGCCCTGATGGCACAGGAACTGGCTGAAAACGCATGATTGGCATTTACTCGCCTGGCATCTGGCGTATTCCGCATCTGGAGAAATTTCTGGCGCAACCGTGCCAGAAACTTTCTCTGCTGCGCCCTGTTCCGCAAGAAGTTGATGCTATCGCCGTGTGGGGACATCGTCCCAGCGCGGCGAAACCAGTAGCCATCGCCAAAGCAGCGGGAAAACCCGTCATTCGTCTGGAAGATGGATTTGTGCGTTCGCTGGATCTTGGCGTCAATGGCGAGCCGCCGCTTTCTCTGGTGGTGGATGATTGTGGCATTTACTACGATGCCAGCAAGCCTTCAGCACTGGAGAAACTGGTACAGGATAAAGCCGGAAATACAGCTCTGATAAGCCAGGCCAGAGAAGCGATGCACACCATCGTGACCGGGGATTTGTCGAAATATAACCTGGCACCTGCGTTTGTGGCTGATGAGTCAGAACGTTCAGACATCGTTCTGGTTGTCGATCAGACATTTAATGATATGTCAGTGACGTATGGCAATGCTGGCCCGCATGAGTTTGCTGCTATGCTGGAAGCCGCGATGGCGGAAAATCCTCAAGCCGAAATTTGGGTGAAGGTGCATCCGGATGTCCTGGAAGGAAAGAAAACAGGTTATTTCACTGATCTGCGCGCCACGCAACGAGTACGTTTGATTGCCGAGAATGTCAGCCCGCAGTCGCTGTTGCGACACGTTTCCCGGGTTTACGTCGTGACATCCCAATACGGCTTTGAAGCCTTGCTGGCAGGAAAACCAGTAACATGCTTCGGCCAACCCTGGTATGCAGGCTGGGGCTTAACGGACGATCATCATCCGCAGTCGGCGTTGTTATCTGCCCGACGCGGTTCAGCCACACTGGAAGAACTTTTTGCCGCTGCATACCTGCGTTACTGTCGCTATATCGATCCGCAAACGGGAGCAGTAAGCGATCTGTTTACCGTGCTGCAATGGCTGCAATTACAACGCCGACATCTGCAACAGCGTAATGGCTATTTATGGGCGCCAGGCTTAACGCTGTGGAAGTCAGCTATCCTGAAACCTTTCTTGCGAACAGCGACAAACCGGCTGAGTTTTTCACGTCGTTGTACTGCGGCGAGCGCCTGCGTGGTATGGGGTGTAAAGGGAGAACAGCAATGGCGAGCCGAAGCGCAACGAAAATCACTGCCGTTATGGCGAATGGAAGATGGTTTTCTGCGTTCATCCGGACTTGGCTCTGACCTTTTGCCGCCGCTATCGTTGGTGCTGGATAAACGCGGGATCTACTATGACGCCACGCGCCCCAGCGACCTGGAAGTGCTGATTAATCACAGCCAGTTAACACTGGCGCAGCAGATGCGAGCTGAAAAATTACGCCAGCGACTGGTTGAAAGTAAACTGAGCAAGTACAACCTGGGGGCCGATTTCTCTCTACCAGCCGAAGCCAAAGATAAAAAAATCATCCTGGTGCCGGGTCAGGTAGAAGACGATGCCTCAATTAAAACCGGCACCGTTTCTATTAAAAGTAACCTTGAGTTATTGCGTACCGTACGTGAACGTAACCCGCACGCCTACATTATTTATAAACCGCACCCGGATGTATTAGTGGGAAATCGCAAGGGCGATATTCCGGCAGAACTGATTGCTGAACTTGCTGATTATCAGGCACTGGACGCAGATATTATTCAATGCATCCAGCGCGCAAATGAAGTGCATACCATGACATCATTGTCCGGGTTTGAAGCGTTATTACATGGCAAGCAAGTTCATTGTTACGGCCTGCCCTTCTATGCCGGTTGGGGTTTAACCGTTGATGAACATCACTGCCCGCGCCGCGAGCAAAAATTAACGTTAGCAGATTTGATCTATCAGGCGTTGATTGTTTATCCAACCTATATCCACCCAACACGGCTACAACCTATTACGGTTGAAGAAGCTGCGGAATATTTAATCAAGACGCCGCGCAAGCCGATAGTAATTAGAAAAAATAATATTGACAGAGTTATTAATATTTACCGTAAGTTAATCATGTTCTGCAGAGTCAGACTGGGTTAACCAATTTCATTATTGACTATTGCACAGATTATTTATGCAAGGTAATGCACTAACCATTTTATTATCGGGTAAAAAATATCTGCTATTGCAGGGACCGATGGGACCTTTTTTCAATGACGTTGCCGAATGGTTAGAGTCATTAGGCCGTAACGCTGTGAATGTTGTGTTCAACGGCGGTGATCGTTTTTACTGCCGCAATCGACAATACCAGGCTTACAACCAAACGCCGAAAGAATTTCCCGGTTGGTTGCGAGATCTCCACCGGCAATATGACTTTGATACCATCCTCTGCTTTGGTGACTGCCGCCCATTACACAAAGAAGCAAAACGGTGGGCTAAGTCGAAAGGGATCCGCTTTCTGGCATTTGAGGAAGGATATTTACGCCCGCAATTTATAACCGTTGAAGAAGGCGGAGTGAACGCATATTCATCACTACCGCGCGATCCTGATTTTTATCGTAAGTTGCCAGATATGCCTGCGCCGCACGTTGAGAACTTAAAACCTTCAACGATGAAACGCATTGGCCATGCGATGTGGTATTACCTGATGGGCTGGCATTACCGTCATGAGTTCCCTCGCTACCGCCACCACAAATCGTTTTCCCCCTGGAATGAGGCACGTTGCTGGGTTCGTGCATACTGGCGCAAGCAACTTTACAGGGTAACACAGCGTAATGTATTGCCGAGGTTAATGAATGAGCTGGACCAGCGTTATTATCTTGCCGTTTTGCAGGTGTATAACGATAGCCAGATTCGTAACCACAGCAATTATAACGATGTGCGAGACTATATTAATGAAGTCATGTACTCATTTTCGCGTAAAGCGCCGAAAGAGAGTTATTTAGTGATCAAACATCATCCGATGGATCGTGGTCACAGACTCTATCGACCATTAATTAAGCGGTTAAGTAAGGAATATGGCTTAGGTGAGCGCGTCATTTATGTGCACGATCTCCCGATGCCGGAATTATTACGCCATGCAAAAGCGGTGGTGACAATTAACAGTACGGCGGGGATCTCTGCGCTGATTCATAACAAGCCACTGAAAGTTATGGGAAATTCTCTTTATGATATCGTTGACTTAACATACCAAGGAACATTAGATGACTTCTGGTTAACAAAATTCAAACCAGACATAAAGTTGTTTAAAAAATTTAAAGAGTATTTATTGTTTAAAACACAAATAAATCATGTTTTTTATGGAAACGAGAAAATAAATAAGAGCATAAATATCAATAGTTTTATTGGTTCACACAAATAAGGATGATACAAACAACTTTTTGGATTTCTAAGATTTAATAAAGAGGGGTATAAGAAGGCGTTTTTCTAAGTTAATGGGGAAATGAATTAACAGTCCATTGGTAGCTGTAAAGCCAAGGGCGGTAGCGTGGAGAAATTTTGGGAGCATAATGTTAAATGATAAGAAGTGGATTTGAAGTGCAGGTAGCGGCTGTTAAAGCATTGTTTTTTAGAGAAATTCGAACTCGGTTTGGTAAATTTCGCTTGGGATATTTATGGGCAATTTTAGAACCTGCATCGCATTTGTTAATATTGTTAGGGATATTCAGCTATATCATGCATCGCACTATGCCGGATATTTCATTCCCTATTTTCCTTATTAATGGGCTGATTCCATTTTTTATTTTTAGTAATATCAGTAGACGTTCTGTAGGGGCTATCGAAGCAAATCAGGGGTTATTTAATTATCGACCTGTTAAACCAATAGATACTATAATTGCACGTACATTACTTGAGTCATTTATTTACGTCTATGTCTATGTTTTCCTAATGTTCATCATCTGGCTTGCTGGTGAATATTTTCAAATAATAAGACCTTTACAACTGATAGGGGCTTGGAGTTTACTGATCGTTCTTTCATATAGTATTGGAGTAATATTTATGGTTATCGGAAAAAAATCCCCTGAAATGCAGAAAATATTGCCAATACTAATTAAGCCTTTATATTTTATATCATGTATTATGTTTCCTCTACATGCAATCCCAAAGCAATATTGGTCATACCTTCTCTGGAACCCTTTAATTCATGTAGTAGAATTAAGCCGAGAGGCTGTAATGCCGAGTTATGTAAGTGAAGGAGTAAGCATAAATTACTTACTAATATTTAGCTTAGCTACTCTATTCATTAGTCTAGCATTATATATATACTATGAAGAGGATATGTTGACCTCATGATTAAAATTAATAATTTAACTAAGTCATATATAACATCAACTGCTGTCTCTTATACACATCTGAC
>ERZ1504875.533-NODE-533-length-9311-cov-3.828868_pt1 | contig 9311 bp, 7 predicted proteins | sample MGYA00572088_ERZ1504875 | MGnify/ENA primary metagenome ERZ1504875 (study PRJEB39906, sample SAMEA3182112) | gut metagenome | biome: human; feature: gut; material: Stool; isolation source: human stools | place: Canada | collected 2013-05-06 ...
TGTGTATAAGAGACAGCTTACCGCATCCGCGGCGGAAAACCGGCAGAGCCGGTGCTGGTCAGCGTGATCTCCGGCAATGTGATGCAGACGCTGCATCAGATCGACGGCGCGACGGCCGAGACGGAACTGCGCAGCCTGTTCACGGGCGGCTGCGGCAAAATGGAGCAGTGGCCGCTGCGCGTTGCGTTCGGCGGGCCGTACCTGCGGGTGCGCGGCCTGAAGGTGCAGTAAGGAGGAGACGGAGATGCAAAAGGAGCTTTATCAGATCGAGAGAAGCGAGGTTTCTCTGAATATTTCCGAGGGCACCGTGACGGAGGTGCGCCGCAAGCACATCGTCCGCAGCGGCTGCCGCGTGTATGATGGCGGAAAGCTCGGCATCAGCGGCGTGTTTGGCGAGCCGGACGAGGCAACATGGCAGGCCGCGCAGCGCGCGCTCACTGCCGGCCTTTCCCACCCGGAGCCGCTTGGCGCTCTGGTCCGCAGCCGCGAGACCGGCGTTATGCCGGAGGAGCGTGAGCTGCTGGAGCAGTCCGAGGCTCTGCTGGCACATCTGCGTGAGGAATGTCCCGGCTTTGTGTTTTCCAATAAGATCGTGGCGCTTTCCGAGCGGGTGCGGCTGGAAAATGACCTCGGCCGCAGGCTCGACGACAGGCAGAGCGGTTCGTTCCTGAATCTGGTCGTGAAGGACGAGGCATCGCCGAACGTATTTGACACCGGCATCGGCTGGACGAGCCGCGGCAATGCGGCCGTCGACGGGCTGGAGGCCGCGCGCCGTTCCCTGCGTGCCTACCGCAACGAGGTGCCTATGCCGAAGGAAAAGCTCCCCGTGCTGTTTGCGGGCAGCTTCCTGAGCGGAAAGCTCGAGGGCCTGCTCGACGTGCAGAAGCTGGAGAGCGGTGCGTCGCTGTTCAGCGGCAAAATGGGGGAGAAGCTCTTCTCCGGCGCGTTGACGCTGCAGGTCGACCGGCGTCCGGAGAGCTGGCTGCCGTTCTTTGATGCGGAGGGCTCCGTGCTCGAGGGCGACACACTGCCGCTCATCGAAAACGGCGTGCTTGTGCGCGGCGCAGCGGATCGTGCACAGGCTGCGCGCTATGGCTGCATGGCGACTGCCGCGGCGGGCGGCGCTTATGACGCCGCGCCCTGCCGCTCGGCTTCGGAGGGCTGCCTGCGCATTGCACAGACACATTCCTATGCCGAGCTGCTCGGCGATCGGTCGTTTATCCTGATCGACGTGGCCTCCGGCGGCGATATGACGCCTGCGGGGGATTTCGCGACACCGGTGCAGACGGCCTATCTGTGCCGCGACGGCCTGCCTGTCGGCCGCTTGCCGGAATTCAGCTTCCGCGGCAGCGTGTTCGACCTGCTGGGCGGCGGCTTCCTCGGGCGGACGGACGGCGGCCCCCTCGGCGGCGACGGCTGGACGCTTCTGGAAGGCACCATCGACGCCTGAACGGATCTGCAATAACAAGCAAGACCTGCCTGAACGAAATCAGGCAGGTCTTGCTTGTTATTTTGCGTCTCTGGAATCGATCGTTCCGCGGAAGACGACGAAGCGGTCATAGAGGAACTCTAACACGAGGTTCAGCACCATGTTGAGCGCCGTGACAAGGTAGTCGTTCCAGAGCTGCACGTCGGTGAGCCAGTGCTCCAGCCAGGTGGTGCAGGGCGTAAAGACGAGGTAGAACAGCGCGACAAGTGCCATGGCGCGCGGCACGCTTGCGGCGGAGCGGAACGTATAGCACCGGTTCAGCGTGAAGTTCCAGAGCACGGAGAGCACCAGCGCGATGAGATAGCCCAGCCATGCGGGCAGGTGAATGACGTCGTTGCACAGGGCGAACGCGCCGATCTGGATGAGCCCGGCCGAGGCGGAGAACAGAGTGAACTTCAGCGAACGCAGCAGCTCTGCGCGGCGGTTCACCGTGCCCATGCGGCGTCCTCTGCCTCTGAGGTGCGGTCGCGCAGCATGAGCGAATTGAGCGCCTCACGCGGATCGCGGCCCTCATAGAGCACGGCATAGGCCGCCTCGGTGATCGGCATGTCGACATTCTTGCGCTGCGCCAGCTCCCAGGCGGACTGGGCGGCATAATAGCCCTCGACGACGGCGCCGACCTGCTTCATGGCCTCCTGCACGGGAACGCCCTGGCCGATGAGGATACCGGCGCGGCGGTTACGGGAGTGCATGGACGTGCAGGTGACGATCAGGTCGCCCACACCGGCCAGGCCGGCGAAGGTCTCGCGGTGCGCGCCGAGCGCCATGCCCAGCCGGGCAACCTCGGCAAGGCCGCGCGTCATGAGCAGGGCCTTGGTGTTGTCGCCGTAGCCCATGCCGTCGCAGACACCGGCGCAGAGGGCGATGACGTTTTTGAGTGCCGCGCCCAGCTCGATGCCGGCCGTGTCGGGGCTGGTGTAGACGCGGAAGCGGCTGCACATGAAGGCGTTCTGCACGCGCTCGGCAAGCTCCCGCTCCGGGCAGGCGACGACAACGCCCGTCGGGATGCCGCGGCTGACCTCCTCGGCGTGCGAGGGGCCGGACAGGGCGACGACGGTGCGGCCGGTCTCCTGCGAGACAAGCTCAGACATGCGGTAGCCGGTACCCTCCTCGATGCCCTTCGTCACGGAGACGAGCAGGGGCGTTTCGGCAAGGTACGGCGCAAAGGCGCGGGCTGTGGTGCGCACGGCGAACGACGGCGTGGCGAACACGACCATCTCCCTGCCCTGCGCGCAGGCGGGGTCGGCGGAATAATGCAGTCCCTCCGGCAGCGTGACGCCGGGGAGATATGGATTCTGATGGGTCTCGGCGAGCTGCTTGCTCTCCGCTTCGAAATGCGACCAAAGGGTGACATCGTGACCGTTTTCATGCAGCAGAATGGCAAGGGCCGTGCCCCAGCCGCCGCTGCCGGCGATCGTTACCTGCATGGAAGATTCCTCACTTTTTCTTGGATTTCAAAAGATAGGTTTTTGTCTCCGTGCCATGGAGCAGACGGGCAATATTGCTGCGATGCATGAAGATCGCAAGGACGGCCATAGCAATGGCGATGCTCCAGATCCACGGCTGTCCGGGGAAAAAGATGACAAACAGCACGGCATAGGCCGTGGCGGCCAGAATGGAGCCGAGCGAGACATAGTGCGTCGCAAAGACGATGATCAGAAACAGGCTGAAGCCGATGACAAAGATGCGCCAGTCCATCATGATCGCCAGTGCAGCGCTCGACAGGATGCCCTTGCCGCCGCGGAAGCCGTAAAAGACCGGGAAAATATGGCCCAGCTCCGTCATCGCGCCTGCGATCATCATCCCGAGCTGCGGGTTTCCGGGCAGGAGCCAGCGGCCGAGCAGGCAGGCGAGCACGACCTTACCCATATCCATCAGGACGACGAGCAGCGTTGCCCAGCCGCCGAAGTTCCGCAGAAAATTCGTCAGGCCGGCGTTTCCACTGCCTTTTTTGCGGATGTCGTCGTGCATGCAGGTGTGCGACACGACGATTGCGCCGTTGCAGCTGCCGAGCAGGTAGCCCGCAGCGGCACAGCAGACGATGCGCCACCAGTCCATGCTCAGTCCTCCTTATCGCCCTTCTGGCGGATGGTCAGCCGGATGGGCGTTCCCTCCAGACCGAAGACACCGCGGAGCTGATTTTCCAGATAGCGCTGGTAGGAGAAGTGGAACAGGCGCGCGTCGTTGCAGAAAATGACGAAGTGCGGCGGCTTCACGCCGACCTGCGTCATATAATAGATCTTCAGGCGGCGGCCCTTGTCCGTGGGCGGCTGCACGCGGGCCGTGGCGTCCTCAAGAATGTTGTTGAGCATGCCGGTCGTGATGCGCATGGCGCTCTGGTTGGCCACGGCGTTGATGCGCTCATAGAGCTTGCCGACGCGCTGGCCCGTCAGGGCGGACAGAAAGATGATCGGCGCGTAGGTGAGATAGCTGAGGTCGCGGCGGATCTCTGCCGTCTTCTCGGCCATGGTGTTCGTGTCCTTGTCCACAAGATCCCACTTATTCACGACGATGATGCTGGCCTTTCCGGCCTCGTGGGCCAGACCGGCGATCTTTGTGTCCTGCTCCGTCACGCCCTCGACGGCGTCGATGAGGATCAGACAGACGTCTGCGCGCTCAATGGCGGCGATGGAGCGGAGGTTGGAATATTTTTCAATGGCGTCATCGACCTTGGACTTGCGCCGCATTCCGGCGGTATCGATGAAGCGGTATTTGCCGAATTCGTTTTCAAAATAGCTGTCGATGGCGTCGCGCGTCGTTCCGGCAACATTGGAGACAATGACGCGCTCCTGCCCGAGAATGCGGTTGAGCAGGCTGGATTTGCCGACATTCGGCTTGCCGATGATGGCAACGTTGATGACCTCGCCCTCGTTCTCCTGCTCGGAGGGGGCGGGGAAGTGCGCAACGCACCAGTCGAGCAGGTCGCCGGTGCCGTGGCCGTGGACGGCGGAGACCTCGATGGGGTCGCCGAGGCCGAGCGCATAGAATTCGTAGACGTCGGGGTTCGTGGGGCCGACGGAGTCGCACTTGTTCACGGCGAGGCAGACCGGCTTGCGGCTGCGCAGCAGCATATTGGCGACATCCTGATCGGCGGCGGTCACGCCGGTCTTCACATCCGTGACCATGACGATCACGTCGGCAGCGGCGATGGCCAGCTCGGCCTGGCGGCGCATGAACTGCAGCATCTCACTATCGGTGTTCGGCTCGATGCCGCCTGTATCCACGAGCTCGAATTCGCGGCCGTTCCAGTCACAGTCGCCGTAAATGCGGTCGCGGGTCACGCCCGGCGTATCCTCCACGATGGCGGCGCGCCGGCCGGTCAGTTTGTTGAAAAGCATGGACTTGCCGACGTTCGGCCGTCCGACGATCGCAACCAAGGGCTTGGGCATAGCGCAAGCCTCCTCTCTGCGGCAGAGCGCCGCGGGTTCTTTTTCCTATTATGGCACAAAACGCTTCGATTTGCAAGGCACAAACAAAAATGCCCGGAAACAAAGCAAAACCTGCCGGGATACCACCCCGGAAGGGGCGCTGTCCGGCAGGCTGAGAGAAAGGAGCTTATCCTTTCCTGCTTTCCTTGTGGGAACGGAATTACTTCGCCTCGGCGGCAGGAAGAACCTCGCGGCCATTGTAGGTACCGCAGTTCTTGCAAGCTCTGTGCGGCAGACGAGCCTCACCGCACTTCGGGCAAGCGACTACGCCGGGGATGGAGAGCTTCCAGTGGGAGCTGCGTCTCTTATCCCGTCTTGCCTTGGAAACCTTACACTTAGGAACAGCCATGAATGACACCTCCTTGGTCAGATGCTTTCGCAGAAAATAATCATTTATCCTTCAACAGCTGCCCAAGGACAGCCAAACGGGGATCGATCTCAGGGCGGCACGAGCATGCGCCCTCATTCAGATTCTTGCCGCAGCGGGGGCAGATGCCCTTGCAGTCCGGCCTGCAAAGCAGCTTCGAATCCATGTTCAGTACGAACGCAGTCGTCAGGATCTCGTCCAGATCGGCCATATCCCCCTCCTGCAGGAGGAAAGTCCACTCATCTGCCTCATCCTCCCGCTCGAGCGAACGGGTGAGCACAGCATGCACCGGCCAGGAGACGCGGCGTTCAAACGGCGCGGCGCAGCGGTCGCAGACAGCGTGCAGATTTGTGGAGATCACGGCCTCTAAAACGAGGACACCGGCGGTGTTGCGCACCGTCCCCTCGGCGGAGACGGGCTCCTGCACGGGAAAACTCCCGCCGAATTGCAGATCGTGCAGATCCAGCGCGGTATGGAAGGGCAGAACACTGTCCGGCTTTTGCATGATTTTTGATAATCCAAGCAGCATAATGATCCCCTGTTCCATAGTCGTGCAGGAAATATTATAACGGTTTTTCGTGATTTTGTCAAATCCTTTTTCGATTTTTTCATAAAAAACCTTGACAATCCGAACGATCTGCGGCATAGTAAAGGCAGCAGCGCCCCATTGCCGCTTCGGCCTTCGCCGAATCTTTTTCGGCGATCCATCGGTTCGAAAAGTTTGGAGTACACAAAGTACGCCTGCACTTTCCGAATCTCGGCTCGACAAAAAATCTCTCGCCGAATGCTTTCGCTTCATGGTGCGCTGCTGCCCGATTTCAGCGAAGGAGACCACGCTCCCATGAAAGAACTGACCATCGGCCGCAATGACGCCGGGCAGCGGCTCGACCGCTTTCTGGCCAAGGCCGTTCCGCTGCTGCCCGCCTCGCTGGCGCAGAAGTATATCCGCCTCAAGCGTATCAAGTGCAACAACGCCCGCGCGCAGCGCGACACGCGCCTGCAGGAGGGCGATGTGCTGCAGCTCTATATCAACGACGAGTTTTTCGACAAGCCCTCTGAGGCCAACGCCTATCTGACGGTGACGGCGCCGAAGCTCAACATCGTCTATGAGGATGAAAACATCCTGCTTGTGGACAAAAAGCCCGGCGTGGCCGTGCATCCGCACGACGGCGCGGAGTACGGCCGCACGCTCATCGACCATATTCAGGCCTATCTCTATGCAAAAGGAGAGTGGCGGCCGCGCGAGGAGCAGGCCTTCACCCCAGCCCTGTGCAACCGCATCGACCGCAACACCGGCGGCATCGTCATCGCGGCCAAAACGGCCGAGGCTCTGCGCATCCTGAATCAGAAAATTCGCGACCGCGAGCTGGACAAGCGCTATCTTGCCGTGGTGGAGGGCACGCCCCGCCCGGAGACCGGCGTGCTGAAGGGCTATCTCTTCAAGGATGCGGTCAAAAACCGCGTTTTCGTCACGGATACGCCGCAGAAGGGCGCAAAGACCTGCGAAACGCGCTATCGAACGCTCACAAAGCGCGGCGGCCTGTCGCTGGTGGAGTGTGAGCTGATCACGGGCCGCACGCACCAGATCCGCGCACAGTTTGCGCACGCCGGGCATCCGCTTTTGGGTGACGGCAAGTACGGCAAGCTCGATCCGCACGCTGACCGGCGCTATCAGGCGCTGTATTCCTATCGCCTGACGTTCTGCTTCACCACGGACGCAGGCGTACTTGCGCCCCTGAACGGCCGCAGCTTTCAGGTGGCGGACGTCGAATTTGTGAAGACGTATTTCCCGGACTTTCGCCTGCCGGGAATTGCAGAATAAGCAAACCGATCAAAATCGCCCCCATCGGCTTTGGCCGATGGGGGCGATTTTATAGGTATCAGGTCAGATGCAACAAGGGCTTAGTCCTTGTACATCTCGACCAGCTTGAGCAGGTGCTCATAGCGGGCCTTTGCGGATTCCTCGTTGCGCTCAAACAGCTCGTTTGCACGCTCCGGGAACTCGCGGGTCAGGCGGCTATAGCGCGCCTCGTTCATCAGGAACTCCTGATAGCCGCCCTTCGGCTGCTTGGAGTCGAGGGTGAACTTGCCGGTCTCCTTGGACGGGTCGAAGCGGAACATGTTCCAGTAGCCGCAGTCGACAGCCTTCTTCATCTCTTCCTGGCAGTGCATCATGCCGCCCTTGATGGAGTGCATTTCGCACGGAGCATAGCCGATGATGAGGGACGGGCCATGATAGGCCTCGGCCTCGGCAATGGCCTTGAGGGTCTGAGCCTGGTTGGCGCCCATTGCGACCTGCGCGACGTAGATGTAGCCATAGGACATGGCGATCTCGGCGAGGCTCTTCTTCTTGGTCTCCTTACCGGCAGCCGCGAACTGAGCGACCTGACCGATGTTGGAAGCCTTGGAGGCCTGTCCGCCGGTGTTGGAGTACACCTCGGTATCGAAGACGAAGATGTTGACATCCTCGTTCTGGGCAAGGACATGGTCTACGCCGCCGAAGCCGATATCGTAGGCCCAGCCGTCGCCGCCGAAGATCCAGACGGACTTCTTGCTGAGGTAATCCTTCTGGCTCAGGATCTCAGAGGCCAGCTTGCAGGCGTCGCAGTCGCAGCCGTCGCAGATGCTCTCTTCGAGGGCGGCGATGTAAGCCTTGGCAGCTTCCTTGTTGGCAGCGCCGTCTTCCATGGTGTCGAGCCACTTCTGAGCGGCTTCCTTCAGCTCTGCAGCCGTCCAGTCGATGGCGAGCAGGGCGTGAGTCTTCTCGGCGAGGTTCTCGCGGATGACCTTCTGCGCGGTGTACATGCCGTAGCCATGCTCTGCGTTGTCCTCGAACAGGGAGTTGGACCATGCGGGGCCGTGGCCGTTCTTATCGGTGCAGTACGGGGACGTCGCGCCCGGGCCGCCCCAGATGGAGGAGCAACCGGTGGCGTTGGAGATATACATGCGGTCGCCGAACAGCTGGGTGATGAGGCGTGCATAGGACGTCTCGGCGCAGCCTGCGCAGGAGCCGGAGAACTCGAGCATGGGCTGCTTGAACTGGCTGCCCTTGACGCTCAGGTCCTGAAGCTCTTCCTTCGGCGCGACCTTGGAGACCATGTAGTTGAAGACCGGCTGCTGATCGAGCTGGCTCTCCTGAGCGACCATGGTGATGGCCTTCGTCGGGCAGACGCCGACGCAGACGCCGCAGCCCATGCAGTCGAGCGGGGAGACAGCCATGGTGTACTGATACTTGCCCTTGCCCTTGCCGGCCTTGACCGGACGGATCTTCGCAGCGGCGGGAGCGGCAGCGGCCTCTTCCTCGGTCAGTGCGAACGGACGGATCGTGGCATGCGGGCAGACAAATGCGCAGCTGTTGCACTGGATGCACTTGTCGGCGTCCCATTCGGGGACGGTCACGGCGACGCCGCGCTTCTCGTAAGCGGAAGCGCCCAGCTCGAACTGGCCGTCGACATGATCCATGAACGTAGAGACGGGCAGGGAATCGCCGTCCATCTTGTCGATGGGCAGGAGGATGTTCTTGACCATCTTCACGAGCTCCGGCTTGCCCTCGAGCACGGTGGTGTCGGGCTGATCCTCAGCCTCGGCCCATGCGGCGGGGACATCGACCTTGACGTAGGCGGTAGCGCCGGCGTCGATAGCGTTCCAGTTCTTCTCAACAACGTCCATGCCCTTCTTGGCGTAGGAATGCTCGGCGGCGTCCTTCATGTACTTGATGGCGTCGGCCTCGGGCATGACCTTGGCGAGGGAGAAGAAGGCGGACTGCAGGATGGTGTTCGTGCGCTTGCCCATGCCGACCTTGATGGCCAGATCGATGGCGTTGATCGTGTAGAGCTGAATGTTGTTCTTCGCGATGTAGCGCTTCGCCTCGGCGTTCAGGTGGTGCTCCAGCTCGGCCAGATCCCACTGGCAGTTGATGAGGAACACGCCGCCCGGCTTGACGTCGTTGACGATCTTGAAGCCCTTGGTGATGTAGGACGGGTTATGGCAGGCGACGAAGTCGGCCTTGTTGATGTAGTACGGGCTC
>ERZ1504875.534-NODE-534-length-9305-cov-5.151459_pt1 | contig 9305 bp, 8 predicted proteins | sample MGYA00572088_ERZ1504875 | MGnify/ENA primary metagenome ERZ1504875 (study PRJEB39906, sample SAMEA3182112) | gut metagenome | biome: human; feature: gut; material: Stool; isolation source: human stools | place: Canada | collected 2013-05-06 ...
GCAATGTTATGCGTGGTGGCTTTATCGTGTTGCTGACCTTTGCTGAACCAGTACAACTGTTGCGGCAAAAGATCCGCAGGGCAGGCGTCAGCACAGGCGCTACACCGGATGCAGCTTTGTTCTTCCTGTGGTTCGCCAAGCTCATTGGCAGAGGGAGCCAACAGACAGTTGGTAATCTTTACGACCGGGACATCCAGCCATGGCAAGGTAAAGCCCATTAGCGGGCCGCCCATAATCACCATTTGATCGGCAGAGGGGCAGAATCCGGCATCATTCAATAAATGACGCACTGGCGTACCCAGCCGTGCCCAGACGTTGCCCGGGCGTGCGATTGCTTCGCCAGTCAGGGTCACGACACGCTCGGTAATCGGTTCGCCATCAATAACGGCACGTTTCACTGCATAAGCGGTGCCGACGTTTTGCATTAATACGCCGATATCGGATGAACGCCCGCCATGTGGAACCTGCTTCCCGGTCAGAATGTAGGTTAATTGTTTAGCACCGCCAGAAGGATATTTGGTTGGAATCACCCGCAGAGTAATATCGTGAGAGTCCGCCAGCACCGCGCGCAGCATGGAAATCGCCTGCGGTTTGTTATCTTCAATGCCGATAAGAATTTCGCGTGGCTGCAGAATATGCGCAAGAATGCGAATACCCTCTACGACCTGAGCCGCGCAATCCTGCATCAAACGGTCATCGGCGGTAATGTACGGCTCGCACTCAGCAGCGTTGATAATCAACGTTTCAATCTTATCTCCGCCGCCCTGCAATTTAACGCCTGTCGGGAATCCCGCACCACCCAGCCCGGCAACACCAAACTGATGAATGCGCTCGATTAACTCTTCGCGACTGCGAGAGCGATAATCGTCCCAGCCGTCGCGCGGGATCCAGCAGTCTTCGCCATCGGCATCAATAATCACGCTTAATTCAGCTAAAGCTGAAGGATGAGCCGTAGAGTGGGGCGCAATAGCCGTAACGGTACCCGAGGTGGGCGCGTGAACTGGCAGCATTTTGCCGCGTCCACGGGTAAGCGGCTGGCCGCGCAGTACTTTATCGCCGACGCTAACGCACAACTCACCTTCAGCGCCAATATGTTGTTTCAGTGGAATGACAAAACGCTGCGCCAGTGGTACCTGGCGCAGGGGCGTACCGTTGGACTGGGTTTTCATCTCCGGTGGATGGATGCCGCCGTTGAAATCCCAGATTTTATTTTTTCTGAATGCAGAGAATAACTTAAGCATGGTGTTCCACGGGAATGATACGCACGGGAATGGTGTTCAGATCCCATTTCCAGGAGTCAGGTGTTTCTGCAACCGGTTGCAACGAGATGCAGTGCGTCGGGCACGGATCAACACATAAATTGCAGCCCGTACAGAGATCACTCATTACCGTATGCATGGCGCGGGTAGCACCAACGATGGCGTCTACCGGACACGCCTGAATACATTTAGTGCAGCCAATACAGTTATTTTCATCAATAAACGCCACCATCCGCGCAGGCGTTAGCTCTTGCGCTTCGCCATCCAGCGGCTGTGGCTCGACATTAAGCAACTCAGCAATTTTTAGCATCACAGCTTCGCCACCTGGGGCGCAGCGGTTAATTTTTTCACCGTTACAGCTGATGGCTTCCGCGTAGGGGCGACAGCCGGGATAACCGCACTGACCACACTGGCTCTGCGGTAAGATTTCGTCAATTTTCTCAACGACCGGATCGTCTTCCACCGCAAAACGGCGGGAGGCATAACCCAGAATGGCGCCAAACGCCAGGCCCAGCAGGCTCACGGCGGCAACGGCAATCCAGATAGCATTCATTACAACTTCACCAAACCACTAAAGCCCATAAAGGCCAGAGACATAAGACCTGCGGTAATTAACGCAATGGCATTACCGCGAAAAGGTGCCGGGACATCAGCCACAGCAAGGCGTTCGCGGATGGCGGCGAAAAGCACCATCACCAGCGAGAAACCGACAGCGGCGGAAAAACCGTACAGCGCCGACTGCAAGAAATTGTGCCCGAGATTGATATTCAGCAACGCCACGCCGAGCACTGCACAGTTGGTGGTGATAAGCGGCAAAAAAATCCCCAGCAGACGGTAAAGCACCGGGCTGGTTTTGCGCACCACCATCTCGGTGAACTGCACAACCACAGCAATCACCAGAATAAACGCCAGGGTGCGCAGGTAAATCAGATTAAGCGGGATCAAAATCCACGTATCGATAAGCCAGGCGCAAATAGACGCCAGCGTCATCACAAACGTTGTAGCCAGCCCCATGCCCATCGCGGTTTCCAGCTTTTTGGAAACCCCCATAAACGGACAGAGACCGAGAAACTTGACCAGTACAAAGTTATTGACCAGTACAGTTCCGACAAACAGTAACAGGTAGTCAGTCATTTTTCGGCCTGAAATAAAAAAGCCGCCTATTATCCGTTAATCCAGAGCAGGCGACAACAGGTTAACTGTAAGGTTATTACGGATTCACAAACGTCGCTTTCACCCGCGACGAGCGTTTAAAATAGGGGACGATCAATGCGGTTGCCAACAAAGTAAACAGCAACTGGCGAACGGCTATGCCATCTTCTACGGGTGAAAAAGCGAACGCTTTTACTGCCAGCAATACGGAAATAAGCAGCCAGATAATATAGTGTTTAGGAACACAACGCCGACGTTTAAAGAAAGCGATGGTCAACCACAGTGTGTAATACCACATGGCGATAGCGGTAATAAAAGAAACGCCCCATAAGATTTGTGTCGTCAGTGCTTGTTCGCCGAGCGTTTGAAATGTTTGCGGAGAAGATAACGCAGCGGTATACAGCAACAACGCCAGCGTCGTACTTAACAGAGCGACTAAAAGCCAGGCCAATGGGCCAAGCAACCAGCCTCCAATACGTTGTGGCGTTGTGGTGGTCATAGGTTCTCCAGAATAGCGACGCAAACAGGCAAATCTAATTTTAGGGGCGTTATTATAAGGCTTTTATAACCGATCGCTACTTTCTTTATTGGACATAGTGCCAGACGGACTTCGGTACCTGGCCGAGGTCAAACAAACGCCCGCCAGAAACCAGCTCTGCGCGACGGTGATCGGCAGCACGATACATATTGATCAGTTCCTGATCGTCCGTCAGGGTGTAATTAAGATGATCGTAGAGTTTTTCCAGACTTTCGAGTGAACTGATTTTGCGAAATTTTAATAAGTAGTCCTGAACAGTCATAAAAGGTCCATAAAATAATTAATACCAAAGGGGTAGGTATTATTAGTGATGATAAAATTTCACCAAAAGTGAACGCTTGTGTTATTACAATAATAAGAATGCGCTGATGGCAAATATTCAGGGATGAAAAACTGCTCTGAAAAGAGTAACGCGCTTTACTATCTCTGACAATCACCAACAACATCGAACAAGATAATAAATTCCTGGTTTAATATCCGACAAGTGAAAACATGCACCCGGACGGGCAGCATGTCGCTCTACAAGCGCAGAGCTTACTTGTGTTGTACCGTAGTACTCTGTTCAGGTGGCTGATAGTTGTCAATGTGACTCGCCACGCCAAGAAGAATGACTGAAACGACAAGAACGATCCAACCTGTTAATTCAATAAGACGATTCATTACAGCCCACATCTCTGTTGATTGATCCATTAACTTCAGGGGGTAAATGTTACTTAGCAATAATAGCTCCAGCAAGATTTTTACTGAGGTTTTTGCGATATTTAGCTTTTGTCGTTGGAAAATTCGCTATTTTTTTGACTTAAGTTAAACAACATCCCTTATTGCTGGCAGGTTATTAAACTGTTGAGCGAGGGTAAAGGATAGTGTCAAATAGCCATCATACTTCAATGAGAGGCAATGACATGAGCGACAACATCCGTGTTGGGTTGATTGGGTATGGTTATGCGAGCAAAACCTTCCATGCGCCCCTGATTGCGGGCACGCCCGGGCTGGAGCTGGCGGTAATCTCCAGCAGCGATGAAACAAAAGTAAAAGCTGACTGGCCAACGGTTACGGTTGTCTCTGAGCCGAAGCATCTGTTTAACGATCCCAACATAGACCTGATTGTCATTCCTACACCCAACGATACCCATTTCCCGTTAGCCAAAGCGGCGCTTGAGGCGGGTAAACATGTGGTCGTTGATAAACCCTTTACCGTGACACTGTCACAAGCGCGCGAGCTGGAAGCGCTGGCAAAAAGCCTGGGGCGTGTGCTGTCTGTATTCCATAACCGTCGCTGGGATAGCGATTTCCTGACGCTTAAAGGTTTGCTCGCGGAAGGCGTGCTGGGTGAAATTGCTTACGTTGAGTCCCATTTTGACCGCTTCCGCCCGCAGGTGCGCGATCGTTGGCGTGAACAGGGCGGCCCAGGCAGCGGTATCTGGTACGATTTAGCACCGCACCTTCTTGATCAGGCCATTACGCTATTTGGTTTACCGGTTAGCATGACGGTAGATTTGGCACAGTTACGGCCCGGAGCGCAGTCGACCGATTATTTCCACGCTATCTTGTCCTATCCGCAGCGGCGAGTGATTTTACACGGCACCATGCTGGCAGCAGCCGAGTCAGCACGGTATATCGTGCATGGATCCCGAGGCAGTTATGTGAAATATGGCCTCGATCCACAGGAAGAACGTCTGAAAAATGGCGAGCGTCTGCCGCAGGAAGACTGGGGCTACGATATGCGCGATGGCGTACTTACCCGCGTGGAAGGTGAGGAACGTGTCGAAGAAACGCTGTTGACAGTACCAGGGAATTATCCGGCTTACTATGCGGCTATTCGTGATGCGTTAAATGGCGATGGTGAAAATCCGGTTCCGGCAAGTCAGGCAATCCAGGTAATGGAGTTGATTGAGCTGGGCATCGAATCCGCCAAACATCGCGCGACTTTGTGCCTTGCGTGAAAAGGGGATGGTGCAATTAGCACCATCCATTTTTGTTACTTCGCGGCGACTTTTTCTCGCAGTGCGCGTTTTTCCTCTGCGCTGAGGAAAGCCATTTCCAGACCATTAATCTGCGCCTGGCGGATTTGCTCGCGGGATAACCCAGCAGCCGGCGCGGCAACGGTATATTCGTGAATGATATCCACTCCCTGTACGCCGGGATCGTCAGTGTTAATGCTGGCACGAATGCCATGCTCAAGGAACGTTTTCAGCGGATGTGCCGCCAGCTCTGCCACGGTGCTGGTCTGAATATTGGAGGTCAGACAGGATTCAATACCAATTTGTTGCTCGGCGAGAAAATCCATCAGCGCCCGATCTTCAATGGCTTTTACGCCATGTCCAATACGCTCCGCCCCCAGTTCACGAATCGCCTGCCAGATGCTTTCCGGTCCGGCAGCTTCGCCTGCATGGACGGTAATATGCCAGCCCGCATCACGCGCGCGGTTGAAGTGAGAAAGGAACAGACTTCCCGGGAAACCAAGTTCATCACCGGCTAAATCAAGTGCGGTAATCTGGTCACGGTGGGCTAAAAAGGCCTCCAGCTCTTGCTGACAGGCGGCTTCGCCGAAGGTCCGGCTCATAATACCGATAAGCTTCGCCTGCACACCAAAGGTGCGGCAACCTTCACGTACGCCATCGATCACCGCTTCGACAACACCCGCTACAGGCAGCTGATGTGCCATTGCCATGTAGCCTGGTGAAAAACGCAGCTCGACATAGTGCAGGCCGTGACGGGCTGCATCTTCAATGTTTTCAAATGCCACGCGGCGACAGGCATCAAGAGAGGCGAGAACTTTAACGCCCCAGTCAAGTTTAGTCAGAAAGCTCACCAGATCGGGTTCGTTGGCAATGACCTGAACGTGGGGAATCAGTGTTTCCAGGGATTGTGCAGGAAGCGAGATATTATACTGGCGGCCAAGTTCAAGAATGGTCTGGGGACGAATGTTGCCATCAAGGTGGCGATGGATATCAGTTAATGGCAGGGTGGTATCAATCATGGTCGCACTCTTTTTCTGGATATAAAAGTGCGCACCATTATAAAAACAAAGCAGGGTAAAAATCCACGATTGCGCAACGATTTTTTACGTTGCGCAATTGGGGTTAACGAACAGCGCGGATGGCGTTAATTAATCCAGCAACACCTTTTTCCAGTTTCGAACGCGGGCACCCGGCATTGAGACGGACAAAACCACGACCTTCTTCACCGTAGGTATACCCCGGCATGATCGCGACCTTCTCTTGCTCGATAAGCGCTTTTTGCAACGCGTTGTCGTCAATATTCAACGGACGTAGATCAAGCCAGGCCAGATAAGTGGATTGCGGGATCTGCCAGTTGAGTTCAGGAAACGCAGCGTTCATTTTATCTGCGATATACGTCAGGTTATCTTTCAGATAGACGCGTAAGGCATCCAGCCATGGTGCGCCTTGCTGATAGGCGGCGATATGAGCAGTTAACGCCAGTACCGAAGGGGAAGAAAGCCCATCACGTCCTTTCAGTGCCGATAAATAGGCATCGCGGCTACTGCTATTTTCTATAATCCCGTAAGCACCGGTCAGGGCGGGAATATTGAAACTTTTCGATCCCGACGTTAGCAATGCCCAGTCTCCGCGCGCCACATTACTCCAGGGAATATGCGGCTGCTCGCCCCAAACCATATCCATATGGATTTCATCGGAAATAACCCGCACACCATGACGCTCGCACAGGTCAGCCATGATCTCCAGCTCATCGCACGTCCACACTTTCCCGGTAGGATTCTGTGGGCTACACAGGAGCATAATTTTACATTCTGGTTTCGCCAACACGGCTTCCAGCTTGCCCATATCGCAAAACCAGCCGTCAGCCTGGTTCTCTAAAGCAACGGGCATTACTGTGCGCTGGTTACCTTCAATGGCCTTGTAAAATGCGTCATAGGCGGGTGTGTGGATCACCACGCCTTCACCTTTTTCAGACCACTGACGAATCAGTTCCGAGACCATGTAGATAACAGAAGGGCCATACACCACCGACTGCGTATCAATTGCGGTGTAATGCTGGGTGGAAAACCAGTGGGCAATAGCCGCGAGAAACTCATCGTTTTTCCAGCGGCTGTAGCCAAACACGCCGTGCATCAGGCGCTGATTCAGCGCCTCGATAATGCAGGGGGCAGTGGCAAAATCCATGTCTGAAATCGTGAACGGTAACAGGTCAGCAGTGCCGAAACGGTCAGCGACATAATCCCACTGCGTACACCATGTGCCATGACGATCCACGACCTTTGAAAAATCGAACATATCTTATCCTTATGCCTGGACAGTATTCATCAGACCGGCCATTTCATCTTTTACTGACTGAACTTGTGGCCCGATAACAACCTGCAGGTTATGTTGATTAAGTTGTACTACGCCAATTGCCCGATTGTCCTTCAGTGCCTGCACATTAACAAGCGACATATCTTTCACAGACAAACGCAGACGGGTAATGCAGTTATCGAGGCTGACAATATTGTCGGCACCGCCTAAGGCTTCGAGGATTGCCGGAACGTTGTAACCTGATTTACCCGGCGCACCGGCAACGGCTTTTTCGATTGAGCTGGCAACTTCGCTATCGCGCCCCGGGGTTTTCAGATTGAAGCGGGTGATAGCGAAACGGAAGATGATGTAGTAAACGACAAACCAGATTGCCGCCACTACTGGCACCATGTACCACTTGGTTGACAGACCATGCAAAATACCGAACACCACAAAGTCGATGATATTGCCGTCGGTATTACCGATGGTGACGCCGAGCACAGACATGACAGTGAAGCCGAGGCCGGTTAACAGCGCGTGGATGACATACAGAACTGGCGCTACGAACAGGAACAGGAATTCCAGCGGTTCGGTCGTGCCGCCAACGACACAGGCGATCAGGCCAGAAATCAGCAGACCTTTAATTTTATGGCGATTTTCCGGGCGCGCGCAGTGATACATAGCTAACGCTGCACCTGGCAGGCCGCCGAGAAACGCAGGCATTTTACCTTGCGAAAGGAAACGCGTGGCGCTTTCAGAAAAACCGTGAGTGGTTGGGCAACTCAATTGCGCCTGGAAGATGGTCAGTGCACCGCTGACGGTTTGACCGCAGACTTCCTGCGTGCCGCCTGCGTCGGTAAAGCGAATTAATGCCACCAGAATGTGATGCAGACCAAACGGCAACAGCAGACGTTCACCGGTACCAAACAGCATCGGTCCGAAATCACCCGCGCTGTTGATCATATGGCCTAAGCCGCTAATACCCATGGCGAAAATTGGCCAGACTAATGGAATCACCAGACCGACAAGGCCCATCACCAGCGAGGAGATGATTGGTACGAAGCGCGTACCGCCGAAGAATGCCAGCGCATCCGGCAGGCGGATATTATGGAATCGCTCATGCAGCATCCAGACGATAATACCGGCGATCACCGCACCGAGGATCCCGGTATCGATCGACTGGATCCCAAGAATGCTCTGTATGTTATTGGCTTTCAGAACGGCGGCGTCAGTGGTTGGCAGAATGCCTTTGTTGGTCAACCAGAAGTTTACCGCGAGGTTCATTACCGCATAACCGACGAAGCCAGCGAATGCCGCTACGCCTTTGTTTTCGCGTGCCAGGCCCAGCGGGATGGCGATACAGAACATGACTGGCAGGAAACTAAAAGCAAACGAGCCAATCTTACTCATCCAGGTAAAGATAGCCTGCAACACGGGGTTGCCCAGGACCGGGATCAGGGTGATGACATCATGGCTGCTAAGAGAACTACCAATGCCGAGCATAATGCCGCAGAACGACAATAATGCCACGGGTAACATGAAGGTTTTGCCTAACTGCTGGAAGAACTCCCACAGCGTGACTTTCGGTGCTGTTTTCGCCGTCATAAAACGACTCCTCGTAGAGAACAATCTGGATTCAGTAAATTGCGCGAGAAGATAAAACGTTTTATCAAATTTTAGTGAGGCATAAATCACATTACGCAACGATAATAGCGGGTATAAGATAAATAAAAGGTAAAACGTTTTATCTGTCACATAATCAGGGAGTAGGTCATCTGCATGGCTACCGCCAAAAAAATAACCATTCATGATGTTGCGCTGGCTGCGGGCGTGTCGGTAAGTACCGTTTCGCTGGTGCTAAGTGGCAAAGGGCGAATCTCTACCGCCACAGGAGAACGCGTTAACGCCGCCATTGAAGAGCTGGGATTTGTGCGCAATCGCCAGGCGTCGGCGCTGCGCGGCGGGCAAAGCGGCGTCATTGGTTTGATCGTCCGTGATTTATCTGCGCCGTTTTACGCCGAATTGACGGCCGGATTGACGGAAGCTCTGGAAGCGCAGGGACGGATGGTTTTTTTGCTTCACGGCGGTAAAGACGGCGAGCAG
>ERZ1504875.542-NODE-542-length-9226-cov-3.013630_pt1 | contig 9226 bp, 7 predicted proteins | sample MGYA00572088_ERZ1504875 | MGnify/ENA primary metagenome ERZ1504875 (study PRJEB39906, sample SAMEA3182112) | gut metagenome | biome: human; feature: gut; material: Stool; isolation source: human stools | place: Canada | collected 2013-05-06 ...
ATATTTTTCTCCGCTTCAGGAAGCAAAGATATAATTCTTTTTGCACAGAGATCATCTATTTCATATAGATTCATAATTTTCTTTCCAAGAACAAACTCAATTTTTACAGGCAAGTCTTCAAAACTATTAATCTGCTGATAGTCATTTTCATCATTAATCTCGATTTCGCTTTTTTTGATATCAAAGTCATCTGTTTCAAAATCTTCCTCGTACTCAAAATGATCAACCATTTTTAACTCCTCTGGATAAATTAAATCACAAATCTTTGTATTATAAATAACCGCATAAGCAAAATTATTTGAAATTAATAAAACATCACCAACTTCAATATCAACAATGGTTCTATAACATGTTTTACTAAATCCAATTACAAAATGAATGGGCCAATATAATGATTTTTTGTCTAGCGTTGGAGCGTTTTCGTATTGGCAGACTGTGACTTTATCTAACCAAATATTTAATTCCCCTGTCCATATTCTTATCAGTGGTTGAGCTGGACTCAATACTCCATCAAATACTTTACCGACACACAAACGATTATATTTTAGTTCAGGATACTTTAGATTTAACGGGGTACTAGATAAACTGAGCCATTCCCCTATTAACCTTTCCGTTTCTGGCATTAAAGCCATCCCAGCGAGCTCGGCAGAAATTAAGGGAAATAACTCTCGAAGTAACACCCATCCAGACCAGCTGCCGCTCTCTTCTGCTATCGGTAGCCATTTGGCGCTAAATTCGGGCATTAATAACGCAACATCTTCACCCTTTTCTTTCCAATTTTGAAAAGTGGTTTCAAAGGAATGAGTGTTTCCATTTACTTTTCTCAGACCGAACATTAACTTTCGTCCTTCTGATCGTTTTCGAATTTACCTTCATTTTCTTGCTCATCATGAGGCTGATGTCGTTGCCCTTGTCGTTCATCTTGCTCAGTCAATACCCAACGTTGTGCTGTAACATCATTGTGTTGGGCTTCATGGAGTCTGTCGGAGACAATCGTGTCTGATGGTTTTAGTCGTATCCCTTCACTACTTTCCAGAATCCGAACTGTATGATTCTGTCCCCAACGCTGAAACTGATATGTCAATTCATTTTCGGGTACATTGGCACTATTAACAGAATTATTTATATCATTCTGATTGAGCGTATGAATATTCCTTTGCTTTTCGATATGTTGAGTAAACATGGTTTTGTTATCAGCAAACCTTCTTTCGTTAGTAATATCTAATAAATGGGCCTGCTCTCCATTTTTTTTGTCTCCATCGCGATATTTTTTTTCACGCTCTTTATTATTACTGTGGTTTTGAACCGTGATGTTTTCTGTATGGATACCATTATGGATTTCCCCCTTAAATTGTATCGCTTTATCAGATAGTTCAGAATTAACACCCTGATCTCGTGAAGTCATATTGAGGACTTTCTTTGTAGAAAGTTGCTCTATTCCATTTGTTTGCAAAGAAAAAGAAGAATTCCTGTCAACCTGGAGAGACGATTTGTTATCAATAGACTTCATTTGCCCATTCTTTTTCCCAAACGTAAGGAATTGGCTATCCTGAGCCTGACGTAATAACTGGAGAATGGATCCAGCAACAATCTCACTCATTTCTTTATTTTTTTTGTTTTTCTTTAAGAAACTGTCTAAATCCGCAGCAGAATTCTCGGATGTGTCTGTGTTTAAATTTTTATAATGTTCAATTTTCTTGACTTCGTCCATTATATTTCTCCTCCTGTTCAAGCTCGTCTTGATAAAGCATCTGATTTAAAAGTTGTTTTTTGATGCGCTTCTTTAGTCGATCGTACTTTTCTCCTTTTAGCCACCAGTGTTTTCTTTGTGCTTGCTGTTGAACTATTTCCTTGTTAAGTATTTTTCGCCGCTCTGCTATTTTTTGCTTTTCAAGATTTATCTCAGCGATCTGCTGCTGAATGACTGCAACTTTACGTAACGAGTAAAATATATCCTGGCGAAATACAACTTCGCCGAGTAATTCCTTCATATCTAACAGTGACTGTAGGTTTTTAAGTTGCATATCATACAGGCGTTCCTTTTCGACTAACTTTTCTTTTTCTGCATTTAACTTTTGTAATGATGCTTCACATGCAGCCAGGCTCTGCGCTGTTCTTCTGATAAGTCGATTAACTTTACTTAACAATTCGTTCAAGCTCTTTTAGCGTTTCACTCATTGGCATTTTTTCATTAACTGACTGTTTTAACCAATTTGTGAGTTTAGGCCGGGCATTCATAGCAAAATCATTTTCAGCATTTTGCCCAGCGCGATATTCCCCTAAATCAATAAACACCTGTAGATCTTCCAAAGTTGTGAGGATCTTCCTTACCCGTGCTGCATTATCTCTGTGTTTTTCATCAGTGACCTGACCAAATACTCGACTCACACTTTTTAGTACATCTATTGCCGGATAATGACCTTGCCCAGCGAGTTTGCGACTTAGATAGATATGGCCATCAAGGATTGAGCGAATTTCATCACCCAGTGGGTCTGATTCATCCTCCCCCTCCAGTAATACGGTATAAAACGCAGTAATACTTCCTTTTAATGTTGGTCCCGGCCTCTCCAGTAAGCGAGGTAAACTGTCAAAAACAGAAGCAGGATAACCACGCCTGGCAGGTGGTTCACCCGCTGCCAGCTTCATATCGCGTAGTGCTCGTGCATACCGCGTCATTGAGTCGATAAAAAGTACAACTCTCTTTCCACGATCTCTAAAATACTCTGCCACGGTTGTCGCCATCAGGGCGGCATTACACCGATCTACTGACGAAAAATCAGAGGTGGCATAAACCAAAACACATTTTGCTGCATTTACTGATTTTTTCAGCGATTCCGCGCATTCCGTAACTTCCCTTCCACGTTCGCCAATCAAGCCAATAACAAACACATCAGCTTCAGTGTTGTTTACAAGCATATGCATTAAAACCGTTTTGCCACAGCCAGCCGATGCGAAAATCCCAACACGTTGACCAATGCCACATGTCAGTACGCCATCAATGACTCTTATCCGTGTCTCTAGTGGTGTATTAATAACTCGACGTTCCTGATACGACGGTGGCAGTTCATCAATCAGGCGTAAATTTCCCCTTTCGCCTGGAGTGTCCGGGACAAACCTTTCCATAATTTGACCAGAAGCATTCAAAACTGAACCAAGAAAGGCATCACTGATCTGTATGGTTAACTGCTCTCCCGTTGGTTTCAAAACTGCAGTACGTGTAAGCCCCACAGAGCTGCCTATAAGGTTTAATAATGTCTTTCCATTGCGAAAGCCAACGACCTGAGCCCTGGCTATACGTTCATTTGCTTGCCAGCTCGCATAAATTTCGCATACTTCGCCCACTGAAACGTCGTCAAGCTCTGCTTCAATCAGCGAGCCGTTTATGCTATGTAAGTAGCTGTATTTATTTAATAGTTTTAATTTTTTCATACCAGCATGCTCCATATCGCAAGACATTATCCTAAATAGTTTTCAGAATATTAACGGGAACATTTTCCGTTAGTTCCCCGTACGAAAGTACTTCGAGGTCTCGATAACTAGATTCAATAAGTTTTTTGATAAAACGACGAATATCCACAGATCCCAGTAAAATAATGTCTTTAATAGGAATATTGATTCCAGAAAGAGCCAGTTTAAAATTATCCAGAATCATCTCAGCTTCGGATGCATCGAGATTAAGAAAAGTACCGCCAGCGGTAGGCCTGACACCATCTCTGATTCTGTCCTCTATTTCAGGCGAAATCACAATTGCTTTAATTTCTCCAGAATATGAAAACTTATGGCAAATGTAGCGACCTAATGCACCTCGTACATGCTCGACGAGTGTAATTATATCTTTCTCTCGTGGGCTCCATAATGCTAAAGCCTCCATAACTAAACGCATATTGCGCACTGAAATTCGCTCCTGGATCAGACGCTGAATTACCTCTGAAATGCGCTGCACGGTTATATATCTTAATATTTCTTTTAATAGATCAGGATACTTCATCTCTAATTGATCAAGAATATATTTGGTTTCTTGTATACCAAAATACTCATTAATATTATGAGCCAGACATACAGATAAATGATTGTACATTTCATCCATGGCCGTGCGAGTATAACAGCCAATTTTTGTTAATTTTTGGGCATCACTTTTTGTAACCCAATAATATTGTTCACCATTATTATTTACGATGACAGGTTTCTTGATCAAAGTCGAAACCACTTCATCTGAATATTCAACCAACAAGACAAGATCATGATAAATTTTAAATTGCGAGGCTCTGACTTCATTTAGCATTAATATGACATCTTCATCATTAAGGCCTTCCCCCTCGCGAATGACAATACCGGGAATACGGATACCATACTCAATAAAAAACTGACTACGAATCCTATCAGCAAGATTGATTTCAGTGTATTTTTTAGCCTGTACACTATTCATAATCAAAACCAAGGGTACCGTTTCGGTAATAACCTGATCAAGTTTATTAATAATACCTAATGAAATATCATCATCCTGATTATAGGGTTCCAACCCAACGGTGATATCTCCCTCAACAACCGTTTCTTCAACCCCTTTCTTTTTGAATTTAAAGTAAAAATAAATTCCTAAGATTACTGCCAAACATAAAAACACAAGAAGGGGAAAACCTGGAAGCAACCCAATACTTAGCGCGAGGACACATGTCACAATAATGACAAAAGAATTACTTAATAACTGGGACATTATATTTTGCCCCATATTATCACTATCGCCATTCACGCGCGTTACGATAAACCCTGCACTAATAGCAATTAATAAAGCTGGAATTTGTGAAACAAGACCATCACCGACGGTAAGAATTGTGTAGACGGTCAACGCTGTCGAGAAATCCATTCCATTTTGGCCTACTCCTACTGATAGCCCACCGATAATATTAACAAAGATAATAATAATGTTTGCAATAGCATCACCTTTGATAAATTTCATCGCACCATCAAAGGAACCATACAGCTGACTCTCTCGTTCTAATACGCTACGACGTTCTTTTGCTAAATCTGCATCAATGATCCCGGCGCGTAGATCGGCGTCAATACTCATTTGTTTACCTGGCATACCGTCAAGCGAAAAGCGGGCAGCAACTTCAGCCACACGTTCCGAACCTTTAGTAATCACGATAAACTGAACAATAGTAACAAAACCAACTACCAGGCTATCTCCAATAACGAATTCACCAAAACTCGTTATAATTTCTCCGGCGTCCGCCTCAAGAAGTATAAGTCGGCTGGTACTGATCGCCAGCGCCAAACGAAATAACGTTGTGATGAGAAGAATTGATGGGAATGAAGAAAAACTTAAAATCCTATCAACATAGAATGATCCTAAAAACACAAGTATTGCCAATGTTAAGTTCAGCCCAATCAAAAAATCGATTAAGTAGGTGGGCAATGGAATTATGAGCATGGCGATAATCATCACCATTAATCCAAGAATTATTAATTCTGGATGACTCCTTAACCCTATCAAAACTTTGTTAAACATTGAACATTACCTTCTTCCATGGTTTTTTATTTTGTTTTTTATTACTGTTTTGTGTATCAAAGAGCTCTGCTGCAAATGTTACTTTTATTGCCTGTTTACAACACTCCCTAATCTCTAATAATTGTTCATTATTAATAAAAAGTGAAAATGGAAGATTTGTACATCCGCTGTAAATCGCCTTCAGGAGTAACGTTTTGTCTTTATAATTAGCATCTGCGGGTAGGGTTACCAGTGCATTTTTCAGGAGTTCCTCTGCAGTCTCAGGAAACTTTATTAACGATATCAGAAAAAATATCCAGTAATCTTCTGCGCTAATAAATTTTTTAATTATTGGGTTATTCATTAAAGTTTTCAGAAATAAAGCCTCTGCCGACTGAAGAGACAATAGTTGTGACAACTTATTGAGAAACATACCAAATTCCAATGATGAACAACTCGCATCAAGTGCATTTATATCTGAGAAAAGCGTCTCTTTGATAAATTTTGTCACTAGCATTCTATTTTGATAGCCATAACTACCAATCCATTCTACATAAGTATCTACAGCATCGTCTTCTGCCATTAAAAATTGTCGATAACTTGCCCTTAGTAATTTTGGATTTAATGACAATGCCTGGCCAAATAACTTTGCTTTTAATGCCGAGTTAATGCCACTATTAATGAATTTTTTAGTAGTCTCTTGATTAACTTTTCTAAGTAATGCTTCAGCGTTTAGCCGCACATTTTCAGATATTTGTTTTTTACGTAAAATTGCACGTAATACAACCACCAGATCGCTTTCATCTGGAAATAATTTTTTAGCAAAGCTATACACTTCATAGTCATGGGTAGTTGCAGCCTTAAGCGCCTCCATGACTTTATCGGTTTTTTCTATTGGCTGATCTTCCAGGACATATTCTTCTCCGTCCAGAAAGTTGGCCAGTTGTTCTTCGTAGATTTTTTTCTTCATAAACTGCGTTAACGCTGCTGACATCTCGTCAGTAGCTTGTAAGAATCGAGCTTCTTTACCGGCGGGATCATCCCCCATTTTAGGCATTTCAGCTTCAATATCTTCATTATCTTCTGTGATAATGTCCTCTAAGCGAGAAACTTCTCTGGCTCTTTCTAATACACCGACATGCTCTACATGAATCGCCATTTCACTATCCTCCGACGACTTCACGATTCAGGTAAGTTTTTATCCATTTCTGCAGTAATTCATCGTTGATTTCTTTATTTTTTGCCATTTGCTGTGTTATTGCTCTGGCGTCAACCGCAGCCTCATTCGCATTATTCATCATGCGCTCATCGATCTCTCTTGGCTCAATAAGAAAGACACGAACGATGTTATTCGCATTTGTTCCTTCATATCCAAATAATTTACCAATAAATGGAATACTGCCTAATATTGGGATCTTGCGACTTTCATAGGTATTCGTATCTCGTGTATATCCACCAATCAAAAGACTTTTCCCTTGAGGCACGCGCGCAATAGTACTTATAAGCGTTCTACCAACCTGAGGCAGATCATCAACATTGGTCTTGTCAGAATTGATTTCATTGCCATCTTCAATATTCAAGAGTAATTCAATTTGATTTCGCGAAGCAAATCGTGGTAGCACGCTAATCATCGTACCATAGGTTACTTCATCCAACTCCGCAGTACGCTCGCCGACTAATTTAGTATAGAAAGTACGGTTATTATCAAATATAGCAGGAATATTCTCCTGTGTTAAAACGACAGGACGAGCAACAACGGCGGCTCTTCTTTTTTGCGCAAGTGCCTGTATTGTTGCAATAAACTGTGTCCCATCCAGGGTACTAATTGAACCTGAATTATTAAATGATGCACTTAGGCTGGATCCAATTTTTATCGTGCCCGACCAGTCAGCTCCTAACTGTTCTAGATCAGTCTTATCAATATCTATTATCCATAAAGATAATTCAATGTGTCGCTTTGGAATATCGAGTGTAGCTACTAACTTCTCGATAAAATCAACCTGAGATACTGTTCCTTTAACAAGTAAACTGTTGGTATCAGGATATGCAATAATTTGTATATCGTCAGTCTCTGGCGCTCCAGCTGTCGATATTATTTTCTCTACTTGTAGATCATCATCTTCTTCAGCACCAGGAAAAGGAGGCATACGTGATACGTTTTTTAGTTGTTGACGACTTGAAATTTCAGAAAGTACGTTAACCCCAGTGCTTTGCTTAATGTTATTATTTAACAACGTCGATAGTACTTTTGCCATGCCAGGAATAACTATCTTTTCGCCACGTAATTCATAAGTCCGATCATTAACGAATGTGTTGACCAGGTGAATAATCCCTACTTTATTGCGTCCGATCTCGATGCCATCACTGTTTTGCTCCATTAATTTTGCAGCATTAACGACCAGGTCAACATAAACCGGTGGCCCCGATACATAGAAAGTACCATTGCCGCCCCCTTTAATTTCATAACGAGAGTTATACAGACCCGATTTTTTTAAGAAATTATTAAACTCATTAGTCGATACCTTTCTCAGATTAATCAGAGCATTACGCATCTCTGATGAGTCATAGATATAAATAGCTTTGCCATCATCGTACCAAATAAGTCCCATCTGCGCCGACAGGCGTTCAATCAAGGCATAGGGTTCGGTTAAATCAAAATTTCCGCTGATCTGTTTCTTCATGGCAAGCTTACTTACTATTGTAGGCTTACCCGCATATGATGAAACCGTTTCAAAAAAACTACGTAGATTTTCTTTATTTGCTACGTATCCATTCGCTGTTGCGGCATATGCACCAGGAGTCAATAATCCATTAAAAATGCATAAGGCTGAAATTAATATAATAGTAATACGTAATTTTATTTTCATAACTTTTTACATAGTTCTCTCGGTGTTTTTCCTAACCGACTTTTTACTTCAGCTGAAAAGTGTGATGAGGATGAGTAGCCATATTTATGCGCAATAGTTGTCATATCACTGTTTCCTTCAATGATTTCCAACACGGCTCTGGCAACTCTCCAGCCACATAATTCCGTTTTAACTTTACCACCCAATGCATAACTACATAAACGGCGAAAATGTGAATACGATACGCCGTAAAGCTCACCAAGATCATAGAGTGAAGTCTGTATGAGCGATTGCGATAATAAATAGCGAACCAGTTTATAGCATTCTGTTTTTCTTAGATGCTGAAACAGAATTTCATTAATATTATCGCTGCTCAGATAAGTGGCTAAAAACCAGGCTTCACTTGCAACTTTACTGAATAGCACAACTTCTGATGCAAAGGGCAAGGCATCAGCAAACAACTCATGGTGTTCCCTTTCCACACTCCCCGTTGATTCATCAATAAAAGCTAATAATTTACTCAGGATATCAATGCGAAGTGGATGATAAATTACTTTCCCTGCAGTTACCTCAATTTGGCTTCGGTCAATGAGCAGTAATATGTCTTCCACTACCATTAATTTTTGATGGTTATTACCAATCGTAATAACAAGGGTTACATCCTTGTTTTCATTTCCCCGTAAGAACCACATTTCAGGGTCCAGTAGGGTTAACTTCTGTCCTTGAAGCAAAACATTCATTGGAAGTAACAGCCCTTCTTCAATCATGTTTCATCTCCTTATTCCATATTCTCATTCTCCATAAACTTGCAATAAAAACATGATTAAAAAGTGATGATTCCTATTTATAAAATAATGATTTTGTTATGAGCGAATAGCTATCAGCCACTTACACT
>ERZ1504875.601-NODE-601-length-8745-cov-2.894016_pt1 | contig 8745 bp, 6 predicted proteins | sample MGYA00572088_ERZ1504875 | MGnify/ENA primary metagenome ERZ1504875 (study PRJEB39906, sample SAMEA3182112) | gut metagenome | biome: human; feature: gut; material: Stool; isolation source: human stools | place: Canada | collected 2013-05-06 ...
CGGCTCCGGCAAAACGACCACCCTGACGCGCACCATCGAGCGTCTGCGTGACGAATTCAAGATCGGTGTGATGGAGGCGGACATCGACTCCGATGTGGACGCGCGTACCATTGCGGCGACGGGCGTTAAATCCATTCAGCTGCACACGGGCGGTATGTGCCATCTGGACGCGGATATGACGCGCCAGGGCCTGGACGGCCTTGCAGCGGGCGACGTGGAGCTTGCTGTTTTGGAAAACGTGGGCAATCTGGTATGTCCGGCGGAGTTCGACACAGGCGCGGTGAAAAACGCAGCCATCCTGTCGGTGCCCGAGGGCGACGACAAACCGCTCAAGTACCCGCTGATGTTCCAGATCTGCGACGTGGTTCTCATCAATAAAACGGACGTGCTGCCCTACTTTGATTTTGACATGGAGAAATGCAGAGAAAACATCCGCATGCGCAACCCGAACGCCAAGGTCATCCCCATCTGCGCCAAGACGGGCGAGGGCGTGGACGAATGGGCCGACTGGCTGCGCGCCGAAGTAAAAGCCTGGCGCGGCTGAACCGCGACCGCACAGAGAAAGGATGCCGGATATGAGCGAGACACATTTCCCCCTGGACGAGAGCAAACTGCCCTTTTCCATTCCAAAGGACGCGCAGCCCCGGGAGAAAATTTTAAAACTGGGGCGTATGATCACAGACCGCATTCCCGCCAAGCTGCACGGCCTGACGGCGGAAGACCCGGAATACTGGGGCCTGGCGGGCGTGGTGACGGATGAAATGGCGGATGTCGCCCTGAAGATGAAGGTGCGCAAGCCCATGACGCTGTCCGAGCTTGTAAAAGCCACGGGCAAGCCCGCCGAAGAGCTGGAACCGCTGCTGTACCAGATGAGTTGCGTGGGCCTGCTGGAGTACAACTGGGAAAACGAACGGCATGAAAAGCAGTACGTTCTGCCGATGTTCGTACCCGGCAGCGCGGAATTTTTCAATATGCACAAGCAGCAGATCCAGGACAATCCCGAGGTGACGGCTTTTTTTGAGCGCATGACCTTCCTGCCCCTGGAGCACATCACCGCCATGGTTCCGCCGGGCGGCGCGGGCATCGGGATGCACGTCATTCCCGTGGAAAAAGCCATTGAAACAGAGAACCGGTCCGCCGATATCGAGCACATTTCCCACTGGCTGAAAAAATACGAAGGCAAATACGCGGCCAGCCCGTGCTCCTGCCGCATGTCCCGCGCCCGCATGGGCGAGGGCTGCGCCGACGACCCGGAGGACTGGTGTATCGGCGTGGGCGATATGGCCGATTATCTGGTGGAGACCAAAAAGGGCCATTATGTTACTTACGACGAGGTGCTGGAGATCCTGCGGCGCGCCGAGGACAACGGTTTTGTGCACCAGATCACCAACATTGACGGCGAGAACAAAATTTTTGCCATCTGCAACTGCAACGTCAACATCTGCAACGCCCTGCGCACCAGCCAGCTGTTCAACACGCCCAATATGAGCCGTTCGGCCTATGTAGCGAAGGTGAAAACCGAAAACTGCGTTGCCTGCGGCCGCTGTGTGGAATACTGCCCCGCGGGCGCCGTCAAGCTGGGGCAAAAGCTGTGCACCCAAAACGGCCCGGTGGAATATCCCCGGCAGGAGCTGCCCGACGCCGTGAAGTGGGGCCCGGAAAAATGGGATGTCGATTACCGCGACAACAACCGCATCAATTGCTACGACGCCGGCACGGCCCCCTGCAAAACGGCCTGCCCCGCGCACATCGCCGTGCAGGGCTACCTGAAAATGGCCGCGCAAGGCCGCTACACCGACGCGCTGGCGCTTATAAAAAAAGAGAATCCCTTCCCCGCCGTATGCGGCCGCGTGTGCAACCGCCGCTGTGAGGACGCCTGCACCCGCGGCACCGTGGATCAGGCCGTCGCCATCGACGAGGTAAAGAAATTTATTGCCCAGCAGGACCTGAACGCCGCCACGCGGTATGTGCCGCCGGTGGTCGCACCCACGAACCGGGGCGGCTTCGCGGAAAAGATCGCCGTCATCGGCGCCGGCCCGGCCGGCCTCTCCTGTGCATATTATCTGGCCGAGCGCGGCTATAAGCCCACGGTATTTGAGAAAAACGAGCGTCCCGGCGGCATGCTGGTATACGGCATCCCCTCCTACAAGCTGGAAAAGGACGTCGTGGACGCGGAGATCGAGGTGCTGCGCCAGATGGGCGTGGACATCCGCTGCGGCGTGGAAGTGGGGCGCGACATAACGCTGGACACGCTGCGCCGGGAGGGCTATAAGGCTTTCTACGTGGCCATTGGCTGCCAGGACGGCCGCAGCGCGGGCATTCCCGGCGAGGACACCGCGGGCGTGATGACCGCCGTGGACTTCTTGCACGCCGTCGCGGAAAACGAAACGTACCCCGTGGAGGGCCGGGCCGTTGTCATCGGCGGCGGGAACGTGGCCATCGACGTGGCCCGCACCAGCGTCCGCTGCGGCGCTGCAGAAGTTTCCATGTACTGCCTGGAGCCGCGGGAAAGCATGCCCGCCTCCGCCGAGGAAGCAGCAGAGGCCGAAGATGAGGGCGTGGCCATCCGCTGCGGCTGGGGCCCGAAGGAGATTCTTGCGGAAGCCGGCCGGGTGACCGGCATCGTTCTGAAACGATGCGTTTCCGTGTTTGATGAAAACGGCCGCTTCTGCCCCAGATATGACGAGGCCGATACCATTACCGTTCCCTGTGAACATGTGTTTCTGAGCATTGGCCAGAGCATCCGGTGGGGCAGCCTGCTGGACGGCGCAAAAGTAGAGCTGGGACGCGGCGGCGCCGCCGTGGCGGACCCGCTCACCTACCAAACGGCGCAGCCGGACATATTTGTAGGCGGCGATGTGTACACCGGCCCCAAATTCGCCATCGACGCCATTGCCGCCGGCAAGCAGGGCGCGGAATCGCTGCACCGCTTTGTACACGAAAACGCCAGCCTGACCATCGGCCGTAACCGCCGCCAGTTCAAGGAGCTGGACAAGGAAAGCCTTGCGCTGGAGAGCTACGACAACGGTGCACGCCAGAGCGCGGGCATGGACGAGCGCATCGACTACCGCCGTTCCTTCCGGGACGCGCACAAGACCTTTACCGAGGAGCAGGTGAAGGCCGAAACCGCGCGCTGCCTGGGCTGCGGCGCTTCGGTGGTGGACCCCAACAAGTGCATCGGCTGCGGGCTTTGCACCACCAAGTGCGAGTTCGACGCCATCCATCTGAACCGGGAGCTTCCCGAATGCAGCAGGATGGTGCGTTCGGAGGATAAATTCAAGGCTATTCTGCCTTATATGATCAAGCGTGAAATGAAGATCCGCTTCGGCAAAAAGGACGGCTGAGACGATGCATGAGCTTGGGATCGTATTCCATATCATCGACAGCATCGAGGAGGTTGGGCGGCAGAACAAGCTGCGCCGCGTCTCCACGGTGACGCTGGAGCTGGGTGAGGTCTCCGGCGTGGTGCATACTTATCTGGAGGACTGCTGGCACTGGGCGGCGGCCAGATCGCAATTGCTGAACGGCTCGCGCCTCGCCATCGAGGCGCTGCCCGCCGTTACCCTGTGCGAGGACTGCGGCAGCACCTACGCCACGGTGGAGCACGGCAAAACGTGCCCTTTCTGCCAAAGCCCGCGCACGCATCTCGTCAGCGGGAATGAGATCAATATCAAGGAGATCGAGGCGTGCTAGGGACGCGCCTTTGACCGGGTACACGGCGGCGCTGCCGCCAAAAACAAGGGAGGAACCGTATCATGTTATTTCAGATCTACGGCGAAAACGCCGGCTTCCAGCTTTTGGGCTGGGCTCTCGTCTTTGTGGGCCTCATCGCGGCCAACGAACTGGCCCGCCGCTCCAAAAAGGGCGGTATCTTCTTCTTCCTGGCGCTTCCCGCCGCACTGACGGTATATTTTATCGCCATTTACGCGGGCGCGGCCATGGGCGCGGAGTGGGCGCTGAACAACCCCACCTACACGCATATGAACAGCTGGTTCCACTACGCCAAGCTGTACGCCGCCACCGCGGGCTGCATCGGGTTTATGATGCTGAAGTATAAATGGAGCATAGGAAAAACGCAGTGGTTCAAGGTTTTTCCTTTCGTCATCGTCGCCATCAATATCCTCATCGCCGTGGGCAGCGATTTTGAATCCGGCATCCGCGGCGCAATGGCCCTGGCTGAGACCGGAGACCGCTGGTGGCTCTCCAGCGAGAACGTTTGGCTGTACGGCGGCTGGTGGAACTGGGTAAACGGCATCGCCGGTATCCTGAACATCCTCTGAATGACGGGCTGGTGGGGCATCTACTCTTCCAAAAAGCACGACGACATGCTCTGGCCGGACATGACCTGGCTGTTCATCATCGCCTATGACCTGTGGAACTTCGAGTATACCTACAACAACCTGCCCACCCACGCGTGGTACTGCGGCCTGGCGCTGCTTCTGGCGCCTACGTTCGCCAACGCGCTGTGGAACAAGGGCGGATGGATTCAGAACCGCGCCAACACACTGGCGCTGTGGTGCATGTTCGCCCAGGTGTTCCCGTTGTTCCAGGACGCCAGCGTGTTCACCACCATCCCTGTGCTGTATGCGGACGGCTTTATGGACGCCGCGGTGCGCCCCTCTGCCGCCGACCCCACGATGCAGGGCGTGGTCGCCATTCTGGCGCTGGCGGCGAACGTCATCGTACTGGCGGTCATCATCAAACGTTCCCTCGCACAAAAGAAAAACCCCTATACGGGCGAGATCTTCACCGATACGCGGGATTTCCAGCTTGCCATGGCAAGAGCCGAGGGCAAATAACCAATACGGCGCACCCCGCCCAAAATATACGGGGCCTGTTTGCAGGCCCCGTTTTTCATGGAAAGGACGACAGTATGAACAAGCGTGAGATCATCGCATATTTTGACGCCCGCGCGCCGGAATGGGATGCGCGCATGGTGCGCAGCGACAGCAAGATCGCCTTCATCCTGGACGCGGCGGGCGTGCGGCCAGGCGTTTCGGTGCTGGACGTAGCCTGTGGCACCGGCGTTTTGTTTGGCGATTACCTGGCCCGGGACGCGGCGCGGGTGACAGGGGTGGACATCTCGCCTGAAATGGCACGCATCGCCGTTTCCAAGCTGCGCGATCCCCGCGTGGAGGTACTGTGCGGCGACGTGGAGGAGCTTGCCCCTCCGCGCAGGTACGACTGCTGTGTGGTATACAATGCGTTCCCCCATTTCGCCCACCCCGCCCGGCTGCTGGCACGCTTATCCGCCTGCCTCTCCCCCGGCGGGCGGCTCACTGTGGCCCATGGCATGAGCCTTGCGGCGCTGCACCGCCACCACGCGGGCGCGGCCCGCGGCGTGAGCCGGCCCATGCTGGAGCCGGAACGCCTGGCCGCGCTGATGCCGCCGTGCCTTGCGGTGGACGTCGCGGTCTCGGATACGGAAAAATACGTCGTCTCGGCGCGGCTGCGGTGAGCGGCGTACACAAAGTTTTTTCAAAGGCGCCGGCTCCCGAGCCCGCGCCTTTTTCTTTCCCCGCGCGCATGCACCTTGCACCGCGCTTCTCCATACAATGATATGAGAGCGGGCGGCACTTGCCCCGCTTTGAAATGCGGCGCCGGGCCTGGGGTTCTGCCGGGCTGTCCCGGCATTTTGTCTCCCCCTTCCCTCCGGCGATTCGGCCGGGCCCGCCTGCCGCGCAATGAAGGAGAACGCATTATGGAACAAGGTACTCTTTTCGTAAAGCTTGAAAGTGCCCGCGAAGCTCTGCCCGTGCAGGGCCGTGTGGTCATTTCGCAGACAGTGAACGGCGTCCGCGTGCTGGAGATCGAGCTGGTAACGGACGAGGACGGTCTGACACAGCCCGTCACGCTGGACGCACCGGACCGATCCATCTCGCTGGACCCGGCCAGCACCCAGCAAGCCTGGGCCGCCTATGACGTGGAGGCATATGCCGACGGCTACTCCGACATTCTTCTGGAGGGCGTACAGGTATATTCCGGCGTGGAGGCGTACGCGCCCATCAGCATGCTTCCTATTTTTTCCTCCCAGGCGGTTTCGCCCACAGCCGTCACGGCGGACACCGGTTCCACCTCCCGCAAGGCCCAGCAGGACATCCTGCACACCACCATCCCCGCGCCCGCCATCCGCGGCGGCTCCGCCAGCGGCCCCGCGCCGCTCTCCACCTGTGCCACGCAGCCTCTGGTGCTGCAAAGCGTATTCATCCCCCAGTACATCACCGTGCATCTGGGCAAGCCGCAGAACAGCGCCGCCAATGAGACGGTCAGTTTCCCCTATTACATCAAAAACGTCTGCAGCAGCGAGATCTACCCCACCTGGCCCGAAAATGCCATCCGTGCCAACATCTACGCCCAGATCTCTCTGGCGCTGAACCGCGTTTACACCGAATGGTATCCCAGTAAAGGCTACAACTTCAACATTACCAACTCCACCCAGTACGACCAGTATTACGTTTCCGGCCGTAACATCTTTACAAATATCAGCCGCATTGTAGATGACATCTTCAACACTTACCTGCGCCGCGTGGGTGATTTTGCCCCCTATTATGCCGAATACTGCAACGGCACCACCGTCACCTGCAAGGGGATGAGCCAGTGGGGCACCGTAAGCCTGGCGGAAAGCGGCCTTTCCCCCATCCAGATCCTGCGCCGGTACTACGGCAACAATTTTGAACTGGTGACCACCAACGACATCCGCGCCATTCCCAGCTCGTATCCCGGCACGCCGCTGCGTCTGGGCAGTACGGGCAACAACGTGAGCATCATCCAGCGGCAGCTCAACCGCATCGCAAAAAACTATCCGGCCATCGGCCAGCAGTCGGTGGACGGCGTATTCGGCGCAACGACACAGTCGGCCGTGCGCACGTTCCAGAAGATATTCAATCTGACGCAGGACGGCGTCGTCGGAAAGTCCACCTGGTATAAAATCAGCTATATCTATGTAGCGGTGAAAAAGCTGGCGGAGCTGGGCAGCGAATCCGAACCGTATCCCGGCGGAAGCGGCGACGCGCCCGGCAGCGGCACAGGTTCTATCCAGCAGGGCGCCGTGGGCGCACAGGTGGCGGCCGTGCAGTATTACCTGAGCTACCTTGCGCAAACGTTCTATCCCACAATCCCCAATATCGTACCCGACGGTATTTTCGGCGCACAGACGCGCAGCGCCGTCATCGCGTTCCAGAACACCTTCGGCCTGACGGCGGACGGCATTGTTGGTCCGGCCACCTGGGCCGCGCTGGAAAAGCAGTTTGAAACCGCCTATGACGACAACAACCCCGGCAGTTATTTCGGCGCGTATCCCGGCGTCGTGCTGCGGGAGGGCAACCGCGGCCTGCGCGTTCAGCAGATGCAGTTTTACCTGCTGTACCTGCACTACTCCTATTCCTCCATCCCCAAAATCAACGCGGACGGCATCTTCGGGCCCGCCACCACCGCGGCCGTACGCGCGTTCCAGGCAAAATTCGGGCTTACACAGGACGGCGTGGTAGGCCTTGCCACCTGGACAGAGCTGTACTCCATTTACAGCCAGAAAAACGCACTGGTGCTCTCGGATGAACAAGTGCCTGCTTATCCGGGCTTCGTGCTGCGCAGGGGCAGCCAGGGCCAGGCCGTTCTGGGCGTGCAGACTTACCTGAACGTCATTTCGCGGAAATACGCCTCCGTCACGCCGCTGACGCGGGACGGCAATTTTGACAGCCGGACGGAGGTATCCGTGCGGGCGTTCCAACGGCAGTTCAAACTCACCATTACCGGCTGGGTGGATGAGCCGACCTGGAACCGTATTTACAGCGAGTACAAAAACACACTTCTTTCCGAGCACCTGGAATGCCGCTTTATCGACGTGCCCTATCCGGGCGAGCCTGTCGAGGTGGGCCAGACCAATATCTTTGTGCGCACGGCGCTGTATTACTACAATCTGATCGCCGCATTCGATCTTCTGCTGGAGCCCACGGACATCACCGACACTTTCACTTTAGAGGACTCCCTCGCCATCGAGGAATTCCAACGCACGCGCGGATTGACTGTTACGGGCGTCATCGACGAGGATACCTGGACGCTGCTTTATTACCAATACGTGGCCGCTTATCAGGACGTTTTCCCCAACTGCGCGGCTCAGGGCTCCGTCCCGCAGCCTTTCCAGACGCTGGTGCCCGGCAGCCGCGGCGTCGCCGTGGAGCAGCTGCAGATCTGGATCAACGCTCTGAGTGCCTATTACTGCGACCTGGTGCCCCAGGACGTGACGGGCATCTATGACGAGACAACGGAATCGAACGTTTTCATCCTGCAGACGCTGCTGGACCTTCCGCTCACCGGCGAAGTGGACCAGACCACCTGGAACCTCATCCAGGAGGCTTATGAAGAAGCGCTGGCCGAAAACAACAATGGGGAGGAAGCCTACGGCGACCTGCTGGATGTCACCTACATCAACCGCACCATTTCCATGACGGAAACAGTCCTATGCGCGGGCAACTGCGGCACGCCGCTGGACTGACGCCATACAGCCTCCATGTCCGCGCGGGCATGGCAGCACAGGAAAAATGCTAAAAATCCGTTTGCCCGCCCGGACATGCGCCGGGCGGGCAAACGCCTCTACCGCACAAAAGGGAGAAGTGAGGGAAACCAATAAACGCCTGCGCAGCACAAAGCGTTTGGTTTCCCTCACCTCCGAGGCTGGCGGCTTTGTCGCCGGCCTCTGGCGCCTCAGCCAGCCGGGGCGCCTTTTTTCCATTGCGCACAAAAGTGCGG
>ERZ1504875.604-NODE-604-length-8730-cov-3.096138_pt1 | contig 8730 bp, 6 predicted proteins | sample MGYA00572088_ERZ1504875 | MGnify/ENA primary metagenome ERZ1504875 (study PRJEB39906, sample SAMEA3182112) | gut metagenome | biome: human; feature: gut; material: Stool; isolation source: human stools | place: Canada | collected 2013-05-06 ...
CCTCGGACTTGCGTTTTAACTTTTTGGCTGCTTCTGGCATCGGGAACCTCCGAAGATACAAAATTGCCCGCGCCGGCCGCATCGGCACAGGCTGCTTATTGGGGAATCAGGATACGTAGACAAAAATACCGCCCAGCACCACGCCCACCAGCGTGATGAAGCTGAACACGGAGACGATCTTCACCTCGCTCCACCCGCACATTTCAAAGTGGTGGTGGATGGGGCTCATTTTAAAAATACGCTTGCCGTGGGTCAGCTTGAAATATGTTACCTGCAGCATCACGCTGAACGCCTCGATCAGGTAGATAACACCCATGAAAAGGAGCAGCTCCGGCCGGCCGATGCCGTAAGCCACGGCCACCACCGCGCCCCCCAGGAACATACTGCCCGTATCGCCCATAAACGTTTTGGCCGGGTAAAAGTTCCACGCAAGGAAGCCCGCGCAGCCGCCCGCCACGGCCGCGGCAAACAGCGCCATGGTAGTGTTTCCCAAAAGGCTGGCGATAAACATGAAGCCCATCATTACAACAAAGGTGACGCTGGACGCCAGCCCGTCGATGCCGTCCGTCAGGTTGACGGCGTTCACCATGCCGATGATGAGGAGGAACGAGAGGACGTAAAAGAACCAGCCGAAGTCCACCGCGCCCAGCAGCGGCAGCGTCACGATGGTGGACAGCGTTCCGTTGAGATACAGCGAGGAAAGGTACGCCCCGGTGATGAGCACCTGCGCCACGATCTTATAGCGCGCCATCAGGCCCAGGTTGCGCTTTTTCACCACCTTGATATAGTCGTCCACAAAGCCCACCAGGCCGAAGGCGTAAGCCGTCAGCACGCCGATGAACAGCGAGACGCTGGTGCCGGAAAGCCAGCCCCCCAGCAGGCTGGGCACGCTGAGCGCCAGAACCGTATAGCCCAGCACCACGCCCACAAGGACACCCAGGTAAAACGTCAAACCGCCCATGGTGGGCGTGCCGTTTTTGCCCTGGTGCCAGGTGGGGCCGATCTCCTTGATGGTCTGGCCGAAGTGAAGCCTGCGCAGCGCGGGGATGATCAGCAGGCCGGAGGCCGCTGTGATCGCCAGCGCGCCGAAGGCCGCCGCCATAAGGGCATATTTTTCCATAATTTACACGCTCCCGGTAATTTTTGCGCGGCCGCGCCGCGTCCCGGCCCGATGCGCACGGTCTTTCCGCTGGGCACCCGGCTTTCTTTTATTTTCAGGCAATGCCGCACAATTCCAGGTGTTGAATCGCGCCGGCAGATTTTTTTGGCAGTTTAAACAAAAAACGCAGCGAATACTTTGCGCATTTGCGAGGCTTTTGGAGGCAACTGCCGGAAAATATGCAAGCGGGGCGACACTTAAGGCGTCAGCCATGAATTGTGCGGTGCTGCCTTTAATCCCTGGGCACGGCTTTGTAAAACCCGTCCAGAATCGTCTCGAACGCCATGCCGTGGCTGGCCTTCACCAAAACCGCGTCGCCCGGGCGGCAGTACGCCGTAAGGCGGGCCAGCGCTTCGTCCTTGTCCCTGCAATGCACCGCGTTCGCGCCCAGTGCGGCGGCGCTGTCGCGGCCGGTCCGCATGGCCCCGCCCACGGTCAGCAGCAGGTCCACACCGCAGCGCGCCGCCAGCGCGCCCACCTCGGCGTGAGCCTGCCGGGTGATGGCGCCCAGCTCGAACATATCGCCCAGCACCGCGACCCTCCGTCCCCGGACAGGATATTCCTTCAGCGTCAGCAGCGCGGCGCGCATGCTGTCGGGGTTCGCGTTGTAGCAGTCCTCGATGACCGTCACGCCGCCGTGCTCCACCACATGCTGGCGGTGGCCCGTCGTTTGATAATTCGCCAGCGCCGCGGCCGCAGCGGCCGGTGCAAGGCCCAGGCGCGTGGCCAGCGCATAAGCCGAAAGCGCGTTGCGCACATTGTGCAGGCCCATGGCCGGGATATACGCGGTCAGGCTTCCGTGCGCCTTGTCCGCGATGGTGAACCGCGTGCCCTCCGCCCCGGAAACGATATCCAGCGCCCGCACGTCCGCGTCCGGGTTTTCAACGGCGAACAGCACCTTCTCAAGGTCCGGCCGGACGGCCGCGCCGGGCAGATAATCGTCGTCGCCGTTCACCACCAGCGGCGCGCCCTGCGGCAGCCCCTCGCAGATCTCCAGCTTTGCCCTGAGGATATTTTCCCGCGTGCCCAGCTGCTCCAGATGGGAGCGCCCGATGCAGGTGATGACAGCGCCCGCAGGCTTTGCCGCCAGCGTCAGCTTCCGGATCTCGCCCAGGCCCTGCATGCCCATCTCCACCACGGCGTACTCCACGCTTTTGTCCAGGCGGAACAGCGTGTTCGGCATGCCGATCTCGTTGTTCTGGTTCCCCTGTGTCCTGAGCGTTTTGCCGAAAGCCGAAAATACCGCGTAACAGAACTCTTTTGTCGTCGTTTTGCCCACGCTGCCTGTCACGCCCGCCAGCAGCGGGCTGTACAGCGCGCGGTAGTTCGCGCCCAGCCGGATCATCGCATCCAGCGCGTCCGGCACCTGCACGCATTTCTCCGGCGGCACGCCCGGCACCGGGCGCTGCACCACAACGCCCGCCGCTCCGGCCTCCAGCGCCCGGAGCGCGTAATCGTGGCCGTCCACGCGCTCGCCCCGGATGCACACGAACAGGCTCCCCGGCCCGGCCTCCCGGCTGTCCGTCACCACCGACGCGATCTCCGGGTCCCCTGCCAGGGCGCCCAGCCCCCGCAGCAGCACACTCGACAAAACAGGCTGCATATACAATCCTCCATGCTCTGAATACTCGCCGGGCGGCGTCAGGCTTTGTCCAGCCCTTTGCGCTCCAGCCACTCGCGGACGATCCTGTGTTCGTCCAGGTAAAGGGTCACCCCGTCGATGACCTGGTAATCCTCGTGGCCCTTTCCGCACAGCGCCAGCACATCGCCCGGGCGCAGCATATCCAGCGCCCGGTTCACAGCCGTGCGCCGCTCCACCTCCACGATGTACGGCTTGCCCGAAGCGGCCAGCACCGGCTCGGCGTCCTTTATTATAGCACAAGGATCTTCCTTGCGGGGATTATCCGACGTTAAAACTGCAAAATCAGCATATTTCACCACGGCTTCGCTCATCAGCGGGCGTTTTTTTGCATCGCGCTCGCCCGCGCAGCCATACAGCACCACCAGCCGCCCCTCCACGAAAGGCGCAACGCCCGCGAGCACCTTTTCAATGGCGTCGCCCGTGTGGGCATAGTCGCACAGGATGGTGAACGCGCCGTGATACAGCACCTCGCACCGGCCGCGCACCCCGCGGGAGGCCGAAAGCGCGGCCGCGGCGTCCCGCGCGGGGATGCCCAGCGCAATGGCCGCGGCGGCCGCCGCCAGCGCGTTGTGCACCGAGTAATCCCCGGGCATGGGGAAATCGATGCGCTGGATGAAGCCGCGGCCCACCATCTCGAACTTCACGCCCGAGGCCGAGAGCCGGATGTTGCGGGCGGTGTAATCCGCCGCGTCGTCGCCTGCGGAAAAGGTGATGCGCTCCGGCCCCTGCACCTCGTCCAGCAGGCGGCGGCCGTAGCTGTCGTCCAGGTTCACCACCATGTGCTTCACCTGGCTGAACAGGCTTTTCTTTGCGGCGAAATAGTTTTCAAAGGTCTTGTGATAATCCAGATGATCCTGCGTCAGGTTCGTGAACACGCCCACCTCAAAGGTAAGGCCCCACAGCCGCAGCTGGTCCAGCGCCTGGCTGCTGGCTTCCATTACCGCGAACGTGCAGCCCGCCAGCACCATGCGGCTGAACAGCGCGTTCAGGTCCCACGGCTCGGGCGTGGTATATTTTGCGGGCACGTCCATGGCGTCGATCTCGGTGTGGATGGTGCCAATGAGCCCCGCTTTGCAGCCCGCCTGCTCCAGCGTCTGCTTGATGAGCGTGGTGACGGTGGTTTTTCCGTTGGTGCCCGTGACGGCCACCAGCCGCAGCTTTTCGGCGGGACGGCCGAAAAAATTCTGGCACAGCTGCGCGTATGCCTTGCGGCCGGAGGCCACCTGCACCTCGCCGGGCAGGCCCAGCGGACGCTCGGTGACGATGCACACGGCGCCCGCCTCCAGCGCCTTGCGCGCGTGGTCGTGCCCGTCGGTCGTCATGCCCCTGGCGCACACGAACACCGCGCCCGGGCAGGCCCGGCGGGAATCCTGCGTAACGAGCACCGCCTCGCCCTGCGGCAGCGTGCCGGTATACGGCACGCCGCTGAACAATACCTGTAACTCCATGGATGCACTCCCCTTTCGTGCCGCGCCGCGCGGCCCGCCGCCCTGACGCGGCCTGTTAATCCAGAACGGTGGTATCGTGGAACGTCACCTCGATGACAGACCCGATCTCCACCTGCGTATCGGCCGCAATGTCCTGCTCTGTGACCACGATGGTCTTGCCGCCGCCCGTCACGCCCTTTTCGCTGACGTTCAGGCCCAGCGATTTCAGCGTGGCGCACGCCGCGTCGTAGCTCATATCCGTCAGGTTCGGCACCGTGACAAGGTCGCCGCCGCTCTCGGAACGGTCCTCCGAATACAGGATGATCGTGGACTGGCGCGGCACGATGGTGCCCGCCGCCGGGTACTGATACAGAACGGTATCGCCTGTGGCGCGCTCGATGTCCACATTGAAGCCGGATTCGCGCAGCTTGCCGGCGGCGGCGTTCACACTGGAGCCTGCCACGTTGGGCACCGCCGTCTCCACCTTTGCCAGCTCCGCCTCGGTGCACTCCTTGGGCACCCCCAGCGTCTGGAGCGCCTCGTCCAGCACACTTTGCACCACGGGCGCGGCCAGACGGCCGCCGTAATAGGTTCTCTGTTCGTCGTGCGGCGTGTCCAGCATCACCAGCACCGCGATCTGCGGGTCGTCCCCGGGCGCGAAGCCCCAGTAAGAGGAATAATAGGTCTGCTCTTCGTCCGACAGCGCCTGCTTGCGCTGGCTGGTGCCGGATTTGCCGCCCGCCTTATAGCCGGCCACATAGCCCGTCTTGTTGCCGCCGGTCAGCGTCTTGCCATCCGCAGCCGTCATATTTACGCTTCTCGTCAGCAGCTCGCGCATGGTGGCGCTTGTCTCGGCCGAGGGCACCTGCCGCTTCACTTCCGGCTCCACGTTTTCAATGATATTCCCGTCCGCGTCCAGCACCTGCTTCACCACGTGAGGCTGTACCAGATATCCGCCGTTGATGACGGCGCAGGCCGCTGTGATCATCTGGATGGGCGTGGTGGACGTCGTCTGCCCGAAGGCGGAGGAGGCCAGCTCCACGGGCCCCATTTTTTCCAGCGGGACGTACTGTGTCGTTCCCTCGTCGTCCATGTCGACGCCCGTTTTCTCGTAGAAGCCGAAGGCCTGCATATAATTGCAGAACGTCTCCGCCCCCATCATCTGCCCCAGCGTGACATAGTAGGGGTTGCACGAGCCGTCCAGGCCGCCGAAGAAGTCCAGCGTGCCGTGGTTGGTGTGCGCGCACCGCATGGTGCGGCCCGCCACGGTGATGGAGCCCTTGCAGGTGTACGAGGTGTTCAGGTTCGCCGCGCCGGAGTCCAGCGCGGCCGAAGCCGTGATGACCTTGAACACCGAGCCGGGGTAGTACAGGTCGGCCACCGCCTTGTTGCGCCATTGCGCCCACTGCGCGGTATATTTCGCGTCCGCCCGTTCGTTTTCATCCGCAATGGCCGCGATCTGTGCCGCCAGCGCCTCGTCCGCAATGGTGTAAGGGTCCTGCAGGTTGTAGTCCGGCATCGTCGCCATGGCCAGGATCGCCCCCGTGTTCACGTCCATCACGATGCCCACCGCGCGGTTTTCCACATGATACTGGTCCACGGCGTTCTGCAGGTATTTTTCCAATGTGCTCTGGATGCTGGCGTTCAGCGTCAGCACCAGGCCGTTGCCGTCCTCGGCGTCATAGGCCGCCTCGTAGGTGCCGTTTGGCAAATCGTACCCCCAGGCGTTCTTCATGCCCACCACGCGCCCGGCGGTGCCCTTGAGCGTATCGTTGTAATAGCTCTCGATGCCCAGCACGCCGTCGCCGTCCGCGTTCACAAAGCCGATGATCGTGGAGGCCAGCGTCTGGTAGGGATAATAACGCTTCGCGTCCTGCACCAGGCTGATGCCCGCGACAGGAGTATCTTTTCCCTTGTCCGATGCGTTATACTCGGTGATCCAGGCCGTGATGGCGTCCGCCACCGGCTTTTCGATCTGCCGCTTGATGAGCTGATAGTTGCTTTCGCTCTTCTGAAGCTTTTCCAAAATGCTCTGGGCGTCCAGCTCCAGCAGCTCGGCCAGCTTTACGGCAACGTCGTTGATATTCGTGCCGCTTTTGGCCATGTCCCGGGGCGAGGCGACCACCGTCCACACCTTGTTGCTGCGGGCCAGCACCTTCATATCGGAATCGTAGATAACGCCGCGGTTGGGCGTGATGGTCTCGTCCGCAAGCTGCTGGTTTTCGGCGCGGGCGGCCAGTTCGTCGTGCTGCACGATTTGAAGCTGGTACAGGTTGTATACAACGGCCCCAAAGCCCACCAGCACGAACAGCGCGGCCAGCACGATGGCGCGCGTGCGCATGCTGCGGGACACCGCGCTCTTGGGCGCCTTCGCCGTGTCCTGCGGCGGTACGTTCTTTCGATTGTGTTCCGGCTGTTTTTTCATCTCTGCCTCCCGGGATATCGCTGTTGTCAAAGGGCGCGGGCCAGCCGCGCAAACGGTCGAACGCGGGCATAAAAAGAATTATCACCGGCTTTTCCCGCACGAACGGCTCGGCAGAGGAAGAAAGGCGGTGATAATACTTATTGATTCAGGGCGTGAGGTATTCCATAAAGCTGGCCACCGTCTGCGATATCTCGCCCGCCAGGCGGGCCAGCCCGGTGTCCGAGCGCTCCACCTTGTTCTCCTGCCCGGTGGTCACATACGTCACCTGTGAGCGGTCCATCTTTACCATTTTCAGCGTATTCGTTGCATATTCCTGCACCGCCGAAAGGTTTGTTTTCATTTCCATCTCATTGGACAGGTATGTATATTCGCTCTGAAGGTCGGCCAGGGTGTCCTCCTGCGTGCGGATCTGGGCCGAAAGCTCAGTGGACTGCACCTGCGAGTACAGCACGCTGCAAACCAGCGCCAGAAACACGGAAGCGAACGCCACGGCTTTGATCCATTTTAAATTGTACCGCGCCAGCCCCCGTTTGGGCTTTGGCTGCCCGGCCACGCGCAGACGCGGCTTTTGCTCCCGCGGAGCGAACCGCTCAAGGTCGTACGCTGCATTCGTCTGCATGGCGTCCTCTCTCCTTTCTTTTTTGTTTCAAGGCAATACCGTACAATTCTAAGCGTCGAATCGCGCCGGCCGGTTTTTTGGCAGGTTAAACAAAAAGCGCAGCGAATACTTTGTGTATTCGCGAGCATTTTTGTGACAGTTGCCGAAAAATCTGCAAGCGAGGCGACGCTTAAGGCTTCAGCCGTGAATTGTGCGGCGTTGCCTCAAATATGCAATGCGGCCCCGGCCGCGTTACAGCTTTTCCAGTATGCGCAGCTTTGCGCTGCGCGCACGGCGGTTTTCCGCCTGTTCCCCGGCGGCTGCCTCAACGGGCTTTTTGGTAATGAGCTTTGCCCTGGCCTTCCCGCCGCATACGCACACCGGGAACTCCGGCGGGCAGGTGCAGGCCGTGGCCCACTGGCGGAACCGCTGCTTGACGAGCCTGTCCTCCAGGGAATGGAACGTGATGACGCACATGCGCCCGCCCGGCTTCAGTGCGGCAAACAGCACGTCCAGCCCTTCACTCAGTGCGTCCAGCTCACCGTTCACGGCGATGCGCAGCGCCTGGAAGGTGCGGCGCGCGGGGTTTTTGTCCTTGCGGCGCACCGCGGGCGGCAGCGCCGAGGCGACGGCCTGCACCAGCTGCGCCGTCGTTTCAATGGGTGCGGCGGCGCGGGCGCTTTCGATCTTCCCGGCGATCTGCCAGGCATACGGCTCCTCGCCGTATTCCTTGAGGATACGGCACAATTCCGCGCGGGAGGCGGTGTTCACAAGGTCGGCGGCCGTGGGGCCGCTCTGGCTCATGCGCATGTCCAGCGGCGCGTCGCCCTGATACGAAAAGCCGCGCGAGACCTCGTCCAGCTGGTGTGAGGAAACCCCCAGGTCCAGCAGCACGCCGTCCAGCCCGTCCACGCCAAGCTGGGCCAGCGCCCTGTCCGCATAGCGGAAATTGCTCTGCACCACCGTGGCGGGCAGCCCTTCTAGGCGCTGCGACGCGGCGGCCACGGCGTCGGGGGCCTGGGCCAGCGCGATGAGGCGGCCGGTCGTGAGGCGCGCGGCGATCTCTTTTGAATGCCCTGCCCCGCCCGCGGTGCCGTCGAGATAAATGCCGTCCGGCCGGATGGCAAGGCCGTCGATGCATTCCGCGAGGAGGACAGGGATGTGATGAAAACTCATGGCTTAAAACTCCAATTCTTCCATGGCGGCGGCGATGGGCCCGCTGCGCAGGCGCTCGTTCATCTGCTGCCAGGCCTGCGTGTTCCATATCTCGGCATGGCGGCCCACGCCGATGACCGTAACGTCCTTTTCCAGCTTCGCATGCTGGCGCAGGTTGGCGGGCAGCAGGATGCGCCCCTGCTTGTCCGGCGACGCCTCCACGGCGGTGGCGTACAGAAAGCGCTGCACGTCACGGGATTTCACCATGCTTTTTTCGGACAGAAGTGCGGAAATGCGCTCCCATTCGTCTTCCGGAAACGCCAC
>ERZ1504875.634-NODE-634-length-8468-cov-3.275288_pt1 | contig 8468 bp, 5 predicted proteins | sample MGYA00572088_ERZ1504875 | MGnify/ENA primary metagenome ERZ1504875 (study PRJEB39906, sample SAMEA3182112) | gut metagenome | biome: human; feature: gut; material: Stool; isolation source: human stools | place: Canada | collected 2013-05-06 ...
TGTACAAATCGGCCCCCAATGTCAGCATCATTGTGGCGAACGTGTGGCGGGCGGTATGAGCTGAGCTTCACACCTGGCAGCAACAGAGACGCTATTTTTTCCAGTTTCAGATTGAAGCCACGAAGAGCCCGAAGATAATCCATATACAGTTCTTTATCCTTTTTCACCTTCCCGGCCCGTTTCTTCTTACTCTCTTGTTTGTGTAGAATCGGAAAGAGATAGATGGAATCCGGATTCCTGTTTTTAAACTCTTTCATCAGTTCCATCGCTTCTTTGGGAATACGCACCGTCATCTGCCGTCCTGTTTTGTGGCGGCTATATACAATGCGGTTCCCTTTCACATCTTGTTTACGCAAATAAGCGAGGTCAATGAACGGCATTCCTCGGAATAGGAACATCAATAAGAAATAAGCCAACACACACCGCAGATCCGAAGGCAATTTTCTTAAGTCTGTACACAGCAACGTATTCATCTGTTCTAGTTCCAGCGCCCGTTTAGTCTGTGATTCCACTTTTGTGTACACGTCATCAAACAATTTCGGGTTATAGGGCAGCACCTTTTCACCGACCATCCGGTGATATACCGCCTTCAAGTTCCGCATATAGGTGGAAATGGTATTCAAGCTCAACCCTTTAGGCTCTCTTTTCCGCTTCCTCATTCCTTCCCGTCTCATCCATTCTTCATACTCCTTCAACCTGCCTGGCGTAAAGACCTCATCCACCGGCATCGGCATTCCTGCCCCACCGTAAAACTCCGCGATAGATTTCAACGCATACGTATAGGTATGTGCCGCCGAGCGCTTCTTATCCGCTTCCAACTGCTCAATCACCGTCTGCATATAAGATGCCAAATCCGGCATCTTCATGGGGCTCCCCATTTCTACATTCTTTTCTTTTTTACTCATAATAAATCTGATTTTCAAATCCGCACCCTACGCATATCCTAAAAAGGCCACGTTGATGGGAAAAATTTATGAGTACAAAGTAAATTATATAAGAAAATTATAAAGAATATATAAGGATAAATAAATTTGTTCACTAAAACAAACCGGTTCAAAGGAGGTTCTGCAAGATTAGAGTTCACCGAACAAAGCCATCACATCCATCTCGCCCCAATACAGATGTGTATAGCTGGCAATCAGGTTCTTATAACGAAAAATGGGAGTAGCGACCTTCTCTCCTCTGGCATTGAAAACCTGCACTATCGAGGGAGTAAGACTGTACGCACCACTTTCTTTTCCACCAGCTTCGGGCACAGCAAGCTGCGTATAATGGAATTCGTGTCCTTTAAGCCGCCATCCGTTATAGTCGAACCGACGGTATCCCAATGTCAGTTTCCTGCGTTTACGCTCGTTCGTAATGCTGAAAGGCAATACTCCTACCATCTCATTTCCAATATTGCCTACACAGCTCCCGGCGCTTCCCCCGTCCGTATCCCCATCAGAAAGAACAGACTGCGAAAGATATATCATCCCCCCGCATTCCGCCAGCGTCCTGCCACCGGCCTCTATATAGCTGCGGATAGACTCCCTGGCAAGCCTTGCCCCGGCAAGTTCCTCCAGACGGTTCTCGGGATAGCCGCCGGGCAGATAGAGCAAATCCGTCTCTTGCGGAACAGCCCGGTCCTGCTCCGGATTGAAGAAAGTGACCGTGCCCATACGGCGCAGAATATCCAGATGTTCCGCATAGAGGAAGGAAAAGGACTCTTCGTTGCGCGCTACCGAGATATGCAGCTTCCCCGGCTCTGATAGTATCGGCTTCTCCTCCACAGCCGCCGCAGGCAATGGAAGCCCGGTTGTCGAGAGCAGCAGTTCCCAGTCCACATGTTCCTCCAGCAAGCCTACCAGCATGTCCAGCCCCTCCGTCTCCTTAGAACGGCTGAAATCCAGCCCCAGATGGCGTGACTCCTGCTCCAGTTCCTTCTGCTTGGGCAGATAGCCCAGACAAGTCACGTTCAAGTCTTCACAGACCTCCTGCAGCATCCGGTAGTGGCGGAGCGAGCCGACACGATTGAAGATAACTCCCGCAATACGTATATCCGGACGGAAATTGATGAACCCCGACAACAAAGGAGCCATGGAATAGGCAGCCGACTTGGCATCAACCACCAGCACCACAGGAATACCCAAGAGCCGTGCCACTTCTGCCGACGAGCCCCGGTCGCGGTCGTACCCGTCGTACATCCCCATCATCCCCTCGACCACGGCAACATCCGCATCCGCCGAATAGCGTGCATACAGACTGCTTACGTGCTCCTGAGATGCCATGAAAGTATCCAGATTGACGGAAGGACGGCCGCATACCGCCTCGTGATACTTAGTATCTATATAATCGGGACCGCACTTGAAAGGCTGCACCTTCAGACCTTTCTTCACAAACAATGCCATCAGTCCACGACTGACGGTGGTCTTTCCACTGCCCGATGTAGGGGCGGCTATGAGAAACTGAGGAATGGAATCCATTATGAAGCTATCAAATTAAATATTTTCCTCCTGCAAAGGTAAGCATATCTCCGACAAAAGTTTTATCTTAGCTGCGAAAATAAAACATACCACCATGATAACCGAAGAACTTAAGAAACTCTACATCGCACATACCGGACACGAACCGGAACAGATTGACGAACTCCCCTCCTCCGGCTCCAACCGCCGTTACTTCCGCCTCATCGGAAGTCCTACACTTATCGGCGTCAGCGGAGAGTCTGTGGAGGAGAACCGCGCCTTCCTCTACATGGCAGAACATTTCCGCCAGAAAGGACTGCCCGTACCGCAAGTGTTCATCCGCTCCGAAGATGATATCTATTATCTGCAAGAAGACCTGGGCGACTCGCTCCTATTCAATGCCATCGAGAAAGGCCGCAAGACCAGCGTATTCGGCGAGGATGAGAAGCAGTTACTGCGCAAGACCATCCGTCTGCTGCCCGCCGTGCAGTTTGCCGGAGCCGACGGCATGGACTTCTCCTACTGCTACCCGCAGGCAGAGTTCAACAGCCGCAGCATTCTGTGGGACCTGAACTACTTTAAATACTGCTTCCTCAAGGCTACGGGGATGGACTTTCAGGAAGACCGGCTGGAGGACGACTTCCAGAAGATGGCAGACGTGTTGCTCCGTAGCAGCTCCGCCACCTTCATGTACCGCGACTTCCAGAGCCGTAACGTTATGATAAAGGACGGCGAGCCGTGGCTCATCGACTTCCAGGGCGGACGCAAAGGTCCGGTTTACTACGACGTAGCCTCCTTCTTGTGGCAAGCCAAAGCAAACTATCCCGACAGCCTGCGCCAAGAGTTGCTGAAGGAATACATCGACGCCCTGCGCAAGTACCAGCCCGTGGACGAGGCTTATTTCTATGCCCAGCTTCGCCACTTCGTATTGTTCCGCACCATGCAGGTGCTGGGTGCCTATGGTTTCCGCGGTTACTTCGAGAAGAAGCCCCACTTCATACAAAGTGTCCCCTTCGCCATCGAGAACCTTCGCCAACTGCTCCAAGAACCTTATCCAGAATATCCCTACCTCTGCCGGATTCTGCGCGAACTCACCGATCTGAAACAGTTTACAGACGACCTGCAAAAGCGTCGCCTCGTGGTGAAAGTCACCAGCTTTGCCTACAAAAAAGGTATCCCCGAAGATTCCACGGGCAACGGAGGAGGTTTCGTCTTTGACTGCCGCGCTGTGAACAACCCCGGCAAGTACGAGCGTTACAAACCCTTCACGGGACTGGACGAACCCGTTATCCGCTTCCTGGAAGACGACGGCGAGATAGCCGTATTCCTGGAGCATGCCTACGCCCTTGTCGACGCTTCCGTGAAGCGCTACATGGAACGCGGCTTCACCAATCTGTCTGTCTGCTTCGGCTGCACCGGCGGACAGCACCGCTCCGTGTACTCGGCACAACACCTGGCGGAACATCTGCACAAGAAGTTCGGCGTGCAAGTGAACCTGATACATAGAGAACAGAATATTGAACAGACGTTTAAGGCCAAAGTTTAATGTGCTAATGTGAGAATATGCCAATATGAAAGCCATGATTTTCGCCGCCGGCCTGGGCACCCGGTTGCGCCCCTTGACGGACCACATGCCCAAGGCCCTCGTTCCCGTAGCAGGAAAGCCCATGCTGGAACGGGTGATACTGCGGTTGAAGGAAGCAGGATTCAACGAGATAACGGTCAATATCCACCACTTCGGGGAGCAGATTATCGACTTCCTCCGTGCCCACGACAACTTCGGCACGGAGATTCACATCAGCGACGAACGCGGCATGCTGCTCGACACCGGAGGAGGCATCAAAAAGGCACGCCCCTTTCTGGACGGACAAGAACCTTTCCTGGTGCACAACGCGGATATTCTGACGGACATTGACCTTGCAGGTCTCTACCGCCACCATCTGGAGAGCGATGCGGAGTCTACCCTGCTTGTGAGCGAGCGCAAGACTTCCCGCTATCTCCTTTTTGACGACGACTACCACCTGCACGGCTGGATAAACAAGTCCACCGGAGAGGTGAAACCGGCAGGCTTCGACTACCGGGAAACGAAGTACCGGGAACTCGCCTTCGGAGGTATCCACATCATCTCCCCCTCCCTCTTCCACCTGATGGACGATGGGCAGTGGAACGGCAAGTTCTCCATCATTCCTTTCTACTTGTCCGCCTGCACAAAGGTGCACATACAAGGCTATCCGCTGCAAGGATTCCGCTGGTTCGACATCGGCAAACCGGAGACACTGGCACAAGCGGAGGAATACTACAAACAAAAATAACAAGTAATGTAAAGCAGCCTAACATTACTTGTTAGCTCCCTTTACATTACTTGTTATCAAATCAACCTATGTACCATAGATTATCTATGGTGAAACTACGCCAGTGCCAGTATCAGCAACTGAGCCGTCAGCACCCGCAGGAACATAGCCAGCGGATAGACCGTGGCGTATCCCACCGCAGGGGCATCGCAGGATGTCAAGTCCGAGGAATAGGCCAATGCAGGTGGATTGGTGTTAGCTCCGGACAACACACCTATCAGCGTATAGTAGTTCAGCTTCCAGAAATAGCGCCCCATGAATCCTGTCACCAGCAACGGAACGACCGTGATGATGGCCCCATAGCCAATCCACACATAGCCGCCTTCGTAGATAATGGTATCGATGAATCCCTTTCCTGCACCCAACCCCACGCAGGCCAGGAACAAGGCGATACCGATTTCGCGTATCATCAGATTGGCACTCATCGTCGTGTAGGTTATCAGCTTATATTGAGGCCCGAAACGGCTGATGAGGATGGAAACCACCAACGGTCCACCGGCCAGTCCCAGTTTCACGGGTTGGGGAATGCCGGGGAACATGAACGGCAGACTGCCCAAGATACATCCCAGGGCAATACCCAGGAAGATAGGAATCAAGTTGGGATGGTTGAGACGCTTCAGCGAGTTACCCAGCACCTTCTCCGCATGACTCACGGCAAGCTCACTGCCTACAATCGTCACACGGTCTCCCATCTGCAACTGCAAGTGGGGAGTTGCCACCAGGTCCACGCCCGAACGGTTGATACGGGTGATGCAGGCACCGAAGTTGTTACGTATCTTGAGCTGAGACAGAGACTTGCCGTTCAGTTCCGGCTTGGTGATGAGGATGCGGCGTGAAATCAAGTTCTTGTCCTCCCGTTCCCACTCCACCGAAATTTTTCTTCCGAAGAAGGCAACAATGGCCTCCACATCTTTCGGGTTGGCAATGAACAGAATTTCATCCTGCATGTGCAGCACCGTATCGGCATTCGCCAGTTCTGTTTCCTGACTGCCGGTGTGCCGGATGCGGGAGATGACAAACGCACGGTTCAACAATGGTTTCACATCTCTGATCCGCTTGCCGTCTATTGCCTCATTGCGTATCTCTACCGATATGGGACGCACGGTCAGCTCCTGCAGATGGCCCAGCCCGTGCTCGGCATCCTCCTCTTCTTTTTGGGTGTTAATCCGCATGAAAATCTTCAAGGCTAGCAGCGCCAGGATGCAGCCCACCACACCCAGCGGATAGGCAACGGCATATCCGAGTGCGATTTCCGGAGCATCCACCCCGTTGAGGTCACTGTTTGCCTGCTGGGCAGCACCCAGACCGGGGGTATTGGTCACGGCTCCGGACAAGATACCCACCATCGTAGTAATGGGGATTCCGGTGGCAAAGTGCAACACAATGGTGATAACCACGCTGAGGAAGACGGAAAGCATTGCTACCATGTTCAGCGTAAGTCCGCCCTTCTTGAAAGCGGAGAAGAATCCCGGTCCCACTTGCAGACCGATGGAATAGACAAACAGTATCAAGCCGAACTCCTTCAGGAAGTGCAGCAGATGTTCGTCGAGGTTCATGTCGAAATGTCCGAAGACAATGCCCACAAACAAAATCCAGGTGACACCCAGCGAGATGCCCGCCACTTTCAACTTGCCCAGCATGATACCGAAGGTGATGACCAGGGACAGAATTAGGACAGAGTGTGCCACTCCTCCGCCCCAAAGGTTCGGATAACCCTCAAAGAGGTTTCTTAATAGTTCCATAGTTTCTATCTTTAGTTTTTACTTTTCAGCCTTATTGTTTAATTCTTAATTCTCTATTTAAAAAGTGTATCCCCACAGAAATCACTTCTCCGGGGATACGCATTTCACACATAAAAAATAACTACTATTATAAAGGCATGTTGCCGTGCTTTTTCGGTGGATTGCTCTGATTCTTGTTGTGCGCCATCTCCAATGCCTGCACCAGCTTGTAGCGGGTATCGCGCGGCATGATGACCTCGTCTATGAGGCCACGCTCGGCAGCGCGGTAAGGGTTGGAGAACTTGCTTTCGTACTCCTTGATAATCTCCTGCTTCTCTTCGGCAGAGGACTTACGGTAGAGGATGTTCACCGCACCCTCGGCACCCATCACGGCGATTTCCGCCTGCGGATAAGCCAGGTTCACGTCGGCACCCGTCGGTTTGCTGGACATCACGATGTAGGCGCCGCCGTATGCCTTGCGGGTAATCAGCGTTATCTTGGGCACGGTGGCCTCGGCATAGGCATAGACAATCTTGGCGCCGTGGCGGATGATGCCGTTGTGCTCCTGCATCGTTCCGGGCAAGAAGCCGGGAACATCTTCGAAGGTTATCAGCGGGATGTTGAAGCAGTCGCAGAAACGAATGAAACGTGCCGCCTTGTCGCTGGCATCAATATCGAGCACACCTGCCAGATAGGCAGGTTGGTTTGCCACGATACCTACCGAACGCCCGTTCAGACGACCGAAACCGATAACGACGTTCTTGGCAAAGTGAGGCATCACTTCGAAGAAGTACTGGTTGTCCAGCACCGGTTCTATAATATCCTTGATGTCATAAGGCATGTTCGGGTCCTCAGGAATGACGGTCTGAAGCGCCTCTACCCGGCGATGGATATCGTCGGAACAGGGAGTGAAGGGAGCATCTTCCATATTGTTGGACGGCAGGAAGCTCAGCAGCTCGCGGATGCTCATCAGTGTCTCCTCCTCCGTATTGCACATGAAGTGGGTAACGCCGCTCTTGCTGCTATGCGTATAGGCACCGCCCAGTTCCTCCTTGTCCACCTCCTCGTGGGTCACGGTCTTTACCACGTCCGGACCGGTGATAAACATGTGGCTCTGCTCCTTTACCATGAAGATAAAGTCGGTAAGCGCCGGAGAGTAGCATGCCCCACCGGCACACGGACCCAGAATAGCGGATATCTGCGGAATGACACCCGACGCAATGGTGTTCTGATAGAAGATGGAGGCATAGCCTGCCAAGCTGTTCACACCTTCCTGGATGCGTGCGCCGCCCGAATCGTTGAGGGCAATGACGGGAGCACCGTTCTTCAGGGCAAGCTGCTGCACCTTTACAATCTTTGCGGCATTCGTCTCGCTGAGCGAACCGCCATGCGCCGTGACGTCGTAGGCATAGACAAATACAAGGCGGCCGTCTATCTTTCCGTAACCGGACACCATGCCGTCTCCGGCAATCTGTTTCTTCTCCATGCCGAAGTTGGTGCAACGGTGGTTCACGAACTTGTCCAGCTCATTGAACGAGCCTTTGTCCAGCAGCATGTCAATACGTTCGCGGGCAGTCATGCGGCCGGAGGCGTGTTGTTTCTCTATCTTGTCTACGCCCCCACCCAGCGAGGCACGTTTATCCAGTTCCTCAAACTGGCGATATATTTCTTCTCTGTTCATATTTGCATTTACAATTTAGTGATTTATAATATACGGACTGAATGCGACTCGGGATTATTCCTCCTTTATCAACTCCAATTCAATCAATACTTGGTTGGCATTTACCGGTTCGCCCTCGCTCACGAGGATGTTGCGGACGATGCAGTCGGCATTTACCTTATAGTTACTCTGCATCTTCATGGCTTCCAGCACCACGGCAATGTCTCCGGCAGCCAGTCGGTCGCCCACCTTGACGGGGATGCTCACTACCTTGCCCGGCATCGGCGCCAGAATC
>ERZ1504875.675-NODE-675-length-8105-cov-4.503975_pt1 | contig 8105 bp, 7 predicted proteins | sample MGYA00572088_ERZ1504875 | MGnify/ENA primary metagenome ERZ1504875 (study PRJEB39906, sample SAMEA3182112) | gut metagenome | biome: human; feature: gut; material: Stool; isolation source: human stools | place: Canada | collected 2013-05-06 ...
CGTGGATTTGCCGTTGTCGCCAGCGAAGTACGGACACTCGCAAGCCGCAGCGCTCAGGCGGCGAAAGAGATTGAAGGCTTGATCAGTGAATCAGTCAGGTTAATTGACCTGGGGTCGGATGAGGTGGCAACGGCAGGGAAAACCATGAGCACTATTGTTGATGCCGTCGCGAGTGTCACACATATCATGCAGGAAATTGCCGCCGCCTCGGATGAGCAAAGTAGGGGCATAACGCAGGTTAGCCAGGCGATTTCTGAAATGGATAAGGTGACGCAACAGAATGCTTCTCTGGTAGAAGAGGCCTCAACGGCGGCGGTGTCCCTTGAAGAACAGGCGGCACGACTAACTGAGGCGGTGGACGTATTCCGTCTGAACAAACATTCTGTGTCGGCAGAACCTCGCGGAGCGGGTGAACCAGTTAGTTTCGCTACGGTGTGAAAATGTTCAAGGAAGGGATCGACAGATCCCTTCACCTTTCAGAACGGCATTGATTTTCGAATAGCGTTAATCATCAACTGGCAACCAGAAGAGAACGTTGCATCTACGCGGGTCAGTATTCCAATCGGTTCGCCTGCACCATGTCCCGGAACAGGCAGGGCTACCAGCGTGGCATGACGCAGGTCGTCTTTTACAGCGCCAGAAGGGACAAACCACACGTAGTCGTATTCAACCGTAAGTTGACGAGATAGCGAAGCAGACAGCGTTTCGATACAACCCGAAGGAATTTTACATCCCTGGCTCTGCACTAATGCATCTGAATGCTGGCGTGGCGCAGTGCCTTCTGGTGATACAATGACCGGCCATTCCAGCACCCGGCTTAGCGTTACGTTCTCCTGAAGTAGCGGGTGATTGGGGCGGACAACCAGCTTCAGCGATTCAAGAAACAGCAGTTCGTAATTAAGTCCGGTCATCAGTTCAGGATCTGACATCCGACCAATGCCGATATCGATTTCCCCGGTTTTTAAACCCGCCAGAATCATAGGGTTACTCATTGTCGCAACTTGCAAGGTCGTCTCTTTTTGTTGCTGATGAAACTGACCTATAACCGAAGGTAATATCCCCAGTGCCGCAGTCGGTAGTGCACCAACCCTGACGACATCATTATTAAGACCTTCTTTACGATGAAGCGACTGTCCGGCAGTGTTGATGGCGTCAAGCACTCTGACTGCATGCGTTAAAAATTGTTCGCCGGGTAAGGTAAGTTGCGCCCCCTGACGACCACGCTCAAACAAGCGAGCGCCCGTCAGCTGCTCCAGTTCATTCAATGTCTTAGAGAGCGCAGGTTGACTCAAATTAAGGGTTTCAGCCGCGCGCCCCAAAGTTCCTTGTTGTGCGACAGCTACGAATGTATGAAGGTGGCGCAAACGGATGCGCTGACTAAACAGACTATTTTTTTCCATAAGCGATGTTAAAAACGAAGCGGTGTCGCTGACAAGTGAAGTTGTTTGATTATGATAACTTGATTGCAAAATATTATTAACAATTAAAGCAATTATGTTACAGCAAAATGGATAATATTGATGTTTTCGCGGCGAGATCACAGTTTGTAAATTCTTCCCGCCGGAGTGAATGCGGTTACCTACACTCCAGATTACTGACCACTGGAGGCAGACACTATGGCGAACAGCATCACGGCGGATGAGATTCGGGAACAGTTTTCGCAGGCAATGTCAGCCATGTACCAGCAAGAAGTTCCGCAGTACGGCACGCTGCTGGAACTGGTAGCTGATGTGAATCTGGCTGTGCTGGAAAACAATCCTCAACTGCACGAAAAAATGGTAAATGCAGACGAGCTGGCGCGACTGAATGTTGAACGTCATGGGGCGATTCGTGTTGGGACTGCACAAGAGCTTGCTACTCTTCGGCGGATGTTTGCCATTATGGGGATGTACCCGGTGAGCTATTACGATCTCTCGCAGGCGGGGGTGCCGGTACATTCGACAGCATTTCGGCCCATTGATGATGCTTCTCTGGCGCGTAATCCCTTCCGCGTTTTTACTTCATTACTCCGCCTTGAGCTTATCGAGAACGAAATTTTGCGCCAGAAAGCGGCGGAGATTCTGCGTCAGCGCGATATCTTCACCCCACGTTGTCGACAACTGTTAGAGGAATATGAGCAGCAGGGCGGTTTTAACGAAACACAGGCACAGGAGTTTGTGCAGGAAGCCCTGGAAACGTTTCGTTGGCACCAGTCAGCAACGGTAGATGAAGAAACCTATCGCGCCTTGCACAACGAACATCGGTTGATTGCTGATGTGGTCTGTTTTCCTGGATGCCATATCAACCACCTGACGCCACGTACGCTGGATATTGACCGGGTGCAGTCGATGATGCCTGAATGCGGAATTGAACCCAAAGTTCTGATCGAAGGGCCGCCGCGCCGCGAGGTGCCGATTTTACTACGCCAGACCAGCTTTAAAGCACTGGAAGAGACGGTGTTGTTTGCGGGGCAGAAACAGGGCACGCATACCGCGCGCTTTGGTGAAATTGAGCAGCGTGGTGTGGCATTAACGCCGAAAGGGCGACAACTGTATGATGATCTTCTGCGGAACGCTGGAACCGGGCAGGATAATCTCACTCACCAAATGCATTTACAGGAAACCTTCCGCACTTTTCCTGACAGTGAGTTTTTAATGCGTCAGCAAGGGTTGGCATGGTTCCGGTACCGTCTGACGCCTTCAGGTGAGGCGCATCGTCAGGCGATTCATCCCGGAGACGATCCACAGCCCTTAATTGAACGTGGTTGGGTAGTGGCGCAACCCATTACCTATGAAGATTTCTTGCCCGTTAGCGCGGCGGGGATCTTCCAGTCAAATCTGGGTAATGAAACGCAGGCACGCAATCACGGTAATGCCAGTCGCGAGGCATTTGAGCAGGCGTTGGGTTGTCCGGTTTTGGATGAGTTCCAGCTTTATCAGGAAGCGGAAGAACGCAGTAAACGTCGCTGTGGTTTGCTTTAAATTCTGACCATCCGCCTTTGCAAAAATTTGCCTGATTTTACAAACGAATCAGGCTCATCCCATCGACATAAAAAAATTGCCGATTTATGCATATTCTCTCAGTTCAACAATTGGATTATTAATAAATATTGTCTAGAGTGAGCGGTCATAAATAAGCACTTTCTTGCCGCTGAAAACGACCAGCGCGGGACCATTCACAACACCAGAAGGACTCACTTTCAGGTATGGATCGTAGACGATTTATTAAAGGTTCAATGGCTATGGCCGCCGTGTGCGGTACCAGCGGCATTGCTTCTCTTTTTTCTCAGGCGGCATTCGCGGCAGATTCTGATATTGCCGACGGGCAAACCCAACGTTTTGACTTCTCCATTCTACAGTCAATGGCGCACGACTTAGCGCAAACAGCATGGCGTGGTGCACCACGTCCGTTACCTGACACTTTGGCGACAATGACGCCGCAGGCTTATAACAGTATTCAATACGACGCCGAAAAATCGCTCTGGCATAACGTTGAGAACCGTCAACTGGACGCTCAGTTCTTCCATATGGGAATGGGATTCCGTCGCCGCGTTCGTATGTTTTCTGTAGATCCAGCAACACATCTGGCGCGTGAAATTCACTTTCGCCCGGAGTTGTTCAAATACAACGATGCGGGTGTTGATACCAAACAATTAGAAGGGCAAAGCGATCTCGGTTTTGCCGGTTTTCGCGTGTTTAAAGCCCCCGAACTGGCGCGCCGTGATGTCGTATCATTCCTCGGCGCGAGTTATTTCCGCGCGGTTGATGATACATATCAATACGGTTTGTCGGCTCGCGGCCTGGCGATCGACACTTACACCGACAGTAAAGAAGAGTTCCCCGACTTTACCGCCTTCTGGTTTGATACGGTAAAACCGGGGGCAACCACCTTTACCGTTTATGCGTTGCTCGATAGCGCCAGCATTACTGGTGCCTATAAGTTCACTATCCATTGTGAGAAAAATCAGGTGATTATGGATGTGGAAAATCACCTGTATGCGCGCAAAGACATTAAACAGCTGGGCATTGCGCCGATGACCAGTATGTTCAGCTGCGGTACTAATGAACGTCGGATGTGCGACACCATTCATCCGCAAATCCATGACTCTGATCGTTTGTCCATGTGGCGGGGTAACGGCGAGTGGATTTGTCGTCCGCTGAACAATCCACAAAAATTGCAGTTCAATGCTTACACCGACAACAACCCGAAAGGGTTTGGTTTATTGCAACTGGATCGTGATTTCTCCCATTATCAGGACATTATGGGCTGGTATAACAAACGCCCAAGTCTGTGGGTGGAGCCGCGTAACAAGTGGGGTAAGGGCACCATCGGCCTGATGGAAATCCCAACAACGGGCGAAACGCTGGATAACATTGTCTGCTTCTGGCAGCCAGAAAAAGCTGTAAAAGCGGGTGATGAGTTTGCATTCCAGTATCGTCTGTACTGGAGTGCGCAACCGCCTGTTCATTGCCCATTAGCGCGCGTTATGGCGACGCGTACCGGCATGGGTGGTTTCCCGGAAGGTTGGGCGCCAGGTGAACACTATCCCGAAAAATGGGCGCGTCGTTTTGCCGTCGATTTCGTTGGTGGTGATCTGAAAGCTGCCGCGCCAAAAGGCATTGAGCCGGTGATTACGCTTTCCAGTGGGGAAGCGAAGCAAATCGAAATTCTCTATATTGAACCCATTGATGGTTATCGTATTCAGTTTGACTGGTATCCGACTTCGGACTCCACTGATCCGGTCGATATGCGGATGTATCTGCGTTGTCAGGGCGACGCTATCAGTGAAACATGGCTGTATCAGTATTTCCCGCCAGCGCTGGATAAACGTCAGTATGTTGATGACCGCGTGATGAGTTAATCGTTTTTTCTTCGGCATCTTCTTCGGGAGGTGCCGTCTGGTTAAACACGATCCCGCTCGCATTTTTCCCTAAGTTAAATGAGTAATCTGATGGTGTGTATTTCAGATACACCTTGTCAGCCACTAACAGGGAGTGCGTATGTTTCCAGAATACCGAGATTTAATATCCCGTCTGAAAAACGAAAATCCTCGCTTTATGTCCTTGTTCGATAAACACAATAAACTTGATCATGAAATTGCCAGAAAGGAAGGTTCCGACGGTCGAGGGTACAATGCGGAAGTGGTCCGCATGAAAAAACAAAAGCTACAGTTAAAAGATGAGATGCTCAAAATCCTGCAGCAGGAGAGCGTCAAAGAGGTGTAAACTTTCCTAAGCCGCCAGCCAGGCGGCTTTTTTAACAGCTGCATGGATTGACTGGAGATAAGATGACTGAAACGATAAAAGTAAGCGAATCACTTGAATTACATGCTGTTGCAGAAAATCACGTCACTCCTCTTTATCAGTTAATCTGTAAAAATAAAACCTGGTTACAGCAGTCGCTAAACTGGCCGCAGTTTGTTCAAAGTGAAGAGGACACGCGAAAAACGGTGCAGGGCAATGTAATGTTGCATCAACGCGGATATGCCAAAATGTTCATGATTTTCAAAGAAGATGAACTTATCGGCGTTATCTCGTTTAATCGTATTGAACCACTGAATAAAACCGCTGAAATCGGCTACTGGCTCGACGAATCTCATCAGGGGCAGGGGATCATTTCTCAGGCGCTGCAGGCATTGATTCATCATTACGCCCAGTCTGGTGAACTTAGACGCTTCGTGATCAAATGTCGGGTGGACAATGCGCAAAGCAACCAGGTCGCTTTGCGTAATGGTTTTATCCTTGAAGGTTGCCTGAAACAGGCTGAGTTCCTGAATGATGCCTATGATGATGTGAACTTATACGCGCTTATTATCGATTCACAATAACCCTGCCAGTGGCGTTCGAGTAATGCGTTCCTCGCCGTTAATGACTTTTGGACCACGGACATGAACCGTGTCGCCATCAAAGGCTTCAACGACGGCGTGGTCGGTTAACTCCACATGGTTTTCAATTATCACCGCACCTGTAATACGGCTCTCACCTTGTATGACAACGTGCTCGTCGAGCAGAATCGGTCCGCCACATACCACGGCATTTCCGCCAATCAAGACATGATGTTTTAACACACAATTACCTTCCACAATGGCATATTCCGCCACCTGCGAACTGTAATGAATCGTCGGAATGGCATCTTCTTCTATGCCAGCTTTCACCTGCGCGTGACCGTAGACTTTAGCGCAATCGCATAGCCAGACGTTGTTCTCTTCATTACCTTCAACGCTGGCAAAATCAAAAACTTCGGCGCGATGTTCAATAAAAGCATACCGGACGACGGCATCGCCATAAATTTGTGCCTGGTGGACAATACGCGAGGCGCTAACCCTTGCGCGATCATAAATTTGGAGCAGGAGTTGATGGTCGGGCGTTAAGCCTTGTGCGGCGACGATCATAGAATGTTGATCAATTAAGGCGTGACCAAATATTCTACATTGCCCGTAAACTAATGAGTCATGAATGGTGACACTGTCACTTATATATGCACCCTGGCTGATTTCACTATTATCGATCCAGACGTTATCCGTTGCGTAAACCTCTCCCCACAGCACGCTGGTGCCGGTGATACGCGTATTCCCGGAAATCACCGTTCCGCCGAATGCAATAGCATTCTGGTCGTAAATCCAGCAATTTCCTTCCTGTGCTAACACCGTTTCGTGATCGATCCAGCCGCCAGCGCTTCCTGCTATCACATCGTTAAAATCGCTCATGGCGATAATTTGCCGTAATAACACACTTTTTTTAGTGCCATCTTCCTGATAACTAAAGGCTCGCTGTTCTTCACTTAGACGATATTTACGCATAGCGTTTTCCCACAGGTGACTTACTATAACCGTAGCAAATTCTGCGGCTCTGGCTATGCTCGAGAAAATTCCATAAAATGCATTTCAAATATACTTTATAAATTAAACAAAATGAGTAAGAAGATGCAGAGCGATAAAGTGCTCAATTTGCCGGCAGGCTACTTTGGTATTGTGTTGGGGACGATAGGGATGGGATTTGCCTGGCGCTATGCCAGCCAGGTTTGGCAGGTCAGCCACTGGTTAGGGGATGGGCTAGTGATTCTGGCGATGATCATCTGGGGATTATTGACTAGCGCATTTATTACCCGACTCATACGCTTTCCGCATAGCGTGCTGGCGGAAGTTCGCCATCCAGTGATGAGCAGTTTTGTGAGTTTGTTTCCGGCAACGACGATGCTGGTGGCGATTGGTTTTGTTCCGTGGTTTCGCCCACTGGCGGTGTGCCTGTTCAGTTTTGGTGTCGTGGTTCAGTTGGCTTATGCCGCCTGGCAAACTGCGGGATTATGGCGCGGATCTCATCCTGAAGAAGCTACCACGCCTGGACTGTATCTGCCGACAGTTGCCAACAACTTTATCAGCGCAATGGCCTGTGGTGCGTTGGGCTACACCGACGCCGGTCTGGTGTTTTTAGGCGCAGGCGTTTTCTCATGGTTAAGCCTGGAACCGGTGATCTTGCAGCGACTGCGCAGTTCGGGAGAATTACCCACGGCGCTGCGGACATCACTCGGCATTCAGCTCGCTCCTGCGCTGGTGGCCTGTAGTGCCTGGCTGAGCGTCAACGGCGGCGAGGGTGACACGCTGGCGAAAATGCTTTTCGGTTATGGGCTGCTGCAACTGCTGTTTATGCTACGTCTGATGCCATGGTATCTCTCCCAGCCATTTAATGCTTCATTCTGGAGTTTCTCGTTCGGCGTATCTGCACTGGCAACCACCGGTTTGCATCTGGGGAGTGGCAGCGATAATGGATTTTTCCATACGCTGGCGGTGCCGCTGTTTATCTTTACCAATTTTATAATTGCAATACTGCTCATCCGTACTTTCGCGCTTCTGATGCAGGGGAAATTGTTAATCAGAACCGAGCGCGCCGTTTTAATGAAAGCTGAGGACAAAGAATGATCATTCGTGACGAAAACTATTTTACTGATAAGTATGAATTAACCCGCACACACTCTGAAGTACTGGAAGCGGTGAAAGTGGTTAAACCCGGTAAAACGCTGGATCTGGGCTGTGGCAATGGTCGTAACAGTCTTTACCTGGCAGCCAATGGTTATGAAGTTGACGCATGGGATAAAAATGCCATGAGTATCGCCAACGTCGAGCGCATTAA
>ERZ1504875.733-NODE-733-length-7723-cov-3.329421_pt1 | contig 7723 bp, 5 predicted proteins | sample MGYA00572088_ERZ1504875 | MGnify/ENA primary metagenome ERZ1504875 (study PRJEB39906, sample SAMEA3182112) | gut metagenome | biome: human; feature: gut; material: Stool; isolation source: human stools | place: Canada | collected 2013-05-06 ...
AAAGGGAAATCATATCGAGGTGCAGTGTCCCCACCGTCTGCGGCTGAAGCGAGAGGATGGCGGCACGTACGTCGGCATTCGCCGTCAGCACCGTCTGCTGTTTTTTCCACTCTTTGGAGGACACATTGACGGAGGAACGGGCAATCTCACGGCCATCCTGGTCGAGCAGGCAAACAACCACCTTGCCTCCCTTGCTGCCCGGTGCCACGCGGGCGAAGAGAGAGAAATCGTACTTCTCCCCTTTCTTCAGGCTGATGCCGTCGAAACCGTCGTTCTGCAATGTCACTCCGGGACGGGCTTCCAGTACGGCATAATGAGGATTGTTGGGATGGATGGGGTCGGCAGTGGCAATGATAACGGCAGCCGAAGTATTCCCCTCTTTCACCGCCCAAGCGTATGTAGCGTCCCAACCTTGACGAGAACCGTCTTTGGACGAATACTCGAAGTCGCGGTTCTGTACCAGCTCGGCATACAGCCCGCCGTCCGCTGCATAGTTGATGTCTTCGAAGAAGATGCCTATCAGATGCTTGCTGATGGGTTTTGCACATTCCGTCTCCACTTCGATGGTTGCCTCCACCGGCTTCAGGCCGGCAAAACGAACGGGGTCTTGCTCGGTACGTTCGGCATGGAGCATCTGGCGGTACTTCCTGTGTTCGGCAAAGGAGATGATGCGCTGCACTGTAGCATACGGCACGCGCTGCATCCAGCCCTGCTGATTGGTGCCGTTCAGCCGGACTTCCTTCCGCAGGGTGGGATAGACTTCCACCGGTTGATAGTTGGCAAGGCGGGAACGGTCAAAGTATTTCTGCGCTTTCCATTGCAGCAGGTTGGGAGACTCGACGTATGCGAGGGAGTTTCCGCTTTCCGTCAGTTCCCAGATGCAGTGCCAGCGGTCGTCGGCACGGGTCTGCATCAAGTGCGGTTTCAGCATCCGCTTCATTTGCCCCCAGGGGCCGAAGTCCGAGTTGACAAAAGAGTTGCCGTCTGCCACGCTGAACCATCGGTTGCCATCGGGACTCCAGGCTAGTTTCAGACCGCCACTGCCGTCGGCATGGGAATAGGAAAAGAGGTAGACTGAATCGGGTTCATTCGCCACTCCATTCGTTACAGCCTGCAAAGGAACGGTCAGTGTCAAGAACAGACACAAGGACAATAATTTCAAGAATCTATTCATGGTATTAAGTCGGTATTAATCATTTACATTTAGTTCGATAGTCACAATCAGCCGTATTCTGAATGCCATTCAGTCGTATAGTGAATAAAGTTCAGTCGTATAGTGAATGCCATTCAGTATACGACTGAATTAGACCAATTATAGTCATTTGATAATCAGACATTTACAAATAAAGCAATCCGCTATGATATATCATTACAAAACAAGGGTTGCTCCATGCCTTCTTTATTTCACGATTACCGCCCCTCCCTGCGGCTGAACCGTGAGTTGCAGAGAGCCATCAGTCTTTATCTTCTGCAGCTTTAATTGAGGCTGCATCTTCTTGTCATCACTATACAGAGACACCTCTTGTCCTGCCAGCATAGGAAGGTCAAGTTTCAGTTTCAACGGTTCCACCGTTGCATTGGCAGCGGCTATGTACCACGTGTTTCCATGACGGCGGGCAAGAACAATATATCTCCCCGGATAGCCGTCAATGAAACGGGTCTCGTCCCAAGTAGTGGGCACTTGTTTCATAAAGTCGAGGCAGATTTGCGGAGCATCCGTCAGGTTATTAGGTGCCAAGGCGAAGTTCTGGATAGGATTTTGGAACAGCACTGCCGTTGCCAGCTGAAAGATGTCCGTGGTGCGGCGAATAGTTCCGCCATCGTTGCTGCGGTTCAGACACTTGTTCAAGAACACACCGCCAAACTCCATGCATCCCACAGCATTGCGGATGAAAGGGTGCAGCGTGGCATTGAAGGCCTCGTTATCACAGAAATGTTGGCTAAATACCAGATTCTCGGAAGCCAGCACCGCCTCGCTGCCTACGTAATTGGGATACATCCGTTCCCAGCCGCGAGGCAAGGTACAGCCGTGGAAGATAACCATCAGACCGTGGTCGTCGGCATCGCTCAGAATCTCCTCGTACAAACGCAGGGTCTCCTGCTTGTCACCGCCGAAGAAGTCTACTTTGATACCCTTCACACCCTGGCTTTGCAACCAGCGCATCTCTTGCTTGCGGGCAATGGAGTTATCCATCCGGTTGACGGGACTCTGCTCTATATCGTTCCAGTAACCACTGGAGCTATACCACAAAAATACCTCCACACCCTTGCTACGGGCATACTTGATAAACTGTTCCATGCGGTCGCGACCGATGTTGTTGTCCCACCAGTTGTCAATCAATACATATTCGTATCCCATGGCGGCTGCCAAGTCAACATAGCGCACCTGGTCGTCGTAGTTGATGCTGCCGTCCTGCCAGAGAATCCAGCTCCAGGTGCCACGGCCCGGCTTGTAATCATGGGTGGTGGTATAGCGTGGTTCCACTACATCCCAGGGGACGGTGGTTTCCACAATCGGCTTCAAGGTTTCCCCCACCGTCACAGTACGCCACGGCGTGGAGCCCGGCAGGGAAAAGGCAGGTGACACCGTTCCGTTGCCGTTGTTCTCTTCCGGCATGGGGAAAGCAATGCGATACACGCCGTTATCCCAATCACTCAAACGCGAGCCACAATAACGGCTGTCCACTCCGGTTTCACTGAGCAGTACCCAGCCGTCATCCCCCACCTTGAACAAGCAGGGAAATGTATATCCATGTCCATAACCCGAACGTTCGTTCATCGGGGCATCTGCCTTATATTCTTCTTCGTAACTGGGTTTGGTACGCTTCCACCCTATCATGGCGTCGCTCTGCGGACAAAGGAAAGTGGTGGTCTGCGACGGGAAGCGGAAGCCGGTCCGTTCGCTGTTCACCGTGACGCTTCCTTTTCCCTGCTCCCTCGGCAGGGTGTAACGGAAAGCCACGTCATTGTTGCTGACGCGGAAAGTTATCTGCACATTCTTCCCCTCACCGTTGACGAATGAACAAAGCAATTCGTTTGCCCGGTAATGGATGTGCGAAGCTTTGATTCGGGATTGTTCATAAACCGTATCGAAAGCTGTGACTTTATGTTCCTTCAACTGCAATCCTCTATAGAAATCACCCACATTTGTCTCCATCCCCAAGGGAGAAGATTCCAGCATTTGCTTTCCATTGTAGGTGACGGCGTAAGACACTTCGCCGTTGGCTGACGGGCAGGATACCGTAAGCTGCAATTTTCCATCCGGACCATTGACAGATACACTCTGTGCTGCCAGCGGACCTGAGAGGGCAAACAACCAAACCAGTAATTTCAATCTATTCTTCATGGTATTAAATTATTATGTTATATCATTAAATCAAAAGGTAGGCACCACCGGCCTGATGGTTCCGTCTTCATTGAACTCCATCCGGTCTATGCAGACTTCACGATGAACGCCGGGGCCATCTTTCAAGTACCATTTATTAATACGGTGGTAAACGATTCTCCACTCATCTGTACCGGGAATCTGCAATACAGCGTTGTGTGCCGGGCCGTAAATCTCCTTTTCCGGATTCTGAATCAGTACAACGGGTTGCTTGGCAACTTCGATAGGACCGAGCGGCGACTTGGATGTACCGTATGCCACATGGTAATTGGGCGAACCGGTATCGTCTACCGACCACATGAAATAGTAGAACCCGTTGCGATAAAAGACATAGGCTGCTTCGCGGAAAGCATAGTCCTGCAAGGTGCCTCCCTCCGGCGTCATCACCGTAACGGTATTTTCCTTGATGGACACCATATCGTCGTTCAGCTCGGCACCTGCCATATAGCCGTTGCCCCAGTAAAGATAGGATTTGCCCGAAACAGGGTCTGTAAACACATCCACATCAATCTGTTGCCCGCCACCGACGGGCGAGGCAGTAATGATAGGGCGTCCCAAATCGGTGAAAGGACCGGTAGGAGAATCGCTCGTAGCCACTCCAATCTGCTTGCCACCGCCATTCTTGGGATTTCCACTGTAATAGAAGAAGTATTTATACTTGCCGTCCACTTTTTTCTCTTCAATGCAAGGCGCCCAGGCATTGCCATCTGCCCAAGGCACTTGCTCCGACTTCAAGTCCAACATGACGCCTTCATCCTGCCAAGTCTTCAAATCCGTGGAGGAGAATACGGTAAAGTACCAGCCTCCCCACCCCGGCTGTCCGTCCGTAGTAGAATAGATGTAATACTTTTGGGTCTGATGGGAATAAAGGATTTCCGGGTCGGCATGGAAACCAGGCAATACGGGATTGTTGGGCAATGCGCCCAGCTCTGCCGGCTTGCCCCATTCATCGGTAATGCGCAACAGCTCATGGCGGGTAATGGGAATAATGGTCCCATGGCGGGGATGGAAGTTCATCTTCACCTCGCTGTCTATTACCTTAAAATTCTTCAAGTCAGTGGTTTCCGTAAACTGATAGTTTCCTTTCATATAGACGTCGTACATCAGGATATACTTATCCTGCCCTATCAACTTGAAAGTGCCCGCACCCTCTACGGCTTCCTTAGTCTGTTGCTTGTAATCGGGCTCTTCCGTCCATGCCCCGGAGGTCAGAGAACGGGTGGTGGCTACCTTTATGCCATTTCCATGCCCTTCCGTCTTATAGAAAAGGTGGAAAACACCATCCTTATAGACAATGTCTCCATCGATGCACGATTTCCCGTTCTCCGGCAGAAACAATGGCTTGGGCTCTCCCTCCAAATCCGTAAACTCCGCATTGGCATAAGCATAATATATGACATCGGCTCCATCGCCATGCAGCATGGACCAATACACCATGTACTTTCCCGCCTCCGGGTCGTAGATAGTCTGCGGAGCCCATACACGCTTCAAATCCTCCTGACCTGAATAACGTTTCTGTATATTGATAACGGAGTGGGACCAGTTGACCAAGTCGGTAGATTTCAGCAAAACCATGGCACGGTTGGAACTCCATCCATTGGCTGAAACCATATCTGTCACTACCATATAGAAAGTCTTGCCATCCTCGCAACGAAGGATATGCGGGTCACGGACTCCCCCGGTGGAGCTGATGACTTTCGAGTCGATTACCGGTTCATTATCATTCAATGCCCAGTAGGTATAACCGTCCATGCTTACAGCATAGCGCACAGCTTCTTCATCGCCACTATTCCCTGTGAAATAAGTGAACAAATAAGCTACATAATCTTTTTCGGGAAAGGATTTTTGCCAGGAATATCCCGGAAGTGCAAACAACGACAATAACATTGCCGCCAAAAGCATCCGGAAAGTGTTTTTCATCCGTACAATCATAATCTTTTTATATTAAACCTTTTAACGGGTGTAAAATTAACACTATATACATTATAATACAAAGGAAGTGTATATGTTGTGTAACATATACACTTATTTAGTCTCTCAAATCAGTCGGCATTCAAAAAACGCACCATCTCACAAGCTGCCAGTAGAAATGCCCCTACCCCAAAGTTGGCAGTAGAGTTGGCATCAACCACTTGTCCGGGAATGGCTTTCTCGCCAATCGGCTGTACATACCCTATGCGGCCATCGGGCTGCAAGGCTACAGTAGTCAGATAATTCCACGCCTTCATCACTACGGGTTGATAAACAGCCTTGTCCAGCAAGCCGTTGTTCATCCCCCATAACAGACCATAGGCAAAGAAAGCAGTACCGCTGGTTTCAGGACCGGGAGCATGCTCAGGATCGAGCATGCTGCGCGTCCAGTAACCTTCCGGCTGCTGGCAGGCAGCCACGGATTTGGCCATCGTCTGGAAGCGGTCTATGTACTCCTGGCGGTATTGGTCTGTTTCGGGCAGGTCTTTCAGTACCTTTGCCAAGGCAGCCAGCACCCAACCGTCGCCACGCGCCCAGAAGTCTTTCTTACCATTCACACTTTTGTGTTTTGGATAAATATATTTGCCGTCGCGATAGTATAGGCCTTCCTCCGCATCGTACATGATACTGTTGGCATAAGTCCAGTATTCATGCAGTTTCTCCAGATATAACGGATTGCCGGTCAGCTTGTACATCTTTGTCATAACGGGCATTACCATGTAAAGTCCGTCCGCCCACCACCAATAATCGTTCTTGTCCGTACTCATCTGGTATTCCATCACTTCGCGCGCACGGGCTATCTTCCCGGAATCCGGCTTCACGGTATACAAATCCGCATAAGTCTGGAAACAAATCTGGTAATCACCGAAAAGCACATAATCATCACTCTCCCCATAGCTGTACTTCCACTCTTCCTTGTTGTCACTCTTCGCACCTTTCCATTCATTATGTTCTGCCCACGCCTCGGAATAGGCATAGCATTCCGGATTACCGGTCAGGAAGAACACCTCCATGTTTCCCGTATGATAGGCGGCATTGTCCCAGAAAGAGCGCCCATGTTGCGGATGGGTCTCCTGCCAATAGTTGTTCACCCGATTGATAATCTCAATCACTTCTTCCGGTTTCGGCTGCTGAGCGGTGCATGAGAACAGTCCCCAGCAAAAAGCCAAACCCAATAAAAATAAGCATGTCGTTTTCATATACTAATACTGTTCTTTTATCTTATCACTTCCAATACATATACCGGTTGCGGTGCAAACTCCACAACCCGCTCTCCGTCCCCTTGCTTGGCATGCTGCACAAACAGATGCAGCCGCTTCCTGATCTTCCACAATTCCGTGTCATGAGACGGTTCCCAGGCATCGACAGCAAAGTCGGTCAAATCGCTGATGCTCCACTTACTATTTGCCACATCCGTAGCGTGCGCCAAGGAGACTTTGCTCCCCCGTTCTTCATCCCTGAATACATAAAATATCTCCCCGCCATCTACTACGATGCGCGGACGGGCCATCGGAATCATCTTCGTGCCTCCGCCTTTTAGGGAAAACGGAGTGGTACGCCCGGATACCTGGCGGCTGTGCCACATCTGCCCGTCATGCCAGACAATCCGGTATTGCGGGACGTCGCTGTCCGGGTCGCGCCAATAGGAAGCAATGTAGGGATGACCGCCTGCATCGGCACTCATGCTGGTCTGGTTTATCAGTTCCGAATTCTGAGGAATGCGGCAGGCATACTCTGCATTACCCAGACGGATGGGCAAATCATATTTCTTGCCATTTGCCTTATACCATGTTACGCCATTGTCAAAGGAACGGGCGTAGCATAGGTCATGGTTGGTTTCCACATGCCAAGTCTCGCGCCAGACCCACGACAGATGGATGGTTCCAAGCTCATCTACATATAGCTGCCAGTAAGCATTGCGCTTGTTCTCGCCATCAATCAGCACATCCTGCACACGGCTCCATTTCTTCTCCTTCAAGGAATAGCGGTTCATCACCAGGTTGCCCCGGCCGGAAGAACCGGAACGGTATGCAAACAGCAGGTCGCCTCCGGACAGCAGATAAAACTCCGGATAGGTTACATTGCCTTCATCCACGCCCGTCATGGGCTCCTTCTCACCCAATTCCAGCGAATGGGGTGCAATGCTGCGACAGTAGTTCAAGGGCTGTCCGTGATGGTCGAAGGCTACATGAATATACCCGTCACCGTCCAGCATCATGCTGATGACGTTATGGGCATCCTTCACATTCCCTTTATACTGTGTGCGGTGCAGTGTCCACTGTCCGGCATGGAGGTTCCGTTTTCCAAGAGTCAGAAACCCTGTCTCTTATACACATCTGACGCTGCCGACGAATAGAGAGGTGTAGA
>ERZ1504875.800-NODE-800-length-7207-cov-3.316135_pt1 | contig 7207 bp, 4 predicted proteins | sample MGYA00572088_ERZ1504875 | MGnify/ENA primary metagenome ERZ1504875 (study PRJEB39906, sample SAMEA3182112) | gut metagenome | biome: human; feature: gut; material: Stool; isolation source: human stools | place: Canada | collected 2013-05-06 ...
AACAAAATGTATTTATTATTAGTTATCTTAATGTTGATTGCATCTGTGCTGATGTGCTTCATTGTATTGATTCAAAATTCTAAAGGAGGCGGTCTGGCATCAGGCTTTTCATCATCCAACCAAATTATGGGTGTGCGCAAGACTACGGACTTTTTGGAAAAAGCAACCTGGACTCTGGCAGCTGTCATGGTAGTCTTCAGTATTGTTTCTGCTTACACTATTCCTTCTTCCACAGGCAAGGGCGGTGATGTGATTCTGGAACAGGCGCAACAAGAAGAAAAAACTAATCCTTATAACATGCCCGTAGGTACAGAAGCTCCGCAATCGGAGGCCCCTGCAGCTACAACTCCGGCTGAAGCTCCTGCTCCTGCAGCAGAAGCCCCTGCAGCAGAATAAGATAAGGATATTGCGGATGACTCCCGCTTGGAAAAATAAGAGAAAGGTTGATACTGAAAAGGTGTCAGCCTTTTTTCGTTTTGATGAAGTATTTATTTACCTTTGTCAGCAATTTATGCAATCTGATTAATAAATTGAAATCCAAATAGTACAATGACAGAACAACTCAAACTTAAATTGAATGATTCCAAGGCTACCCGTTGGGGGGCATTGGTGATTGTTGCCTTCACGATGATGGCAGCTTATTATGTAAACGACGTGGTAGCACCGTTGAAGACAATGTTGGAAACGGACTTGGCTTGGTCGAGTACCGATTTCGGATTCTTTACCGGTGGTTATAGTTTTCTGAATGTTTTTTTCCTGATGTTGATTTGGGGAGGATTAATCCTCGACCGCTTTGGTATCCGTTTCACCGGAAAGCTGGCAACTATCCTGATGGTAGGTGGTACAGCACTTGAATACTATGCAATGACGGGACTTGCCGGTGCCGACGCGACTTTATTCGGAATCAATGAAATATTTGGCTATAAAACGGGTGTGTTTGTTGCTTTTGCCGGTTATTCCATTTTTGGAGTAGGAGCGGAGGTCGCCGGTATTACAGTTTCCAAAATCATAGCCAAGTGGTTTAAGGGGAAAGAGCTTGCCACGGCTATGGGGGTACAAGTTGCTTTAGCACGTATCGGTTCGCAAGCCGGTTATGCCGTAGCCATTCCTTTGGCCCGTGCTTTCGGTATTTCCACACCGGTGTTGTTGGGTTTGGTTCTGTTGTTGGGCGGTATGATTGCTTTCTTCATCTTTGCAGTGATGGACAAGAAGCTGGACAAACAGATGGAAGCTGCTGCCATTGCTGCCGGTACGGAAGATGAGGAAGAGAAGTTCTCTTTTAAGGATGTGAAGAATATTCTGGTCAATCCCGGTTTCTGGCTGATAGCATTGCTGTGTGTATTGTTCTACTCTTGTGTATTCCCATTCCAGAAGTTTGCTTCCGAGTTGATGATTATCAAATACGGTATCAATGAGAATGTGGCCGGTACATTTGCCGGACTTCCGGCATTGGGAGCGCTGATTCTGACTCCGGTCTTTGGTGGTTTCATTGACAAGCGGGGCAAGTCCGCATCTATCATGCTGCTGGGCTCGGCCATGCTGATATGTGTGCATTTCATTTATGCTATTCCCGATATAAACTATTGGCTAGTAGCTATTGTGCTGATGATAATTTTGGGTATCGCTTTCTCGCTGGTACCTTCTGCCATGTGGCCGGCTGTGGCCAAGATATTCCCGGTAAGCCAGTTGGGTACGGCATACGCATTGATTTTCTTTATCCAGAATATCGGTCTTTGGGGTATTCCTACATTGATAGGGTGGGTGCTTGATGCCTATTGTATATCCGGCAAGAAACCAGATGGAACGAATATGTATGACTATACGGTGCCTATGTGCATTTTTACCGGTATTGCCTGCTTGTCCCTTATAGTGGCTCTACTGCTGAAGAAGGCAGACAAGAAGTATGGTTATAAGCTGGAAGAGCCTAATATTCAGAAATAATAGGAAAAGCGGATACCGTATGATGGAAATACCCGAAGGAAAAGTAAGTCTGTTGGACGCTGTTCCGGTCCGCTGTGGACATATAACAACCGAATGGGAAGGTGAGTGCGCCGTACTCGCCTACCCACGGTTTAAATACGAATGGATGCGTCGTTTTTTATTGCCGAAGGGGATGTCTCCTGACATCCATGTGAGGCTGGAAGAACACGGTACAGCTGTCTGGAATCTGATAGATGGACATCGTACCGTGCGCGAAATCATCTCTCTACTTGCCAGGCACTTTGGGGAGGAAGAGAATTATATTCCCCGGGTCACCGCCTACGTAATGCAGTTGCGTAAGGATGGATTTATCCAGTTGACAATCCGGAATTAGAATTCCTTTATTCCCTATCCACTTTTATCAATCCTCCCGTTGCCGTATCAAACAGCACTTTGATGGTAGAATTCTTGTTGAACAGTACCGGTGCGAGGTATTCTACGGTGCCGAATTGGGTAATGGGAAGTTGGTCGTCAAACAATTTCTTATTGTTATACATCAATGTCACTTGTGCCTTGCCCGGAAGGTTATAGGCTACACCGTCCACTTTCTTTTTGCCTTCCTCGGTGGCAGATACATCGGGACTTTTGAGGTCGGTGACGCTGATATAATACGGTTCACCGGCAAGGTCATTATTGGCCACCACTCCCAGCTTTCGGGAAAAACGGAAAGCCACCTCATCTTTCATCTCTTTAGGCGTCAGCCGGATGGTGAATGTCTTGGGTTCTTTCTTTATTTTGCCCGAGAACATTTCCGTCATAGCCGTTTCCTGCTGGTTCAGATTGTCAAGCATCAGCTTGAGTTGGGCGCCGTCCTTGGGCATATTGTCTGCTTCGCCGCGCAGGAGGGCATTCTTGCTTTCGCGGATGCTGTATATTTCCTTGGCCACCAGCTCGGCCATCTTGGCACTGGAGTTGGACATCAGTATTTCTTCCGTCAGAAAACTGCGTGGGTCAATGTTGCTTTCGGTGGCTTTGGCTTCGGGCGTCTTGGCAGCAGGCTTGCCGCTGAACGGAATGTTGATGGAGCGGACAATTCCGTCTTCGGTAAGCTCCATAAGGGGTGCTACGGTCTTGTCTTTCATCTTCACGAAATAGACGTTGTCCTTATCCGGTACACCGGCTATGCGGGTTTCTATCTTATCCAGTGTCCAGAACTCCTCGGGTTCGGCAGACACGTTGTTGAGACGCAGATAGCGGTCGGCATATCTGCAAAATTCTCCGGGAGTGTAAGTATGTTTGGTGGCTTGCAATACGATTTCTATTTCTGTTTTGGGCAACATATAAGACACTCCGTAGTCTTTGCCACGCATCACACCGGTGGTTACGTCTGTTTGCGCCATGGCAGTGATAGACAAGAACAGAGCTGAGAGCATCAATATATTCTTCTTCATAATGTACATTCGTTTAGACTGATTTAGCTAAGGGACAAAGTTAATGAAGTTATCTTTGCTAAATATTGCTTTATAAATTATTAACAGAGCTGACGAACTGTACGCAAACCGGCATGTCGACTACAATGTCCTGATGAGTATCTTCCAAGAGTCCGGTAACTTCGTTTCGTTTGTATACCTGAATGACATTGCTGTCGCGGCAGGCGGCAAGCAAGTATTTACCGTTGGGCGTGATGTTGAAGTTGCGGGGATGGATGCCGGTGGGCTGATAACCTACCTTTGCCAAGGTCCCATTTTCGGGATTCACGGCAAAGATGGCGATGCCGTCTTCTTTCAGACGGTTGCTGGCGTAGAGGTATTTCCCATCCGGACTGAGGTGGATGTCTGCACTTCCACGGGCGGCTACGGTGTCGGCTGTGATAGTCTGTATCTGTTCCAGGCGGCCGTCGTCGTAACTGAAGGCAATGACCTTACCGGACAGTTCGGTGATGAGATAGGCAAACTTCCCGTTAGGGCTGAATGTCAGATGGCGCGGGCCGGAATCTGCCTCAATGCCAACGGCTTCCAGAGAAGCATGAGGAATAGGGTTGTCGGGGTGCATCACAAAGCGCAGGATGCGGTCGGCACTGAAGTCGGTGGCGAAGATATACTTTCCGTCCGGTGAAAAGACCGTGCAATGGATGTGGGGAGTGGCTTGCCGTATGGCGTCGGGACCGGTGGCAGAGCCTTGAAAGAGCGTGTCTGCAGGAGCCAAAGTACCGTCTTTCTGTAAAGGAAAGACGGACATGGTTCCACCGCTGTAGTTGGCAGTCAACACTTCCCGGCCATTGGTGGCCACGTAGCAGGGGTCGGCGCCGAAGGTGGGAACGGTGTTTAGCAGGCGCAGTTCTCCCGTTTCCCGGTCTAAGGAAAGGGAGCTGAGGGCTGCTGTGCTGTCGTTCATTTCACTGACGGCATAGACAAATTCGCCATCTCCCGAGGGGACGAGGTAGGAGGGATTGGGCAATGCCGCTGAACTGAGCGGAACGGCTGTTCCCGTCTCCTGATTAAAGCGGAAGGTATAGATACCCTTGCTTGAGCCATTCGTGTAAGTACCTATTAGCATGGCGAGTTCGTCCTGGTCACCGTTAGTGCCCTTTGGAGAAGAGCCACATGCTGTCAAACCTAATCCGAGCATACAGAAAAGAAGTGTTTTCATTAATTTAATGTGTTAATGTGCCAATATGCTAATGTGCTAATTGGCTGCGCTGTATATGCTGCATGGTCATTGGTACATTAGCATATTGGCACATTAGCACATTAAAATTTAACTTCGGCAATACTGACGCGGTCATCGTTCAGCACGATGCGGAGGTCGCTGGCGGTAGTGCCTTTGAACGGATAGGAAATCAGTTTGCCGTATTCGCTGACGGTGCCCGAATATACGGTGAGGAACTGTCCGCCACCGCCCGAGAGCTGGATTTCGAAGGTTGCCGGCAGGTTGTTGTCACGTGTAAAGGCAATGGCAACTTTATCTACCTTGGCTCCGTTCTTCAAGGCAAAGGTAATATAATCTCCCTTATTTCCTTGCCATGCGGTATTGATTTTTTCGTCGAGCACGTTTTCGGCATCCTCTGGGTTGGTGCTGGCACTCACACGCTTTGCTGGTTTTTGGGCTTCAATGGCTTTGGCACGGGTCTGGTAGTCTTCTACGGTCAGCGTTCCGTTCAGGCGGATGTCTTCGGAAGAGGCGCCGGCCATGAGTACGAAGTCGCCGGGTTCCACCACCCATTTCATGTCGGCGTCCAGAAGCTCCAGGTGCTTGCGGTCGATGGTGAAGGACAGCTCCTGGGCTTCGCCCGGTTCGAGGTGGATGCGCTGGAAGCCTGCAAGATTCTTTTCGTAGGTGGTGATGCTGCTCAGTACGTCGCGGATATAGAGCTGCACTACTTCATCTCCGGCACGTTTGCCGGTGTTGGTCACCTTCAGGCGGACGGTGGCAGACTCGTTCGGGGTGATGACTCGGGGGGTGATGTCGAGGTCGGAGTACTCGAAGGTGGTGTAGCTCAAGCCGTAACCGAAGGGGTAGAGTGCTCCGTTGATGCGTGACATGTTGCCCGTAGGTCCCGGATTCTTACCGCCGTCTATCTGTGAAGAAGGTTTGCAGGGGAAGTTGAAGGGGATTTGCCCTACGGTCTTGGGGAAGGTCACCGTCAGCTTTCCACCGGGGTTGTAGTCGCCGAAGAGGATGTCGGCCAGGGCTGTTCCGCCTTTGGAGCCGGGATACCAGGCTTCGAGGATAGCGGGGACGAACTTGTCTGCCCAGTTGATGGAGAGCGGGCGTCCGTTGATGAGTATCAGTACGACGGGCTTGCCCGTGGCTTGTATGGCTTGAAGCAGTTGCAACTGCCGGCCGGGCAGGTCGAGGCTGGTGCGCGATTTGTTTTCGCCGCAGGTGCGTTGTCCGCCGCCCAATACTACGACGGCAACATCAGCTTGGCGGGCATTTTCTACGGCTTTGTCTATCTCGGCTTGCTCGTCGTCGGTCAGAGGATAGTCTATGATTTCACTTTCGGGCCAGTGGGCATCCACTAGGTCGCAGCCTTTGGTGTAGAGCACCTCTGCCTTGCTTTTTGTCTTTTCTTGAATGCCTTCCAGTACAGTGGTCACTTCTACGGCAAGTGGGCCGTAATGGGTCAGCGCGTAGCCTTCTTCATTGGCATTGGGACCACAGACGGCAATCTTCTTGGTGGAGTTGATGTCTAAGGGCAACAGCTCATCGGCATTCTTCAGCAGAACGACGGACTCGTGGGATGCCTGCAAGGCGATGGCTTCGTTCTCTTCTTTTTCCACTTCACGGTCGGCACCGGCAAGGTCTGTCTGGTAGGGGGCATCGAACAGACCAATGAGGAACTTTACCCGGAGGATGTCGCGCACACGGTCGTTAATGACTTCTTCGCTCAGCCCGCCTTCCTTCACCAGTTCGCGGAGGGGAAGGACGAAGGAGTCGGGCGAGCGGAAGGTACAGCGTACGTTCAGCCCGGCTTCCACGCTTTGGCGGACGGCTTCTTTCATGTCTTTGGCGGTGCCGTGCTTGGTGTAGAGGTATTCTACGGCGTCACTGTCGGATACGACGTAGCCACGGAATCCCATTTCGCCACGCAGGCGGGTGGTGAGCCAGTAGTAGCTGCCCTGCACGGGGATGCCGTCGTAATCGTTGTACGAACTCATTACGCCCAGCATGCCAGCTTCCCGGATGACGCGTTTGAAGGGGTAGATGTGTATGTTCTCCACTTCGCGCGGCGACATTTGCGGGTCCACGCGTGCCATGCCTTCGCGGGCGCCTTTGTTGTTACTGTAAGCGGCAAAGTGCTTGCCGGTGGCGGCCACTTGGTGGTTGTGCTGCAAGCCGCGCACCATTTCGATGCCCAGTTCGGCTACGAGGTAGGGAGATTCGCCGTAAACTTCTTCGTAGCGTCCCCAGCGCTGGTCGCGTCCTACGTCGAGGATGGGGGCGTAGACGTTGGTGTAGCCCAGCATGCGGGCTTCGCGTCCGGTGATGAGTCCTACTTGGCGAATCAGTTCACGGTTCCAGGTATGTCCCAGTCCCAGTTGGGTGGGGAAGTTGGTGGCGCGGTAGCTTTCCACGCCGCGTATGCCTTCGTTGGTAAAGTCTACGGGGATGCCGAGACGGGTATCTTCCACAAAGAACCGTTGCACCTCGTTCAGTGCCCAGGCGTGGCGCGAGGCGGGCCAGACGTAGGCATTGTCCGAGGGAGGCAGCCCCCATTGCTGGAAGCCGTTCAGGTGTTCGTCGATGGCGCCGATGCTGTCTCTTATACACATCTGACGCTGCC
>ERZ1504875.835-NODE-835-length-7034-cov-3.394756_pt1 | contig 7034 bp, 7 predicted proteins | sample MGYA00572088_ERZ1504875 | MGnify/ENA primary metagenome ERZ1504875 (study PRJEB39906, sample SAMEA3182112) | gut metagenome | biome: human; feature: gut; material: Stool; isolation source: human stools | place: Canada | collected 2013-05-06 ...
ATCTAAAACTACCAACTTCACTTTGAAGAATTTTCAGCCTATTTCTTTTGCAAACGCTGTCGTATCAATGACAGCAGAAAGCTTGGTTGTTGATGCGCCGGAAACAGCACCGGTGATAACTTTGAAATTGGAAAATGGGTCAGTTCAGCCATTTTTGTATAACAAGGATATACTTGTAACTCCTATAGCTTGGAGACTGCAAAATGACAACGATAAGTTTAAGATGCATAAATTTGCTTTAGCTTGTGTACTGGATGAAATTGAAGCAGGGGCCACAGACCTTGTTTTCTATCTACGTCATGATAAGGGTGCTGATGATAAGACAGATGTTTATTATTCTAATTGGTATGGGTATGATATAAAAAATGCTTTAGAAAGGTTTAAAGAAAAAGCAGGAAATCTTCCTACTAAATTAGTTATTAAGTCGCATGAAAGTGGAAATAATAGCAATACAGAAATACCGGAAAACTATACGGAATATACTGTAGAATACAAAATTGCGTCTACTAATCAATAAATTGATATTGAATTACAAAGATTTATTTCATATAGCAATACTACTGATTTCCTCTCCGGCTCGTGCCTGGGAGGAAATTAGTTTAGAGGATAGGCGAAAAGTATTTACTGCTTTTGTCTATCCTATGATTGGTTTATGCGGGTTGTCCGTTTTCATCGGCTCTTTGATGAAGATGGGATGGGACGGGCCGCAAAGCTTTCAATATGCCATGACACAATGCTGTGCGGTGGCTGTATCCTTGTTTGGAGGATATTTTTTGGCAGCCTATCTCATCAATGGGTTGCGTGTCCGCATGTTTATGCTGGACAGTGATATTCCTTTGGCGCAACAGTTTGCAGGTTATGCACTGGTAGTGGTGTTCATGCTGAGGATTGTTATCGGCATATTGCCTGATTTCGGCATTATGGCTCTGTTGCTCCAATTCTATATCGTGTATGTTGTGTGGGAAGGAAGCAAAAAGGTGATGCAGATAGCGGAAAAAGACCGTTTGCGTTTCACCATTCTTTCTTCTATTTTGTTAATAGCTTGTCCGGTGGCCATTGAATGGATATTCAATAAGCTGACGGTAGTGCTAAACTGATAAATGTTATGAAACAAGCTCCTGTAAATATAAAGAATAAGCGTGCTACGTTCGATTACGAACTGACGGACACCTATACGGCCGGCATTGTGCTTACGGGCACAGAAATCAAGTCCATCCGGTTGGGGAAAGCAAGCTTAGTCGATACGTTCTGTTACTTTGCCAACGGCGAATTGTGGGTGAAGAACATGCATGTGGCCGAATACTTCTATGGTTCGTACAACAACCACAATGCACGCAGGGAGCGCAAGCTTTTGTTGAATAAGAAGGAACTTGAAAAACTGATGCGCGGCACGAAAGATCCGGGTTTCACCATTGTTCCCGTGCGCTTGTTTATCAATGAAAAAGGGCTGGCCAAACTTGTGGTGGCACTTGCCAAAGGTAAGAAGCAATATGATAAGCGCGAATCACTGAAGGAAAAAGATGACAAACGCGATATGGCGCGTATGTTTAAAAGATAATATGAGTAAACTTGGTAGTTTGGTGCGTGAGCGCATCCTTATTCTGGATGGTGCAATGGGCACCATGATACAGCAATACAACTTGACAGAGGAAGATTTTCGGGGTGAACGCTTCTCGCAGATTCTCGGACAGATGAAAGGTAACAATGACCTGCTTTGTCTGACACGCCCCGATGTGATACAAGACATTCACCGCAAGTATCTGGCGGCAGGTGCAGATATTATCGAAACAAATACATTCAGTTCCACCCGCGTCAGTATGGCCGATTATCATGTGCAGGACTATGTGCGTGAGATGAATCTTGCCGCAGTGCGCCTGGCACGCAAAGTGGCAGATGAGTTTACTTCTCTTACTCCCGACAAACCCCGTTTTGTGGCAGGCTCCGTAGGACCGACGAACAAGACCTGCTCCATGAGTCCCGATGTGAACAATCCGGCCTTTCGTGCCTTGAGCTACGATGAACTGGCCGATGCCTACCGTGAGCAGATGGAAGCATTGCTCGAAGGTGGTGTGGATGCTTTGCTGATAGAAACCATTTTTGATACGCTGAATGCCAAGGCTGCTATTTTTGCCGCCGGGCAGGCGATGGAAACTGTAGGAGTTCATGTACCCTTGATGCTCTCTGTGACTGTTTCTGATATTGGAGGGCGTACTCTGTCGGGACAAACTTTGGATGCTTTTCTCGCCTCCGTGCAACATGCCGATATTTTTTCAGTTGGGTTGAACTGCTCCTTTGGCGCCCGCCAGCTGAAACCTTTCCTGGAGCAGCTTGCTGTCCGTGCACCTTATTATATCAGTGCTTATCCCAACGCCGGACTGCCCAACAGTTTGGGCACATACGACCAGACTCCTGCCGATATGGCACATGAAGTAAAAGAGTATATCCATGAGGGATTGGTGAATATTATCGGTGGTTGTTGCGGAACGACAGATGCCTACATTGCCGAGTACTCCTCGCTGATTGCCGGTGCAACGCCCCATCAGCCGGTTCCCAGACCGGAAAATCTTTGGCTCTCCGGGCTTGAACTTCTGGAAGTGAAGCCGGAAAACAACTTCGTGAATGTGGGTGAACGCTGCAATGTGGCAGGTTCGCGCAAATTCCTGCGTCTGATTAATGAAAAGAAATACGACGAGGCGCTCAGCATCGCTCGCCGGCAGGTGGAAGACGGTGCGCAGGTCATCGACATCAATATGGATGACGGACTGCTGGATGCCCGGACAGAGATGACGACTTTCCTCCATCTGATAGCTTCGGAACCGGAGATTGCCCGTGTTCCCGTCATGATAGACTCCTCTAAGTGGGAAGTGATTGTGGCCGGATTGAAATGCTTGCAAGGCAAGTCCATCGTCAACTCCATCTCCTTGAAGGAGGGGGAAGATAAATTCCTGGAGCATGCGCGTACCATCAAGCAATATGGTGCGGCGACCGTGGTGATGGCTTTTGATGAAAAAGGGCAGGCAGACACGTACGAACGTAAGATTGAGGTCTGCGAACGGGCATACCGTCTTTTGGTGGACAAGATAGGTTTCAATCCCCATGATATAATTTTCGACCCGAATGTACTTGCCGTGGCAACCGGTATGGACGAGCACAACAATTATGCTGTAGACTTTATCCGTGCCACCGGATGGATACGCAAGAATCTGCCCGGTGCGCATGTCAGTGGAGGAGTGAGTAACCTTTCCTTCTCTTTCCGCGGCAATAATTACATTCGCGAGGCGATGCATGCCGTATTCCTTTACTATGCCATCCGCGAGGGCATGGATATGGGTATCGTCAATCCGGCTACCTCCGTTCTTTACACCGATATTCCCGCTGATATATTGGAGCGCATAGAGGATGTGGTCTTGAACCGTCGTCCCGATGCTGCCGAGCGCCTGATAGAAACTGCCGAACGCTTGAAAGCGGAAGCAGAGGCGGCAAAAACTTCTGGAGGAGAGCGGCAGGCTGCCGCCCATTCCCAACTTGCCTGGAGAGAGGGGACTCCTGTGGAAGAACGGTTGAAGTACGCCTTGACAAAGGGTATCGGCGATTATCTGGAAGAAGACCTTGCCGAAGCGCTGAAGCTGTATCCCAAGGCTGTTTCCATCATTGAAGGTCCGTTGATGGCAGGCATGAATCATGTCGGCGACTTGTTTGGGGCAGGCAAGATGTTCCTGCCGCAAGTAGTGAAGACGGCGCGCACCATGAAGAGGGCGGTTGCCATCCTCCAGCCCGTAATCGAGTCGGAGAAAGAAGAAGGTGCGACTGCTGCCGGGAAGGTACTACTGGCTACGGTGAAAGGTGATGTGCACGACATTGGCAAGAATATAGTCTCGGTAGTAATGGCATGCAACGGCTACGAAATAATAGACCTTGGCGTCATGGTGCCTGCCGAAACCATTGTACAGCATGCCATAGAGGAAAAGGTAGACATGATAGGATTGAGTGGCTTGATAACCCCTTCGCTGGATGAAATGGTGCATGTAGCCATTGAGCTGGAAAAGGCAGGTCTGGACGTTCCTCTGCTGATAGGTGGTGCCACGACTTCACCGCTTCACACAGCTCTGAAAATTGCTCCGGTCTATCATGCTCCCGTAATCCATCTGAAGGACGCTTCACAGAATGCTACAGTAGCAGCCAAGCTGATGAATCCTAAGACAAAGGAGGAGCTGGAAGAAGAACTGCATGAGAAGTATCGGCAGTTGTGCGAAAAGAACCGGGAGAAACAAGTGACAACCGTTTCCCTGGAAGAAGCGAGAAAGAACAAACTGAATCTGTTTTAAATAGGAAGGAAAATAAGGATTAAGGATTAATCCTTAATCCCTATTTTTTTATCTTCTTCTTGTATTGCTCGAAGCGTGACGTAATATCCCTTACGAAGTTATAAGTTTCGATGCCACGGAAGTAGCCGTTTTTGCAAACGGGGTCGGTGAAGTATTCCTCATTGCTTTTTAGCAGAATGAAGTTTTCTACATTATCACGCCAGACATATTTGTTTTTGCCGTATTTTTCGGCCAGTGCCATGGCATCCAGCACATGGCCGATACCGGAATTATAAGATGCCAGCACAAAGTTGATGCGTTCTTCCTGGGGTATCTTGGAAAAACTTTTGGCTGTGGCGCCTATGTATTTCACGGCAGCCTTTATGCTCTCTTCAGGGTTCTGTTCCTTTCCTTCGGGTAGCCCCATAGCCCTGGCTGTGGCAGGCATCAGTTGCATCAGCCCCCTGGCACCCGCCCAAGATACGGCAGTGGAGTCGAAGTTGGATTCTGTATACGCCAGAGACGCCAGCAGACGCCAGTCCCAGTCTATTTCGGGAGCATATTTCTTGAACAAATCATCGTAATGGGAAATTTTTCCTTCGCGCAGGGAGAGGATAGGAGAGTGGGGAATGGCCTTGCCGATTTCAAAATATCGTTTCATACTTGCCGTATAGGCAGGTGAAGTCATATTCTCCTCATGCCATTTGTTGGCGGCGGCTGCCAGTTGCGGACAGTCTTTCCGGACTGCCCACGATGCACGCTGGTCAAAGCTGATGGAGAGTCCGATATTCAGGTTGGGGTAATAGGTGGTATTAAGCTGTGCCACGTCATTGTCTGCTACGGTATAGGGGATTTTTCCTTGTGCCACCTGGGTGATGAGGTCTTCTGCACTGATACTGTCGTTGGTCACTTTATGGATGTGGATACCTCCTCCGAGCTCTTCGTCCAGATTGACCAGCCGTTCATAATATTTTCCGGGCTTCACATATACATCTTTCCCGATGAGTTCCGTCACGTCTTTCAGTGGTTTGGTGCGTCCGCCGTTACGTTGCACGATGACTTGGTGCGTGATGACCTCTTCGCCGCAATAAAGCAGGCTGTCTTTCCATTCCTTGGTGATGGGAAGGTTGTAGGCTATGAGGTCTCCCTTGCCTGCCAGCAACTTCTCTATGAGTTCGTGCACATTCCGGGCTACCTCTATTCTCAGCTTCACTCCCAGGCTCTTGGCAAACTGTTCGCTTAGCTCATACTGGAATCCCATGTCCTGGCCACGGTAGATGAAGTAGGAAGTGGAACTGTACAGTGTCAATACGACCAGTTCTCCGCTGTCCTTTATTTGTTGCAGGTCATCCGCTTCTTCTTTTTCGGCAGGATGTCCTCCACGGCATCCTGCGATGCAGCACAACAACAACAGCAAGATAATTGGGACGGGAGAATTGATAATGGATGATTTATGTCTGGCGAAAGAAAACAGGCTGTTCATATCTCATAGGGTTTAGTGCGTTCTTAATCCTCCATTATCAATTCTCCATTACAAATTAACTCCCCAAGTGCTTCTTGATGTACATGGTCAATATATCAATGGCCACCTGGTTGTTTCCGCCTTCCGGCACAATGAGGTCGGCGTATCGTTTGCAGGGCTCTATGAATTGCTGGTGCATGGGTTTCAGTATACGTGTATAGCGTTCCATGACGGCTTCGGCCGTGCGTCCGCGTTCCACTACATCGCGCTGGATTACACGAATCAGGCGTTCGTCGGGGTCGGCGTCTACAAATATCTTCAGGTCCATCATGCTTCGCAGCTTCTTGTCGCACAAGGCAAGGATGCCTTCAATGATGATGACTTCCCGGGGCTCGATATGGATGGTTTCGGGCTGCCGGGTACACGTCAGGTATGAGTAGGTGGGCTGTTCTATGCTTCTTCCTTCGCGCAGCATGGCGACATGCCTGGAAAGAAGGCTCCACTCGAAAGCGTCGGGGTGGTCGAAGTTGATGTTCTGCCGTTCTTCCACGGGCACATGGCTGCTGTCCTTGTAGTAAGAGTCTTGTGGCAACAATACCACTTCACCAGCCGGTAGGCTTTCGATAATTTTACGTACGACGGTGGTCTTTCCCGAGCCGGTTCCGCCTGCAATTCCTATTATTAACATCCGTTTAAGTGTATATTTGAAACAAAACCAGTATTTTTGCAGTTGTTAAAATAGCCGCTTAGGCTGACAAATATAGTGATAAATCATTTAAATGGCAAAGTTATGGTAAAGCACATTGTATTATTTAAGTTAAAAGATGAGGCACCGGCTGACGAAAAGTTGGCTGCGATGAACAGTTTCAAGGCAGCTATCGAAGCGCTTCCGGCTAAAATATCCGTTATCCGCAAGATTGAAGTCGGATTGAACATCAATCCTGCCGAGGCTTGGAGCATCGCTCTTTACAGTGAGTTCGATACGTTGGATGACGTGAAATACTATGCTACCCATCCCGACCATGTAGCTGCCGGCAAGCTTATCGCAGCTGTGAAAGAGAGCCGTGCCTGCGTGGACTACGAGATAATTGAAAATTAAAAATTAAAAATTAAATCAGAGAACATGAAGAAATTATTGTTCCCTCTATTTCTGTTGCTTTTCACGGTGGCGATGCGGGCACAGATACAAGATCCCGTCAAGTTCAAGTCCGAACTGAAGCTGTCTCTTATACACATCTCCGAGCCCACGAGACCGTACTAGATCTCGT